>JACCDW011435574.1_pt1 | contig 13850 bp, 30 predicted proteins | sample 7449781 | NCBI WGS metagenome assembly JACCDW01 (sample SAMN15323449, study PRJNA562643) | freshwater metagenome | isolation source: river surface water | place: USA:Blue River Watershed | collected 2017-08-18 | reverse complement strand
TTTACCAAGACGAGTGATAACTTCTTTTTGTAGCCAGTTGATTTGCTTCTCATACTCGTGAGCATTGGCTGTAGTTATACAGTCGTCCAAAATTATTAGGTCGGCACGGGCACCGTAAATTTGACCCCCCATACCGAGTGCCTGGATAGTCGGGTCCTTCTCTGATGAATTACGGGCATCGCTACCCAAATAGACGGTGTCAACACGCCAGGTATCAGAGTCTTCTTTCCATCCCCCTTCTGGTCCAAATGTTGTTTGCAACTTCAACCAGCGCGGGTGGCTTAACCTTTGCTTTATTGCGTACACGAATTCCCGTGCTTTGACTAACGTCTTAGAAACTACGATGATTCTAACGTTGGGATTTAGCGCGATGCGATACGTAGAGTAGTTCACCGTGATGACGGTGGACTTAGCGTGCTCAGGCGGCACATTCACAAGAAGGCGATGCGGGTCGCCCTTCTCGTAAATCATACTTGGGTGGAGCCAACTAGGCTCCTTACCTTCTAGCAGGTCAATCCAGTCTTGGTGATGTGGAAAGACTTTCTGCTCTAAAAACATTTCTGAAAATTGGGGAAAGGATATTTCATCCCTTGCTATCCCTAGGGCAGTCAAGGAACGCTCTTTAGCATCTTCCTTGGCTTGGGCTAGGTCAGAGGCAAACTTCTTATCCCTCATCATCCAAATACGGATAGTGTCGGGTTGCTTGCCAACCTCAGCCATCGCCTTATGAGGCGCCCAACCCTCTGACACAAGGGCTATTACTTTAGCCTTTGCGGCTGCCATAGCCTCTGTCCTAGGGTTGTTATTGCCCTTCTGAAAAGTCACAGACTGGTCCCATCTACATACAGTACAGATAGTTATACAGACAGTTAGAAACAGACAGCAATACAGTTCTGTAACGCAAGCCTTAAAGGGCTTGCTACTATCAGTGGGCGCTTTGCGCCCCTATATACTATTAATCCGTTCAAACAGCCATTCCGAACGCTTTAAAAGCAAAATGTTATGTAAATCACAGAATACAGTATATCAAAATAGGACATAATAGGACAGGGCATAGGGCTAATAGTTTGTACCAGAAAATCTTATATATAGATACTCTACTGTGTTTAACCCGCCTTTAATCAGTCTGGGGTCTAGCAGACTCAGACAGACAGTGGTCAGTGCTATACCGTACAGTACAGTGAGGCGCTAGCCGACAGTCTATCTCGGCTCGGCAGACCTCGCCCCAGTCCTGCTAATAATATATCCGTTGCGGACTGGTTAATAATAAAAACCAAAGCATCACAGGCTGGGCTACACCTTCTGCCTGTTCCGACAGCGAGAGATGTCTGCTCGGATGCCGCGCAAGCGCCGCAATCCTGCCGCGTGGCTTCGGTCGCAGCCTCGCCACGCGCTGACATACTCTGTCGCTGTCTTTAATTATGTCGGCGCCAGCAAGCGCAAGCGCTGTTGCTGTCAGTCCGACAGTTGCCCTTTCCAGCATAGCATTTCCGTCAAATCCTTGGCAGTCTTGACTATTCGTCAAGCCTAGGCGCCAAGGATTTCTCTCAGCGTGGCAAGCCACGCATCTGCCGCGTCGCAAGCGCCGCGCCCCGCCGCCAGCCTTATGGGCTGTCGGAGTGACGACGCAAATCATAGATTTGCTAAATGCTCTACTGTAAATGTTCTATCAGTGGTTGATAGAAACAGAAAGGAAGTTATGAATACCGAAAGTAACGGCATCACCATCACAAATATGTGCTATCAGTGCCAAGCACTAACAGAACTATGTCCAGACTGTCAGGAACAGCGTGACAGTCGTGACATAGAGATTGCCCATCAGATAGTTGATGAGGGCAATCTTCAATACAAGCAAATCTGGTCAATCATCCGTGACCTTCCATCAGGTCACGACTGGACTGACAGGGACGATGAGTTCCTTGAGCCTGTCAGTCTACTTATTGACCGTATATACGATGTTGAAACCAGTGTCACAGTCACAGCCAATGAGACTGTATGCGACACCTGCCACTATCTTCACAACAAGGCAATTGCCTGCCCAAACTGCAACTAACCAACAAGGGCGATACCGTCACGAGTGACGGGTATCCGCCCGACAGAAAGTATAAGGAGACTAACCAATGAATACAGTAAACAGTTTCACCTTCAACAATGCAGAACTCAAGTCCGTCAAGGACTATGGCAATGTCGTCAAAGGTATCGTTCAGTCCCGTCAGACTGAATACACACCAGACGGACAACTCCGTTCGCGCTTCATCGCCAGCCGTCAAGTCACAATCACCGAGCCAGAACTAATTGCCCAAATTCGTCCACTGCTCGCCGATAAAGACAAGTTCGTAGTCAACCTTTCAGGCTACCTAACAACCACAGTCCGTGAGGACAAAGGACAAACCAAGTGGTACGACAACCAAATCGTCACCGCTTTAGAGTTCCTTTCCTAGGAATAACAGGGCTAGTCAGGGCTTCGGCTCTGGCTAGCCCACTCTCTTTTTTTTTATTGACCGCCAGGCGTACAACGGCAGACAGTTGTGAGTCCAACAGTTTTTAGGAGACCAGATATGTATTTAGATACAGGCACACTAGTTGCTATTTGTATAGCACTAGTATCTCAGTTGATTATGATGGTAGTTCTATTCCGCTCTGCCTACAGGTGGGAGCAACACTATTGGGATGTAGTCCGTATGTTAAAAATAGAAAGGCAAGCCCGTGATATACGCAACTAAACGCTGCCCAGTCTGCCTCAAGACTGGCTTTGTAGATGTAAAAGAAGACGAACTATTCACCTATCTCAGAGGTGAATATGTGCAGACTGCGTTTAAATCCTTGACTATTCCCTTCAGGGAGCAGATAATTAGTGGTGTCCATCCATCCTGCTGGCAGGAACTATGGGGACAGGAGCGTACCAATGAGAACGAAGGAGACTATTCAGATGTCAACGACTGATAAGTATTTCAAAGCCGAGTGCCAAAAATGTGGCTGGGATTTAGTTGTCCCAGTCAAAGACCGCAACGAGCACGAGTATTATCTCTGCCAAAACTGCGCCTTCAGTAAGGTCGGTGCATAATGAGAGACGAAAACATCCTATTAAACCTAGCCGAAGTAGCGTCTTGGCTAGACAGTTTGATAGTAGAAGTTAACCGTATCAATGAAGTAGTTGAAGACTTAATAGCCAATGCACCAGTATCACTGGATGCTTGGGATAAAGTAGGAGAACAGGTGTGGAAGTAAATGAAGTTATCTTTCCACACATCCCAACAGGAATCACCTGGCTATACCTCATTGCAATTGGATATTGCATATACAGATGGGCTACTAAATGAAAAAGAAATTAGCAATGCTTGTGAGTTGGCTATTAGCACTTTCGTCAGCCATATTGCCCAATCAATCGTGGGCAAACACAGTCAAGAACAAGTGGATAGACGGCGACAAGTCAGTGCAAAAGCACCGCAAAGAAATCAGATGGACCAAATCCTTGAGCAGATACTATGCGAAGGCTCTAATCTCAGCACAGTATGAGCAATGGGATAACTCAGAATTCCGTGCGCTTAAAAAACTATGGGGCAAAGAGTCTGCTTGGGACCATACAGCAGACAACCCCAAGTCAACAGCGTATGGGATACCACAGTTGTTAGGACTTAAACCTAACACGCCTGCGCCCGAGCAGATTGCTCGTGGCTTGGCGTATATCCAACATAGATATGGCAAACCATCAGTTGCTTGGGCACACTGGCGCAAGCATAAGTGGTACTAAAACCAGTAACAAAGGAGACTAACAATGGCAAGAGGCAACAACAGAACACTTAATGTAAAAATACCTACAGTTAAGGTAATTAAAGCATTAGAAACTAAGTTAGCCCAGATAAAGGCTGACTATGCAAAGCAAGATGAGAACGAAGCAAAGTTCCAAAAGTCTATGGAAAAATGGCGTAAGGAAGTTGCTAAGTTTGCTACTGCTAACATCTCAAAGGCAGAAAACCTACGCACTAACTATCGCAGTTGGAACAAACCTCTCAATGTAGATTTTGACTTGACTTGTAATGAAAATGAGTTCCCTATTGAACCCACAAGAGAGTTTGAGCAAATTCCTTCTCATCAATACAATGATATGAAAGAAGAAATTGAAAATGCTATTCGTATTCTTAAAATGACTGATGAAGAATCAGTATCAACATCCACATATAACTCAATCGCAAGATATCTATGAGTCAATACAAAGTCACAGCAGAAGTTGACTACATAGTAACTGCTATGTCTATGTCAGAGGCTATGACTATAGTAGACCAACACTCTGAACACCCACTCGTCGGACAGGGCGCCGACTCGTGGTGTGATGATGTAAGAATAATATCAGCAGCAATTCATAAAGGAGACTAACGTGTCATTCATACAAGAACTAAGAGCAGATGTAAATACAGAACTACTAGCCCAAACTGGACTATATAATCCAGAAGATAAAGAAACTAACATCCGTATCATCAATGATATCCGCAAGACAATTGCAGATATGGGTAACAACATAGCCCCAGATGCCCGCCATATAGCAGAGGTAATCATTGCTACTAATGAGAACATACAGATGCGAGACTTTCTTATGGGTCTATCAGCCGAACCACTAGATATAAATGATGTCTTTGATTATCTATTACTAGTTGGTGGCACAGCAGTAAAAGAAAAGGCAGTACCAGTAGCAACAGTCTTTGCCGCGTATCTATACGAACGCGACAAAGAAGGGGCTAAGGATGCAATCAGAGAAGTGCTAGCAGTTAATCCAGATTACTCACTAGCCAGCCTTCTTAACCGTACATTTGCTAGCGATATAGATGCAGGTTTTCTAAAAGCAATGGCATCTGATTTGCATAGCAAAGTGCTTGAGTTAATCTATGATAAGGAGACAGATGACAACGACAACAGCAGTGCCGAGTAAGAACCTATCTAACTGGGTCAAGTCTGGTGTTGCAGTAACAGCAACATCAGCCAGTGATGTAGCCAGACAAGCAGGTCTTGACTGGTCAGTATCACTACACCCAATGACAGCCTCCTATACAATTCCAGGAGCAGGTCAACCCATATCAATACCAGTTAGAAACAAGCAAGCAGTCATCAAGACAACACCATTCGGCAAGGTAGATAACATCGGTGTAGTCGGCAACAAGTATCAGATATTCCAGAACGCAGATATCTTCTCTGCATTAGATAGTCTTATTGATTCAGGTGAGGCTCGCTATGCAGCAGCAGGTGAGTATGACGGAGGAGCAAAGGTATGGATGTTGCTCTCTCTGCCATATGAAATCAATGTGGCTAACGACCCACACGCAGCCTTCATACTAGCCAAGACTAGCCACGATGGCAGCAGTTCAGTTGTTATCAAGCCAATCATTGAGCGTTTGTTCTGCGCAAATCAGATAAATAAACTATATAGAAATACAAATAAGTTTACTTATACATTGCGCCATACCAGCAACAGCAAACTAGAAGTCAGTCAGATAAGTCATATCCTTAACTTGTCTTATAGTAATGCTGAAGAATACAGCCAGATTGCTGGCAGACTATTGACTAAAGATGTAGCAAGAGAGCAGGCTCTGGATTACTTTAAGAAAGTATTTCCTCTGCCATCTGCTATTGAGAATACCCCAGTCAATCTACTAAGCCAAGGTGAGAAGGCACAGCGTAGCCGTGCTATGTCAGCACGACATACAGCCAGCCAGATTTACTTCAACAGTGAGACACAAGAGAACATCAGAGGTACTGAGTTCGGCTTGTGGCAATCCATCATTGAGTATGCAGACCACGGCAAGCAAGACAAAGGTACTAAGACAGGCATCAGAGCGATGTCTGGTGGCTCTGATGCTCTGAAAATCAGGGCACTTGAGTTACTTGGAGTATAATAATGACAAAATTAATTAATGTAGAACATACTTTACTTAAAGAATGGTCAAACTCAGATGGTTCGTATGTAATTAAAGCATATGCAGATAATACCTATGAGATAATTGAAAATGGTGTAAGCCTTGGAGAACGTGATTTAAATAAATGGTACAACAAAGATAGCACAGGTTTTAGTATGGCAGTTCAACATATTGAAAAGGATATTAAAGATGGCTATCACCCAAAACTACAGCACAATCATAAAAAAGAAGGAGACTAAAGTGGAATACTTATATACAGATAGCGATGGTAATACAATCAAGTTTACCGACGATATGATTAAGGCTGCGCTAGATGAGCGTGCTCAACTACGCAATCAGTTAAATGCTAACATTGAACTTGCCCAGTCAAGACATAGCAAAATTGTAGACATACGCAGTAATGTCTATGACTTTTTTAATGAACGGTTGGTTATAGGTGATAATGAGATTACCTGTACAATTGAAGATGTTAATGAGTTGCTTGAGTACATTGGTGCTGACAAACTCAAGAGACTATTCACAGTATCAGGTCGTATAGAGTTTACCGTCACAGATATTGAGGCAGACTCAGAGGAAGAAGCCCGTGATATGGTAGAGAATAATCTCAGCGTAGAGTTTGATGGCAATATAGTGGACGACTACAACATAGATGTCCACGATGTTGAGCAGCAATAACTAAATGTCAGAAGTAACAGGTCATAATTATTTTAAGACACTGTTATCTGGTAGTTGTATGGTAGGCAATCATACGGAATGTGATGGTGTCTCTTGGGTTGGCATCAAAGCATTAAGGAGACCGTGTGATTGTCAATGCCACGCCGATGCAGAACAGTATCAAATCCCTTCCGTCTGATACTGTTCTCCTTAGAGAGCAGACTGGTTTCTGATTAGTCTCCTTTATCAGTCTGCTCCCTATTAAAGGAGATGTTAAATGTCACGCGTAGAAATAGAGCGAGATAGATACGGGCGTCCAATGGTGCGCCCAGCCAAAGGTGGTAAGGCAGAAGCCTACACACGGGCTACAACAATAGCCAACAGTCTTGATGACCCGTCAGCATTAACTGCTTGGAAGATGCGTATGGCAGCCATTGGCTTGTCAGTCAGAAGCGATTTGCTATTAGCAATTAATGCAGCACAAGATGACAAGATGGCTATCAATAAGTTTATTGATGACGCTATGGAAGTAGCAGGTGCTAGCAAGGCAGCAACTATTGGTACAGCACTGCATACATTTGCAGAGAAACTAGATTTGGGACAGGAAATCCACGTCCCGAACGAGTGGGCAGGGGACTTAATTGCCTACGAGCAAGCAACAAAACAACTAAATAAAATCTTTATAGAACAATTCTGCGTGCTAGATAAATATAAAATTGCTGGCACACCAGACAGAGTTGTTGAATATAAAGGTGAAAGATTCATTGCAGATATAAAGACAGGTCGGATAGACCATCCTAATAACATAGCAATTCAGTTAGCAATCTATGCTAACGGGTTGCCTTATGATATTGAGACGGCAACCCGTGGTAAATGGGGAGACGTTAACAAAGATAAAGCAATCATCATTCATCTACCTGCAGGTACAGGCTTGTGCAAACTAGTCTGGATTGACATAGCAGAGGGATGGAAGGGTGTACAATTTGCAATGAAGGTCAGACAGTGGCGAGACAAGAAAGGTCTAGTCACTCCATTCACAGAGTAAGGAGAAGATGTGTCTTCAAGCGAAGCACCAATCAGTATCACAGTTAAATCACCAGCAGGTAGTTTGATTACAGTCCGTGCCGAAACAGGAAACCAACTTGATAACCTAGTAGTTGAGGCATTGGAAGCAATCAAGTCTGCATATACAGAACTAGAGAGCGCAGTTAAAGGACAGACACCAATGTCTGCACCACAAATTGCAGCAAGTCTTGGCGCTAGTATTATTAATACAGAAGTCCGTGAAACTCCAGCGGAATACACAGCAACAACCAGCATTGGCGGTGGCAAGAACTGCCCTCACGGCAAGATGACAGCCATCCAAGGCACAGGTAAAGACGGCAAGATGTACCGTGGTTACTTCTGCCCAGCACCTAAAGGTTCATTTGATAAGTGCAAGAATGCGTATGTTCGCATCGGCACAGCAGAGTGGAACACATTTACTCCTGACCAAGTGAAGTAATGCGTACACTAAAACGTAGCATCAACAAAGCAGAGGTAGGTGGCGAACCATTGCCACCTGCTTTTGCAGCATTTGAACGGGCAGGAATTATCTTGCGCCGAGCAGAGATAACTATGGTTGCTGGCACTCCAGGTGCAGGTAAGTCATCAGTTGCTCTTGCTATTGCAGCCAGAGCAAAGGTACCTACGCTTTACTTCAGCGCAGATACTAATGCTCACACTATGGCTATGCGATTAGTTGCTATGTCTACAGGTATTACACAAACAGCAGCCGAACAGTTGCTAAAGAAAGACTCAACAAAAGCAGAAGAAATATTGATTATGAACAATCATTTGTTCTGGTCGTTTGAGTCAACCCCAACCCTAAAAGATTTAGATGATGAGGTCTCTGCATTTGAGACAGTATGGGGTAAGAGTCCAGTACTTATAGTCGTAGATAACTTAATGGATATTGCTATGGATGGACACGAAGAATTCCAAGGTATGCGTGCAGCAATGAAGGAACTAAAGTATCTTGCAAGAGATACCAATGCAGCCGTACTTGTTTTGCATCATACTAAAGAAGGCTTTGAAGGTTATCCTTGCCAGCCACGCAGCGCTATTCAGGGTCTGGTTAACCAGATACCAGCAATGGTGCTAACCATTGGTCAGATGAAACAAGGTGATGAGACCTATCTTTGCGTAGCCCCAGTCAAGAACAGATATGGGCGAGCAGACCAGACAGGTAACAACTATGTAAGTCTTGCTTTCAATCCAGATACAATGCACTTAGATGATGTTCAAGTTAAATATATGCAGGAGAATATGTATGGAAACTAAAGTTTGGGATAACAGTTTTAGTAAAGAAGATGTAGAAGTACTAGTAGGTAGAGCACTAACAGCGATTGAATGGGATTCAGTTGTTGATGCTTTATACAATGATGATGATTTATATACTGAGATGTCCGCTAGAGTTGCAGATATAGCACTGGATACGGTAGGCGTTGAGTAGTAAATCCAAACGCAAAGGCAGCCAAGCAGAACGACAAGTCGTTGCTTGGTTAAAGGCTAATGGCTACAAGTATGCAGACCGCAGATTAGCAGGAGCAACCTTAGACAAAGGCGATATCAGCGGTGTGCCAGGTGTAACCATAGAGATTAAGAACCACGCCAAGTTAGACCTTGCAGGATGGACAGCAGAATTAGAAGTTGAAATGAAAAATGATGGTGCTTGGACAGGCACAGTCTTACATAAACGTAAAGGTAAAGGAGACGTAGGAGAATGGTATGCAACTATGCCAGCCAAGGTATGGTTAGCACTACTCCGTAAAGCAGATGGACAAACATAGTATCGCTGCCTACCTACGGCATATAGGCGCCAGCCTGCCTAATGAGGGCAGTGGCTGGCGTAAGATGAAGTGTCCCTTTCACGGTGACAAACACGCATCAGCAGGAATTAATTTTGAAGATGAAAGATTTAAGTGCCACGGATGTGGCATTGGTGGAGATGTTTACGATTTAATTATGCAAAGAGAAGGAGGTAACTATCGTGAGGCTGTCAAATTCGCAGAGACAATTTCTCCTACAGGCAACGACCGAATACGCCCAGCACATTCATCTAGCAGCAGACTATCTAGCAACAAGGGGTCTATCGGTAGACGAAGCAAAGATGTTCCATCTGGGAGTAGTTCACAATCCATTGCCAGGTCACGAAGGCTACAAGGGTAAGTTAGTAATACCTTACGCAACACCATCAGGTGTAGTTGACCTGCGCTTTCGTAGTATCCAAGGTGAAGACCCTAAGTACATAGGTCTGCCAGGTGCTAAGACAACTATGTTTAATGCACAAGCAGTACTAAACGCAGACAGTTATATCTGCGTCACCGAAGGTGAGATTGACTGCATAACAGTAGTCAGCAAGACAGGACATCCAGCCGTAGGTATTCCAGGTGCTAACAATTGGAAGCCCTACTATACAAAAATACTTGACGACTTTGATACAGTTATAGTCTTAGCAGACGGCGATACTCCAGGACTGGAGTTTGGCAAGAAGATAAGTAGAGAACTGGGCAATGTAAATATAGTTCAGATGCCAGAAGGACACGATGTAAACAGCATTGTGATACAGGAAGGAGTACAGTTTTTAGATGAGCGAATCAGAAAATGTATCAATGGATGATATGGAAGCAGTCTGGAATCATATAGAGGAGAACCCTTTATTACTAGGCATACCACTATCAGAGAGCAAAGGCTTAGATTTATTGTCAGCCCTCAGAGATATCTATGTAACCAATAAAGATAACAAAGAAGGAGCACAGTTGCTGCTCACACTGCTAGCCAATGTACTAGTAGCAGCATCTCAAGGTGATGGCGAAGAAGTAGTAGAAGAAGTAATAGTCACAGAGGCAATGATGCAGTTTGAGAATCAGGTCAAAGAGGTGCTAGATGAAGGACGTTAAATATTTTAATGACATACTAGATGAAATTAAAATAATGATGGTTCAAAAAAACCAAGACTACGGTCCTTACAACATAGCCCACGCTCCAGGCGGTGCTATGAATGGGCTATTAGTTCGTATGCACGACAAGATGGAGCGACTAAAGAATCTTTCCTATAATAAAAGCAACACGCCGAACTACGAATCAATTGAAGATACCCTAAAAGATTTGGCAAACTATGCCATAATAGGACTATTGGTACAAAGAGGTCAATGGGAAGGAACAGATGGACCAGGCGTATATAAACGAGTATGACGCTTTAGTTGCGTCATTAGCCGTTGAGTACCATCGTAAGTACCCAATGGTTGACTCGTTAGATATACAACAGATTTTATGGTTATGGTTTGTTACCCACCCTTTAAAGTATTCTGAATGGTCAGCACTAGACCGCAAAGATAAAGACAAGTTAATCGCAAAGTCTCTGCGTAATGCAGCAGTTAAGTATTGTGAAAAAGAAAAAGCAAAGACAGTCGGCTACGAGTTGCTTGACCTTTACTACTATGACGCCTCAGTGGTAGAAGCCTTCCTCCCCAGCATCATCTCAGAATCATACGAAATACCAGTTAAAATCAAGGATTTGAACCACAAATTCAACAAGTCAGAGGCAGCATCAGACGGCAACAACTGGTTAGTTTTACGGTCAGACATAGCCAACGCTTTCTTTAAACTAACAGAGGCTAAACAAAACATATTAAGAATTAGATTTAGTACAGAAAACAGTGAGTGGAGCCTGATAGCAAAGGACCTAAACACAACAATAGATGGTGCAAGAATGAAAGTTCAGCGTGCTATCAATTCATTAATTAGAAACCTAGGCGGATGGAGACCATACACTGATGAAGATGTACAACAAGAAGAATCGGACGATGTCTCAGAGTAAAGACATCCGTGACCTGCTACATCAGATTGATTACAGCAGAGCAATGGACCTACGTGGTAATCCAATAGGAGATATCTGCGTATGTGGTTGTGATATGTTTGTAATGCTTGGTGGATTTGTAGATGGCGAGATAGCCTACTACTTTACAGATGGTGAGTGTGCTAGTTGTGGCAGTATGGTCACACTACCTACACCCATAGATGGAGACCCAGATGCCAACTTATGAATACTTGTGCCCTATATGCAACACAAGAGAAGAACATCAGTTCTCAGTTTATTCTAACCATACAATTTTTTGTAAGACTTGTAAGGTAGAGATGGATAAACAATTCATAGCAGCACCAGTACACTTTAAAGCCAAAGGCTTTTACAAAACAGGAGACTAAATGATACCTAAGTTTAAGAACAGAGCAGCCTGCGATGGCACAGATTTAGATATGTGGTTTCTAGAGCGGGACTTTAGTTATAACCATCTACTAAAAAGAATATGCAATGGTTGCCCAGCAAGAACAGAATGCTTTGACTACGCTTTATATCATAATGTTATAGGGTTTTGGGCAGGTACTACATACCAACAGCGTAAGTTAATACGCAAACGAAACAACATTACTGCAAAAGCAATCACACCAGAGATGGAGTTCAAACGTGCTTGAACCTATACGGCAAGTAGCAGGGGATGGTAAGCGAGAGAAGATAGCAGCAGCCGCACTTGAGGATTACTTCAAGGGCTGGAAGTTATACGGGACGCCTCGCTTTTATTTTTCAGACTTTCATATCTGCCTACAGTGGGGCAATGGCAGAGAGAATTACATAGGTGACTTAGAAGTTAAATGGTTAAAGACAAACAGCAGTAAGCCTGCCATCTTTCCATTTAATAAACTACAACAGATGTTAATAGCGCCACCATATACAGACAATGAACATTCATATCATCGTATCTGCTTTAGATTTGCAGACGGCATAGCAATGGTGCCAGCCAGAGAGTTAGCCCATATAGAGCCAGTCTTTCATACAAGATGGGACACAAAGGAAAGAGACCTAGTAGTTTTTTATGACCCACTCAGCAGACCAGAATACTGGCACAACCTAATCATTAACGAATAATGGAATTTCCTAGTTGGTTTGAACCTACTGGTGCTAAGGATAACTTTGCCAGTATGTTGTCTGCTTATGAAGGTGAACCTAATTTAAACTTCTTACAACTTGGTGTATATACAGGTGATGCATCAGTCTGGCTAATGCAGAATGTACTTACAGATAGCACATCTACGCTAACAGATATAGATACTTGGCAGGGTAGCCAGGAAGACGCACACGAATCAATTGACTTTGAAGAAGTCTATAAGTTCTATCAGGGCAGAACCAGCAAGTACCCTAACTGCAAGCATCATAGGATGACTACTTGGGAGTACCTAAGATTTCATCCATATAATATTAACTATGACTTCATCTACATAGATGCAGACCACACAGCAGTAGGTACTTTGCTAGACGCAGAGATGTCTTGGGACTTACTAAAGAATGGCGGGATACTAGCCTTTGATGATTATCAATGGCGGTCAGGCAAAGGTGCAGAGTTTGACCCAGCCCCTGGAATCAACACATTCTTGACCAGACATCAGGGAGAATTCAAGGTTATCCACAAGAGTTGGCAAGTCTGGATTTATAAAGACCAATAAAAAAAGACCCCCTCGCCAGGGGATTACCCTAGGTTGGGGGTCAAAGTGTCTATAAAGTGCCTTAGAAGGCGTTTAAAGGGTATCTATTCTTCCCTCTCACGGATGCATCTAGCACACATAAAGGACCAGCCACGGTATACATAAGCACCGTCGGCTCCACAAGAGTCGCAATCTATTAAAGGATTTGGCTCACCTTCAGGCAGAAGCATTACTTCAGTCCGAACTCTTGTTCTGCTCGGTCAGCCCACTTAACGATAGGTGCAGTCAAGCCACCGATTAGGATGGCATATTCAGGTGCCATATCAGTAAGCAGGGCAATACCCATAGTTGCAGCCGATGCTAAGACAGCACGAAGATAAGACTTAAACGCAGCCTTAAATTCTTTGCTCTTTAGTTTCTTGATTAGTTTATCCATTATGCCTCCTTAGGGCTAGGGATATCTTTCTTCTTTGGTTTCCTAGATAGTTTAGCCTTTACCTTTGCACGTGTTGTTGGCTTTATATTTAGGAACCCGAACCAGTTAGAAGTGTCGCTACTATGACTACTCCTAATAGAAATATGAAGGTGCTTATTGTGAGGATTAGAACCAGAGTAAACGCGGTTGCCCTCTCCCTTGCGTTCTCTTGACCATATCTTTCCTTTGAAGATGAGATACGCAACGCGTTTATCTTTTTTAAGTTCTTCAAAAATAACTTCACAATCAATTCCATTCTTAGGGTCGTGTGTTAAGTCGGCTGCTAGTCCAGTGTT
>JACCDW011090008.1_pt1 | contig 13851 bp, 10 predicted proteins | sample 7449781 | NCBI WGS metagenome assembly JACCDW01 (sample SAMN15323449, study PRJNA562643) | freshwater metagenome | isolation source: river surface water | place: USA:Blue River Watershed | collected 2017-08-18 | reverse complement strand
TTCGGCGATTCATTTTAGATGTGTGATTGATAGTAAGGAAAACAAGCACATGCCTTTGATTGAACATTTAGGCTCAATGGGATTGAATATTCACATCGTTGAGCACTTAGATTTATTGAGTATTTACCAGCCAATTGAATCGAGCAGCGATGAAATGAAGCAATTCGGAAAAATCATCATGCAGCAAAACATGGGCAACGCCGCTCATTACGTCATTCAGAAATAAACGTTTAATACCAACATGAAAAAAGCAGGGCAAGGAATTGTCCTGCTTTTTTATTTTGAGGGACATTGGGTGCGAAAAAGATTTGCATTTCTGCGAAACATTTTAAGTTTAACATTTGCAATAAGCGCAAAAAAAAAGGTGGCTGCAAGCAGCCACCTTTGATGATCTATTTAAGATTGATTAATCTTGAACAATTACTTTTTTAGTGATCGATTGACCATCGTTAGTGAAACGAATCAAATACATTCCACGACCGAAGTCACCAAGGTTAATTTCAGCAGTACCGAAACCAGAGTTAACGTTATTTAAACGAGCCACAACAGCACCTAAAGCATTTGTTACTTCAATGTTTACAGGTTTATTGTTGTTTAGGGCATACCCAATTTTCACTTTGTTAGAAGTTGGATTTGGATAAACAGAAACAGCATCGTTTAAGTTAAAGTTCTCAACACCAGTGAAGGTATTGGTACAATTTGGTGGGTAAGCTACAAAAACATCTCTAATCACAGTTGTTGAAGTATTTCCACTAGGGTCTGTCACTTCGTAAGCAATGAAGTAAGAGCCAGACTCCCAAATATTTACATTGCTATTGATTACTTTTACTCTGTCGATCAAATCAGAAGTTCCATAGTAGTTATCTTTCAAAATCAAACCACTCATTGCCCAGAAAGGCACACCAACACAAACGTTTACAGCATTTGCAACAATTTGTGGAGCAATTTGGTCAACTACTTTTACATATCTGGTTTTAGAAGTTGCATTTCCACTACCATCTGTAGCTGTAAATACTTCTGCGTAAACCCCTAAAGTATAAGGATCAACATTTCCTTTTCTTGAAACACTAATTTGAGAATTCAAATAGTAGTTATCATTGGTAGAAACGTTTCTTGAAGAATATGGAGTTAATACATCGTGGTAAACAGTATCTTCAGTATTCAATTCAATTGTAGGAGCAATGAAATCATCTACACGGTAGTTGATTACAAAACCATCTTCAAGAGCTTTGTTTCCTGAAGGATCTACAGCGTTGTACATAACAGGATAAGTTGCACGAACTTGATTGTTTACAGGACCGTTGAAACCAGCATTTTTGCTGATAAACAAATTACCATTACACTCATCGTAAGCATAGATATCGTCTACAAAAGGACTTTTAATTTGAACATCAATGGTTGAGTTGTTTACAATTTTCTTACCCAACAAATAGATGCCTGGTTTGGTTGTATCACGAACCAAAACAGTTCTAGTTAAAGTTGAAGTATTTCCTTGTGCATCTTTCACAGAATATACAATTTTATAATCCCCAACTTTTTTAGAATCTACAGAACCTGTTGTTAAAATAGTGCTGGTTAAGTTACCATCGATATTATCCATGGCAACAGCACCCGGATCTGTGAAGTTAGAACACTGGTCAATTTGCATTGACGCGTTACCATTTAAAGTTAACACTGGCGCAGTTCTGTCTAATACTACAATTACAAAACGAGTTCTAGAATCGGCTTTGTTACCAGAAGCATCTTCTAAGGTAAAGTTAATGCTGTAAACACCTGGCACGGTGCAATCCAAATCAGAATTCAAAATAACTTCACTGGTTAAGTCACCTTCAGTTGCATCAGATGCACTGTAAGTTTTAGAAGCGATTTCAGAATAGCAAGAGCTAAGGCTTGAAGATTTCTCCACACGAATGGTGTCTGAACCTACCAAAGAAATCACTGGCTTCGTATTGTCGTTTGCTAAGTCTATTAAATAATCTTCAAATTCTCCAACTTGGTTAACTCCACATGGAGAGTTTGCGAACGAACCGTAAGAAACCCCTACACGCATTTTGGTTTTTCCTTCGAAACTATTTTTCAATTTAGGCACAGTGAAACTTGCGTTTACAGAAGTTCCAGTAATTGCACCAGAACTCATAATTTCTTCACCGGCATCGGTAAAGTCACCGTCAATATTCCAATCAATCCAAGCTTTGTAATTTACAGGGTTAGAATTTGTTTTTCTATCTACGGTGATATCGTATTTAGAACCAAATGTCATTTTCGCAGGATATTTTGGATCTGAATAATCAGTGTAGTAAGCAACACCACCTGTAGAAGCATTATTGATCACAGTTCTGTTGTTATTATCTTTTACCACAACTGAATTGATTGCAACGTCAGAACTCAACATATCAACCAACGGTGTGCAATAATCAATCACAACAACATATTTATTTTTAATGACTTTCTTTTCAGAAGCTGATTTACCCGCAGCAGCATTATATGCGCTCAAAGTAAATGTATAAGGACCACCTGCTGTAAATTTAACCTGTGGATTTTGAGAAGCTTTATTTGTTCCGTTTTCATAAGTGAATGTTGTAGGGAAAATACTCCATTCAAAAACGTTTGCATAATCAGTTTTGGTTTGTAAAGTTACAACTTCACCAATACTAGGACGTAAATTGCTCGCTTTATAATCTACCTGCCAAGCAGCTGTTGGTGTTTCAATGTCAACAGTAGAGCAGAATGAATCAATACCAGTACAAGTTTGTGCAGTTAAACATACTTTATATGTACCATCTGTGGTAAACGCATAGTTAAAATCAGAACTTGTGCTATAACCTCCATCAGAAGTTGTCCACTCATAATTAGGTAAACCACTCACGTTGGCTGTTGTATTTTTGAAATCGATATTTACTCCAACACCATATTTCTTGTATTCACTTGTCCAAGATGGTTTTGGTAAAGTAGGAGGATTTAAATCACTCTCCCAAGAGATAATGTAACCACGACCAGTTCCAGAAGAACTAGATTCGAAAGTGATATAAGCCACACCAGATTTGCATTTGATAATAGAAGTGTCATAGAACGCTTGATTTCCAGCATTTACAGCAGCAACTAATTTTGATGGATCCGCTTGATCACCATCATAAAATTTAATGATGTCATTGTTATCCGCTAAGTTCAAATCCAAGAAACTGAATCTGATTTCTTTAGCTCCACAAGGAATGATTTTAATATAGTCAATAGATTGCTTACGACCATTTGCATAGTCACCTGTTGGACCATTGTGATCATAAAGAATACCTTTTTTATTTGCCGCTTCTTTAGAAGGACCATGGTAATAAACAGCTGCAGGGGTACATTCTATGTATTTCTTTTTACATAAACTGTCACTCCATCCAATATCATTATAAGACTCTAAACATACATTGTACCAACCTGTTTCTCCTAAGTAAACTACAGGTTGAGGATTTCCAGTGATGGTTTGGTCATCGGCACCTGTAGGACTGATGATAGACCATTTATAATCCCAAGCACCATTGTTACTTAAGTCAAATAATTGGCAACTGAAGCTCAATTCAACTTCATTGATATCAGAAATAAAATCAGCAACTGGTTTAGCTGTTGGCTTAATAATTGTTACAGATTTATCTATAGAATCTTTAACCCCGCAATAATCTACATCCAATCTTACATTGTATGTTCCTGCAGAATCCCAACTTTTCACACCTTTGTAAGTGTTGTTGTTACCAACCTTACCAGCACCCGCATATGTCCATTTGTAATTCCAATTTCCACCGCCATTTGCTACGAATGTAATCGGAGCTTTGGTATATTTATTTCCTTTAGGAACTGTAAAATCAGCAACTGGAGGAGTTACCTTCTTTATGTTCACTTGGAAATCCATAATATTTCCATAATCTGCCACTGTTCCACATCCTTGGTTCGCATTAACCGAGATATATTTACAACGAACACGCAAAATTGCTGTTCCAGAATAAGTACTGTTACATGGCAGCTTAATAGAACCTGTGCTCGTACCTCCGTTTGGAGCAACTTGACCAATTGGTCCAGAAGGACCCGACAAACATTCACTCGCATCGAGCTTATTGTCGCCATTCAAGTCTAACCATACGCCCGCCCACTCATAATAAGTGCAACCATTGGTAATTTTAATTTCAATGGTTTCACCTGGGGTAAAATCAATACAAGGCGTTGTTGTCATTAGTTTGTTCGTCGCACCTGTATTATTACAGGTTAAACCAGTAAAACTAGCAACATCACCTTTACTGTTCTTGATCTCCACACCTGAAAACCAGTCAATTGAACAACCGTAAGAATTTGTTGCACCACAAATTTGAGCATTTAAGTTTGTTGATTTCAAACCAAATGCAGAAAGTGTTAGTGCTAAAATCTTACTTCCGAGATTTTTAAAGGAAATTTTCATTTTTAGTTTTTAGTAATTGTTTTTTCAGCCGGAAATGTACAAAATACAAACCAATTTAAAAATTAAATTACACAACCGATATGAAAAAATGTAGCCTTTTTGCTAAAAATTAGAGAAATTAAAATATTATTTTACAATAATATGACAATTGAATTATTGCAAATTTAATTTCTGACCAATGCTAATTGAATTATTTTGTATGTTATTGAGTTGCTTCAATCTATCAACAGGCAAATGATACTTTTGAGCAATGCTATACAAAGTCTCACCTAGTTTTACGAAATGGATGGTAGCAACGTTCCCTTGTGGCGATTGGCCTTGTGCCAAGTTTGCAACTCTATACAAATTAATTACTTGATCAACTGAAATAGCCTTTGATTGTAAATTATTCCAAACGATTAACGAATCTGCTTTTATTGAATACAATTTGGAAATTGAATAAACTGTTTCTCCACGCAATACGGTATGAGTTTTCGGCTTCACATTATCGCGATTATTCACCATATTTTCCGTGTTTTTTGCCGGTTTCATGGTAGGACTCAAAACCAAAATTTGTCCAACTTTAACATCCGCCGTTTCTAAATCGTTCCAACGCACTAAATTCAACACAGAAGTATGGTATTTTTCTGCGATTTGTTCAATGGTTTCACCTTTCAATACTTCATGCATGTTTTCTGCAATTGCCTTTTTGCGTTGGTTCACCACATTAATGGCATCGGCTTGACTTGTCTTTGGCGTTTGCACTGCTAATTTGGGTGGCGATTGTCGTTTTTCCTTCAAATAAATAACCTCTCCCACTGCTGGTTCTTGGCCTGGTTCTAGCCTGTTTTTACGGTATAATTGCTTCATTTTCACCGCATATTGCTGTGAAATGTCCCTCAATGTTTCACCTTTCTTTAAAATATGTGTTTCCTCTGAGCCACTACTTCTCTTTGGGCGTAAATAAATAATTTCACCTGGGTTAATCATTTCACCCTCTTTCAAATCGTTGTATCGATAAATCTGCCATGTGCCCAGATGATGTTTCTTAGCCACTTCACTGGGGTTTTCACCTTCTTTTGCGCCAATTGCTGGCACACCATTAATTTGAATCATTTCAGGTTGATCGCTCGAACCTTTAAAATATTCTTCCCCTAAAACCACCATACTATCGTATAGGGTTAGGCGATATTTGCGAATAATATTCGACAAAATGGTTCCATAAGCAGGATTTGTTGCATACCCCGCTTCTCTCAGTCCGTTCGCCCATCCCTCATAATCAGTGGGATTCAATTCAAACAAAGGTGCATATCGGGAACTCCCTTTCAAAAATAATGAGTGATCGCGATAACTTTCAATTGCAGTTTCATAGCCCCTAAAACACTCGTCTTTTGCATCATCATCGGCCAAACAAAACTTACCATTCCAATTTTTTCGACACTTTATACCAAAATGGTTGTTACATTCCTTAGAAAGTTTACTATTTCCACTTGCACTTTCCAAAATACCTTGTCCCAAAGTAATACTTGCAGGCACACCATGAACACGCATTTCTTGCATCGCCGCTTGTTTAAATGAATCAATATATTCTTTTGTATTCATTGACTTCTGCGCACTCAAGCTCGAAATTATTCCAAAGTAAAACGTCCCTAAAAAAGCAAAAAATAGTTTGATATAATTCATTAAAAATAGTATTTCAACTCAAACGTACTTCATACAATATATATGCCGTGAATTACTTTTTAACATGTGTTGAGTAATTCCTTAGATACGCACATAAAAATAGATTCAATTCGTGTATTTTTGTAATTCCTATGTTCAAGAAATTCATTTTCTCAGCCATTTTAAGTATCCTTACGTTGAGTTCAACGTTTGCTGCAGGATTTCCAAAACCGAAATTCGCAGCAACTTTTAGCAAAAACCAAGCAAAAGCTGGAGATATCGTTGAAATTATTATTCGTTTTGACGTTCCAAAAGGTTTTCACGTTTTCAGTGAAAAAAGTGATTGCCCTGAAGACGATGGCCCAATGCGTGCGAGCATCGATTTCAAACCAAATGCAACTTATCAATTGGTAGGGAAATTTGTTGGAATTGGCGACCACATGGTTAAAGAAGATGAAGTTTGGCATTGTTCATCTGGAGAATTTTTAGACAAAGGTGAATTCCGCCAAAAAATTAAAGTTCTGTCTACCATTGAGTCTATTGAAATGATTTTCAATGGTCAAATTTGCAATGAAAGTGGTTGCGATAATATCCGCGATGCTGTCATTAAAACTCCGAAATTAAATGTTACCGGCAAAATTGAAGCTGCTCCATTGCCTACCGCTGAAACGCCAACCGAAACCTCAGAAGTGATTCCAACGGATACTGCTGTAGCGATCACAAATCCAACAGCTACAACTGCAGGTGCTGCAACATACAAATTTGAAAACGGCAAAGGTGTTTGCCATACCAAAACATTTAACGGCATTCAAAGTGCTGAATCTACAGAAGATTACATGGGACTGTTTATTTTGGCACTCATTAGCGGATTTGCCGCATTGTTAACACCTTGTGTGTTTCCAATGATTCCTATGACCGTTTCCTTCTTCATTCGAAATAAAAACCGAAAAATTGCCTTACGTGATTCGTTCTTATTTGCTTTTTCTATCATTGCATTCTATACAATTATTGGAACACTAGTTGCCTATACCTTCGGTGCAACTGCCGCAAACTGGGTGAGTACACATTGGATTCCAAATATCTTCTTCACCGTAATTTTTGTCATTTTCGCTGCAAGCTTTTTTGGCGCTTTTGAAATTGTATTGCCGAGTTCTATTGTGAACAAAATGGACAAACAAGTTGACAAAGGTGGTTTCATGGGCCCAATTTTCATGGCCATCACCATTGCTTTAGTGTCATTCTCTTGTACAGGTCCAATTGTAGGTACCGTAATGGTTGAAGCCGTTCAAGGTGGGGCCATGCGACCAATCATTGCCATGTTTGGTTTCTCTTTAGCGTTTGCATTGCCTTTTGGTTTGTTATCTCTTTTCCCATCATGGATGAACAACCTTCCAAAATCTGGCGGTTGGTTAAATAGCGTAAAAGTGGTTCTTGGATTTATTGAATTGGCATTTGCTTTAAAATTCTTAAGCATTCCTGATCAAACTTACCATTGGGGAATTTTAGACAGAGAAGTTTATTTGGCCATTTGGATTACCATTTTCACGTTACTTGGAATTTACTTGTTAGGAAAAATCAAATTCTCGCATGACGACGATGTTCCGCGTTTGAGTATTTTCAGACTTGGGCTAGTCATTACAGTATTCTCATTTGTAATCTATATGATTCCAGGAATGTGGGGTGCCCCCTTAAAAGCCCTCGCAGGATATCTGCCTCCAATGTCGTCACAAGATTTCCATGCAAACGCTGGATCTCATTCCTCAGGGGTTTCTACAATCTGTGGAACACCTAAATATGCCAACGAAAAATTACACATTCCCCATGGTTTGGAGGGATATTATGACTACGACGAAGCTTTGGCGTGTGCAAAAGCACAAAACAAACCTTTGTTTATTGACTTTACTGGGCACGGTTGTGTGAATTGCCGTAAAATGGAAGAAAAAGCTTGGTCTGACCCTGCAGCTTTGAAAATATTACGTGAAAAATACATTGTGGTTGCATTGTTTGTAGACGATAAGAAAATACAATTGCCTCAAAGCGAATGGTTCAAAGGAAATGCTTCTGGCAAAATGATCACCATGCTTGGCGATAAAAATGCCGAAATTGAACAATGTTATTTTGGTAAAACGGTACAACCATTATACGTATTGATGGATGGCAATGAAAACTTATTGCAACCCGCATATACCGCTGAATATTTTAATTTCAAGAGTGAACCATTTATCAAGTTTTTGGAAGATGGTGTGACTAATTTTAAAAAGATCAAAAAGTAATGGATGCCACTCAAATTAAACAACACTTCATTGAAGCAAATCTTTGCTTGAATGCTTTTTTAGAGGATGCCAGCAACTTCGAAAAAATCCATAATGCTGCCACAGCCATTGTGAAAAGTTTTGAAAACGGAGGGAAAATCATTTCTGCCGGAAATGGTGGGAGTCACTGTGATGCCATGCATTTTGCAGAAGAACTCACAGGTCGATATAAAAACAATCGAAAAGCCCTCCCAGCCATTGCCATTAGTGACCCAAGTCATCTTTCTTGTGTTGGCAACGATTATGGTTATGAATATGTGTTTTCACGCTATTTAGAGGCGCTAGGAAACACTGGCGATGTGTTTTTGGGAATCAGCACAAGCGGAAACAGCCAGAATATCATGAATGCCATTGAAATCGCAAAATCTAAAGGAATGATTGTCATAGGGCTAACAGGCAAAGATGGAGGCAAAATTGGCCCACTGTGTGACATTGAAATTAGAGCTCCAAAATCTGAATTTGCAGATAGAGCTCAAGAAATTCACATAAAAATTATTCATTCACTCATTGACACAATTGAAAAAATGATGCATCTTGCATAAATATTCAGTGTTCAAATGATTAAATTACGATTAACAACCCTTAGTTTTCTTCAATTTTTTATTTGGGGATGCTGGCTCATCACCATTGGTAGCTATTGCTTTAACACAAAACATTGGAGTCCCGGCGATTTTGGTGTGATCTTTTCTACAATGGGAATTTCAGCACTTTTCATGCCTCCAATTGTTGGAATACTTGCCGACAGGGTGTTTAATGCAGAGAAACTCTACGGAATTTTACACTTATTGGGGGGGATTTGTTTGTTCTTCATTCCGAATGCACAAACTCCTGATCAAATGTTTTGGAGTATTCTCATTACAATGGTATTTTACATGCCAACAATTTCATTATCAAATACCGTTGCCTACCATATATTATCGAGCAACAACTTAGATATTGTTAAAAATTTCCCTCCAATTCGCGTTTGGGGAACCATTGGATTTATTGTTGCATTGTGGACAGTGAGTCTCACTGAAAACGAAACATCAGCTTTTCAATTTTATCTTGCTTCAGCGGTTTCAATTGGTTTATCTATTTATGCATTCACTTTACCGAGTTGTCCGCCGTTAGGCAAAAAATCAGAATCTAAATCGCTCACCAATCGTTTAGGATTAGATTCCTTTAAACTATTTAAAAAGACACATTTTGCAATCTTTTTCTTATTTGCAATGTTGCTAGGTGCTGCATTACAACTCACCAATGCTTATGGTGATACGTTTTTACAAGACTTTAAATACCAGGAACAATTCAAAGATCAATTGGCGGTAAAATACCCTGCCATCATTATGAGTATCTCACAAATTAGTGAAACCTTATTCATTTTGACCATTCCATTCTTCATGAAACGATTTGGAATCAAACAAGTTATGATCTTTAGTATGATTGCCTGGGTTCTTCGTTTTGCATTATTTGCCTACGGTGATCCTGGTTCAGGCCTTTGGATGATTGTTTTGTCGTGCATTATATATGGAATGGCATTCGACTTTTTCAACATTTCAGGTTCATTATTCATTGAAACATCTATAGATCCAAGTATTCGTTCAAGTGCTCAAGGTTTGTTCACCATGATGGTGAATGGTGTTGGTGCAGTTTTAGGAAGCCTGATTAGTGGCAAAGTCATAGAGTTATATTTCACTGAAAACAATGTTAAAAATTGGCACGGTATCTGGCTTGTTTTTGCAGCTTATGCCGCCGTTGTAACAATACTCTTTATTTTGTTATTTAAGGAAGAAACAACTGAAAAAACAGCTCAGTAATTAGATTGAATCGTAAGGATTCTTTTCATCCGTTTCTTGATGAAACCATTGAGGGATTTTCCTTTGTGGCAATCGTTTTAAATAGAATTGACGATCCATTATGGCAACTAAGATTCCCGCTATTGTTCCGCTTATATGTCCCTCATAAGAAACATGAGGAATCAACGGCAGCAACCCCCACCACATTCCACCGTAAAATAAAACGGTGACAAAAAAGATGGCGAACAATTTTTTATTGGGCTGCAATAAAATGATTGTCAAAATAAATGCGGCGAAGGCATACACCCAAACAGAGGCACCAATATGTTGTGTGTTGGGTTTGGCGATAAAGAAAAACAGCACCGAAGAAACAAGGTATTGAGAGATAAAGAACCTCAACCAATTGGTTGGAAACAAGAGCATAAAGATTGCAGACAAAGAAATGAGCGACAAAAGATTGCCGAGCAAGTGATCTAAGTTTCCGTGCAACCAAGGGCCTGTAAATGCGGAAAACGCGAACTTCCAATTTTGAGGATGGACTGCATAAAATTCAACCATCGTTGTTGTTTGGTTATAAAACACAGCCACAAGAAGGGCACAAACAAAGGAGAGAAAGTAAATCGATTTTTTGAATGCGAGAAACATTCTAATTCAATTGCTGCGTAACGTTAATCCAAGATTCATCGAAATTCACATCAAATTTCTTATAGAAATCAATTGCTGGTTGATTCCAATCGAGCACTTGCCAAGTAATTCTTTCATATTTTCTTTTCTTCGCAAAGGCAATCAGGTGATTGAGGAGTGCGGTCCCAACTCCTTTTCTGCGAGAAGATTCTTTGACAACAATATCTTCGAGGTAAAGCACTGGTCCTTTCCAAGTAGAGTAACGGATGTAACAAATAGCGGTACCTAAAATTTGATGATCGTGAACACAAACCCAGCAGAAAACAAAGGGGTTATTTGCAAGGCAATGTTGGGCTAAAATTTCGGGGGTAGTAATGACTTCTTGAGGAGCTTTTTCATAGAGAGCAAGCTCACAAATAAGTGCATGAACTGATTCAAAGTCTGGCAGTTCTGCTTGACGAATTTCCATTAATTAGCGAATCGCTAGTTTAAGCGTTTTGGTATAATCACCACTTTTGAGTTGGATGAAGTAGACACCTTTATCGAGTAGGGCATCCATCACACCAATTCTCACTCTACCTTCAGCGTAATCTGATTTTTTAATTACGTAAGAATACACAACTTTACCAAGAACATCATTCACAAGAATCACGGCATCAGGAAAATCGGTTTCGGAAAATTTAAGGTTCACATAGAAAAAAGAGCCGTTAACGGGGTTTGGATTTAATGTAAAATCGGGACCACCAGCAAGCACAGGATTTTCTAGCCCGGGAGGCGTAGAAGGGCTTTCAGCACTGAGGCTCAAAGAGAATAAAAAGAAAAAGATTGCGAGTAGTTTTCTATTCATTGATACAAAGGTGCAAAAAAAAAGGCACTTAAACAAGTGCCTTTAAAATTTTTTTAGTTGAGTTAGAATTATTTCTTCTCAGCTTTTGGAGCTTCAGCTGGAGCTGCAGTAGCAGTTGTGTCAGCTTTAACAGTAGTGTCTGCTGGAGCTGCTTCAGCTGGTGCAGTAGTGTCAGCTGTAGAATCAGCGTTAGTTGTTCCTTCGGTGTTGTTACCACCACAAGCAGCGAAAGCGAATACTACGCAAGCTGCTAAAGCGAAAGTGATTTTTTTCATTTTATTTGTTTTTCCTATTTAAGTGTGGTGCAAAAATATAACGAAGTTTAGAATATACAAAAAAAAAATAAAAAAAAATAAAAAAAAAACTCGGAAACCTAATTCGCTATCAATCAAGCCTATATATTTCCTAGGTTTTTCATTATCAAAAATTTTGCTATTTCATTCAACATTAATGGTTTAAAATTGTTATTCTACCATGATTGCTTCAATTATTGGCAGCGGAGTAGCGGGACTTTCGAGCAGCATACACCTTGCAAAAAAGGGATATTCTGTGCACGTTTTCGAAAAAAATGCGACTTATGGCGGAAAACTCACCCAAATTCAACTCGAAAAATATCGTTTCGACGCAGGGCCATCACTTTTTACAATGCCACAATATGTGACAGAAATGCTCGATCATGCCCATTTCGAAAAATTTGAATTTGAAAAGCTTGAAACCCTATGTCATTACTTCTTTTCCGACGGAACAACATTTAATGCACCATCGAATAAAGAAGAATTTTTTTCATTGGCCGCGAATACTTTTCAAGAACCGGAATCTCAAATTCGAAAATTTTTAAAGCAATCTGAAAAAACTTACCAAATTACCGCACCCGTTTTCCTTCAAAGCAGCCTCCATAAAATTAAAACGTACATCAACCGTTCCGGCATCTATGGAATTTTAAATCTGTGGCGTATTGATATGTTTCGCAACATGAATACAGCCATCTCAAAAACTTTTCAGAACAAAAATATTATACAACTTTTCAATCGTTATGCAACTTACAATGGATCCGATCCATACAGGGCTCCAGCAACTTTGAATGTCATTCCTCACCTAGAATATCACTATGGTGCATTTTTACCCAAAGATGGCATGCAAAGCATTGCCAAAATCTTGTACGAACAAGCCCTTTCCTTGGGTGTTGAATTTCACTTTAACACCGAAGTTCGAACCATTTACAAATCAAACAATTCATTAACTCACTTAGAGTTGCCAAACAATACTCTTTTCAAGAGTGATATTTTTATTGCAAACTGCGATGCCAAATTACTCTATAAAAAACTATTGAAAACAACTATCCCTCAGAAATTAAAAAAAGCAGAAAACAGTAGTTCAGCGCTTATTTTTTATTGGGGAATTAAAAAAGAATTCCCGCAACTCGATGTGCACAATATTTTCTTCGCTGAAGATTATCAAAAAGAATTTCAATCAATTTTCCAGGCTAAAAGCTGCCAGGAGGATCCAACAATCTACATCAATATTACCTCGAAAAAAATAAAATCGGATGCTCCAAATGGATGTGAAAACTGGTTTGTAATGATCAATACCCCATGTAATGATGGACAAGATTGGGACACATTCAGGGCTGAAGCCAAAGAAAAAATCATTGCCAAGCTCAGTAAAACATTGGGTTGTGATATTGCTTCATTGATAGAAGTTGAAGAATATCTAGACCCTGTGCGTATTGAACAATTTACAGGAAGTAACAAAGGAAGTTTGTATGGTTCGAGCAGCAATCACAGAATGTCGGCATTCTTTAGGCAAGCAAATTTTTCAAGCAAATATAAAAATCTCTACTTTTGCGGTGGCAGTGTTCATCCCGGAGGAGGAATTCCTTTGTGCATGTTGAGCGCCAAAATACTTTCCGACATCATACCAAATGCAAACAGTAGAAAATAGATTTATTGCAGTTATCGCCATCATTTATGCAGTAGGAATTGCTGGATTTATGATTCCAAGCTTAAATGCACTTTTTATGTGGTTGACACCAATCAACATTCTTGCAACTTTTGTTATTGCCTGGATTTTTCATAAAAAATGGGAATTTAACCATGTACTCATGATTCTGATTATAGGCATTATGGGATTTTTTGTAGAACTCGCGGGTGTGAAAACACAAGCCATTTTTGGCAGCTATGACTATGGTAAAACACTAGGCACAAAATGGCAAGGGGTTCC
>JACCDW010427154.1_pt1 | contig 13860 bp, 14 predicted proteins | sample 7449781 | NCBI WGS metagenome assembly JACCDW01 (sample SAMN15323449, study PRJNA562643) | freshwater metagenome | isolation source: river surface water | place: USA:Blue River Watershed | collected 2017-08-18 | reverse complement strand
TGAATTGAGAAGAAGGCAGTTCATGTTAAATACTTATTATGAGTAAGTCACTTGAAGGTGTTATTGTAAAAAAAGCTCACCAAATGGAGAGCTTTACCGAATTTCAAATCCATGAAATAGCCAAATGCGCTGACCCCATAACAGGGCCACAGTATTTCATGGATCATTACCTATATATCCAGCATCCCACCAAGGGTAGCATTCAATATCATCCTTTTGAATATCAAAAGCGCCTGATAGATACATATCACAATTATAGATACTCTATCAGCTTGATGCCAAGACAAACGGGCAAATCAACAAGTGCTGCTGGTTATTTATTATGGTATGCCATGTTTGTGCCGGACAGCACCATTTTGGTAGCTGCACACAAGTATCTAGGTGCTCAAGAAATCATGCAACGCATACGATATGCCTATGAGCATTGTCCAGATTTCATCAGGGCTGGTGTTGTAAGTTACAACAAAGGTTCAATTGATTTTGACAACGGCAGTCGTATTGTTGCGCAGACCACAACAGAAAACACCGGGCGTGGTATGAGTATATCATTGCTGTATTGCGATGAGTTTGCGTTTGTGCGTCCTACTATTGCTACAGAATTTTGGACTTCTATCAGCCCAACCTTGGCCACAGGTGGTAAGTGTATTATTACCAGTACCCCCAACTCTGATGAGGATCAGTTTGCACTGATTTGGAAAGGTGCAAACAAGTGCGTGGACGAATACGGCAACCAAACTGAATTGGGAGTAAACGGATTCCGTGCATACCGAAGCAAATGGCAAGAGCACCCAGACCGCGATGACGCCTGGGCAGCAGAGCAACTGGCACAACTGGGCGAAGAGCGTTTCCGTAGAGAAATGGAATGCGAATTCATTATCTACGACGAAACACTGATCAATGCAGTCACACTGTTGGAACTGGACGGCATAGATCCTATCGAGCGGCAAGGGCAGGTGCGCTGGTACAAGAAACCACAAAAAGGCTGCACTTATCTTGTGGGACTGGATCCTAGTCTGGGCACAGGCGGCAACCCCAGTGCCATACAGGTGTTGGAACTGCCCACACTGATGCAGGTGGCAGAATGGCAGCACAACAAAACGCCAATACAGCGTCAAGTGGCCATCATGAAAGAAATCACTCGGTATCTCGTGGACGCCATTGGAAACAACAATGATGTGTACTATTCAGTTGAAAACAACACTCTGGGCGAAGCTGCACTTGTGGCCATAGCAGAAATTGGCGAAGAAAACATCCCAGGTGTGTTCCTCAGTGAACCCAAGCGTGTGGGCGGTGGCGGCAATCGCAAGGGTTTCAATACCACCAACAAAGTAAAATTGGCAGCTTGTGCCAAATTCAAAGCTCTGGTAGAAAACAAAAAACTGCACATAGCCAGCAAAAATCTACTCAGCGAGCTGAAAACATTTGTGGCCAAGGGCACCAGTTTTGAAGCCAAAGAAGGCGAAACTGATGACTTGGTCATGAGCATGCTGCTGGTCATACGCATGCTGCAATTTATCAAGGAATTTGATGCAAATCTTGACAGCCATGTGCGCGACACGCTGGAAGATTTCATTGAGCCCATGCCCTTTATTATGATTTAACTAGCTAAATACACACATGGCACAAGATATTAAAAAAGTAGCAGAAGCTCTATTTGAAAAAATCCGCGGCAGATTTGAAGATGTCAGCTTGGGCAGCGACACAGGCGATGCCACAGTCAAGCCCGAGGACGCTCGTTTTTTCAACTTTGATTACACCAACAAGCAAGGTAAAAATTACGGCAACATCACAATCAGTATCATTGACAATGACAGCCTAAAGATATACTTCAGCAAGAACATCAGTGAACAACTTGATGGGCATGAGCTGAAAGAATGGTTTAATTTTTTGTACGAAATGCGCAAGTTTGCTCGGCGCAACCTAATGACTTTTGACACCAGAGACATCAACAGGAGCAATCTAACTACACAAGATATCAAACAAGTTAGTAAATCTGACAATACCTATGACTCCGGAGATGTTAAAGTGACTGAAAGCAAGCTATACGGCACACCCAAACACAGTTTTGAAAATGTGGGCAGTGCTCGCATTAGGATAGTACATACCGAAAGCGTGAACACTGAAGTGCGCGGCAGCAGAGCCAGACACATCAATGCTATCTATATTGAGAATGCACTGGGTGAGCGTTTCAAGATGGAAAGCAACAAACTCAGCGGAGCCCGAGCCATGGCACGCCATATCAGCGAAGGCGGCAATCCCTACGATGACATAGGCAAACAAATCAATCACATGGTTACAGAAATGAGTGAGCTGGGCCGTTTTGTTCGCAGCATGCGCCGCAGAACATTTGAAGACAGCGTCACTGTGAAAATGGTCGAAGCTTCTGTAAACTATTACAACAACATGCATAGACAATTGAATGCATTGAGAGGCACTCGCACCTATCATGCATTTGTAGAATCATTTGAACCACAGCCACAACAACTAGACGAAGTAGATGTTAATCAAATCAAAGAGCGTTTTGTAAAGAAAATTTTTGACGACCGTATGACGGCAGCACTTCCACATGTTTACAAAGCCTATCAACTCTACGAACAACAAAAACAAAATCAAATCAGCGCAGTCACAGATATTATCAAAGGTCGCTCTGCACTCGCCCTAGTTACCAACGAAGGCATGGACGAATACATGAAGATGCTCAGATTCCACGACAACAGTGCATTGGTTAAAACTGTATTAGAAGATATCGCCAATCGTGCTGTGACCATGCCAGAGGTAGCAGAATTTGCAAGATACTGGGCAAACAACTATGACACTATAACCGAAGACGAAAGTCAAGCGCAATCACGAACCATGGCAGTGCAGTTGGCCACACATTACCTACGCGACCTACGCAGCCTGAGAGAAAATCAAAATCTAAGATACGAAGCGGACCCACAAGTTCACGAAGACCTAGACCAAGGCGACGACATACTTGGCGAAGGCACTTGGGCTGTTCCCAAAACACCAGAAGAAATACAAGGCCTACACGAATTACTCAATCAGCCAATTCCCTATGGCATGGATGCAGCCAATGTAACATCAACCATTGGTGATTACATTGGCGACGACGAATTGTTTGATAAGCTGGTTGAACTGTCAGACGATCTTGGGGAACAAGCAGATGCTGTTCCTGCTATCAAAGAATGGATCAAGGAAACATTCCCGGCACTGTATACCAAATTGGGATACGACAACGAAGAGTTGGATACGCCACCTCCGCCACCAACACAACCACCAGCACCACAAAACACTACAGCAGCTAATACGCCACCGGGTCAAAACTCAGGCGGGGTAGTCAGCGAAGAACTCATGAAGATGTTGCGCATAGCAGGACTGAGATAATGAACCCTAATTTTTTTAGAAAATACGCGGACCTTATTGAAGCAATTTCTCAAGGTCCTATAGATCCACAATCCACGGCCAAATACGCTGAAGAAATTGTAAACAAATTGAACGGTTATTTTGGCACCACTCCGGGACAGTATGGATTTAGTCATAAATTTAACCAAGATGGATCGGTGACTGTGCTTCAGGGTCACCCAGGCACCATGGATCCACAACATGCCGACCAAGAAGGGGTAGTAAGTCCTCAGAATGTCAGCAAAGTGATTGGTCCTTACTACAACATGTTTAGACAAAAAGGTTGGCGGTTTGACCAACCCGTGGGCGGCGAGTTTACTATTGCAGTGACTCAAGCACAACCAAACATGTGATTCAAACTGTTTTACCAAAGGCGCAAAATTTGCGCCTTTTTTGTTGACTTGCTAAATAATATTGTTATACACTTGCATGGTGCAAGAGTATATCTAGGCACATTAAAGACCATCTTAACTTATAAAGGACAATTATCATGGCAACTTCATTGGCAGAAATCCGCGCAAAACTGCAAGCGCAAGAAGGCCGTCAAGGCGGCAACTCAACAGGTGGCGACAACGCTATCTATCCACACTGGAACATCGCAGAAGGTTCCACAGCAAAAGTCCGTTTCCTTCCAGACGGCAATACCAAAAATAGTTTTTTCTGGGTCGAGCGACTCATGATTCGTTTGCCTTTCCAAGGCATCAAGGGCCAAGCAGACTCCAAGCCTGTTGTGGTACAAGTTCCTTGTGTTGAAATGTATGGCGAAGCCTGCCCTGTGTTGGCTGAAGTTCGTACATGGTTCAAAGACAAGAGCCTTGAGGAAATGGGTCGTAAGTATTGGAAAAAGAAATCATACTTGTTCCAAGGCTTTGTTCACGACAATCCACTGGGCGACGACAAGACTCCAGAAAATCCAATCCGTCGTTTCATCATCTCACCACAGATTTTCAACATCATTAAAAATGCACTGTTGGATCCTGAGATGGAGAATCTGCCCACCGACTACCAAGCAGGTCTTGATTTCACTATCAAGAAAACTTCCAAAGGTGGCTATGCTGACTACAGCACTTCCAGCTGGGCTCGCAAGGAAACTGCACTGACCAGCGCAGAACAAGCAGCCATTGATCAATTTGGTTTGCACAATCTCAGCGACTTCTTGCCCAAGAAGCCCAGCGATGTTGAACTCAAGGTGATCAAGGAAATGTTTGAAGCATCTGTTGATGGTCAAGCATATGATCCAGATCGTTGGAGTGCTTACTACAAGCCAGCAGGCTTCCAAGGCGGCAACGCTCCAAGTCACGACGAGGACACACCTGCACCAGCAGCCAAACCTGCTCCGGTAGCCAAGGCAGTGCCTGCGTCAGCAGTGCCAGATGATGACGCTCCGTTTGACACAGACGACACGCCATCACCCTCTGCACCAGTACAAGCCCCCAAAGCATCAAGTGCTAGAGCAGAAGACATCCTGGCCATGATTCGTAATCGTCAAAACAAGTAATTGACACAGGGGCTTCGGCCCCTGCTCTATTATGAAACTAGTTTGGAATTCTACAGGGGATGAACTGGAGTTTATTCCTGCCGATCAATCTCTGTGCGAATACTTTATTGGCCAGCTGAATCACTGCGCACTGACTTGTGTGCAAAGCGATGTGAGAGATTCTGAGCCTGACCGATTGATATCCTTGCTCACAGACATAAATGATTTTTTTGTACAGCACCGGGTGGCTGAGCCTTTTGCTGTGGGTGACCCTTTGGACCAAAAATATCTCAATGAGCTGCACAGAAGCTGGGTCAAGTTTCACTTGAGCAATCCCAATATAATTTTGTTGTTGCGTATGAAAGACGAACAACTGGTTACCAAATTTAGAAATATCAACAAGTGTTTGCATCAAATTGAAAAGATGTTTGGGCAAACCTGGTTGGGAATCAACAACGGTGAAGTTGTGACCTTTGACAATCCCTATCAACACTTGTTGACATTCAGCACAGCCAATATTCAAATTTTGTACAACGATTTAGGACGCACCACGCACAACAAGTGGATCAATTTTGACAACGATCTAGATCAAATTGACACCAACGATTACACCAAATTGTCGGCAGAAATACAATTGAATTTGAATCGTCCTGAACAACAGGATCCGCCTCACAACTATGTGGAATGGTGTCAGCAACGCGGACTGCCTGGTGCTCCGGGTCGTTGGATCAATCTTGGAAACTTGGTCAATCTAGAACAATCATTGGCTGATTACCGTAGGGTAGTCATGCGCAATGTCAACAACGAAATGTTTATTGTATAATGTATAGATTCACATGGACCAAAACTGGAGACTATTTTGATGTAGAGCCTATACATCAAGACCTCAGCGCATGGTTTGTGGAGCAATGCAACAATCACAGCAACAAGTTTTGCACAGGCGTTTACGAAACAGATCACAGTGCGCCAGGTGTTGACGCAACAATACAAAAAGCACGGCATGCCTTGGCCACAACAAACAGTGTGTTGAACAAATTCAAATTTGAACCATTGGCAGAACCCAATTGGTTTGATCAACAGGAATTGAATCGTTTGCACAAGGCTTGGATCAATATTTTGCAAACTCATGCAGGATTTGAAACTGTGTTGTTTCACATGAACAAACAGGCCTACGATCAATTTCATGAACTCAATAGATTGATTCATGTAATAGAAAACAGCTTTAGATACGAACTGCGTACACTGAATACCTGGCGTGTGTCAAATCCTTTTCCTGCAGAAATGTTTGACACAGGCGTGTTCAATGTAAGTATTCTGTATGTAGACCATGGTAGAAATGCCATGGAAAAATTCAAAAACTTTGATACAAATCCCAATGACCATGAACTCAGTGCATGGCGTTATATTGGAGCCAGTTTAGAAATAAATCTGGTGCGACCTTATCGAGATCTCAAACCACAAGAGTTTGTGGAGTACTGTTGGAAACACAATATCAAAGCCCAACCCGATAGACTTCCGTTTGGAAATCTAGTAAACTGTAGTGAAACTCTTGCTCTGGCAAGAAAAATCATGACCCATAATCATCAGCTTGCTGACAATTTTTTAACAATAGAAACTTTATAAAGGAACGATCATGGCCAAACCATTTGATGTAAGTAAATTTAGAAAAAACATAACCAAGAGCATTGACGGTATCAGTGTGGGTTTTAGAGATCCCGACACCTGGATCAGCACTGGTAACTACACGCTGAACTATCTGTTGTCCGGAGACTTCTATCGCGGCGTGCCCATGGGCAAGGTCACTGTGTTTGCAGGCGAATCTGGTTCAGGAAAAAGTTTTATTTGTTCTGGCAACCTGGTGCGCAATGCACAAGAGCAAGGCATATATGTGATTCTCATTGACACAGAAAACGCACTGGACGAAGCATGGCTGCATGCCTTGGGTGTGGACACAGACGAAAACAAACTGCTCAAGCTCAACGTGGCCATGATTGATGATGTGGCCAAACTGATCAGTGACTTTGTGAAAGAGTACAAAGGCATTCCCGAAGGCGATCGTCCCAAGGTACTGTTTGTGCTAGACAGCCTGGGCATGATGCTTACGCCAACTGATGTCAATCAATTTGAAGGCGGCGATCTCAAAGGCGATCTTGGTCGTAAACCCAAAGCACTTACTGCTCTAGTAAGAAACTGTGTTAACATGTTTGGTGATTTGAACATTGGCATGGTTGCAACCAACCATACCTATGCCAGCCAGGACATGTTTGACCCAGATGACAAAATCAGTGGTGGACAAGGCTTTATCTATGCAAGCTCAATTGTTGTTGCAATGAGGAAACTCAAACTCAAAGAAGACGAAGATGGCAACAAGATTTCAGAAGTTAAGGGTATTCGTGCAGCTTGCAAGATCATGAAAACTCGTTATGCCAAGCCGTTTGAATCAGTGCAAATCAAGATTCCTTACGAAACAGGTATGAATCCATACTCAGGCATGACTGACATGCTGGAGGGCAAGGGTTTGCTAACCAAGGAAGGCAACAGTCTTAAATACACCCTAGCTGATGGCACCGTTATCAAGCAGTTCCGCAAGGCCTGGGAACGCAATGAAGATGGTAGTCTGGACAAGGTCATGGAAGACTTTGTAAAGAATCCCCATCATGTGGTAACACAACAATTAGAAGAGGAGACCGTAGAATGATTGATGTTGAGGTGCTGGTTGAAACCTTTGGGGTAATGAAAGAATACATTAGCTCTAAAGATCGTCAGGCTGTGGCAGATCATTTGTTCAGTATACTTACTGACATGGATGGCATTTCAGAAAAAGACCTAAAAGCGTTTGCAGCAAGCGATCCTCATCTTCAGCGTTCCTGTGAAGAATATTTCCAAGACGATGAAGAAGTGGACGAGGATGACTACGACTACGACGACGATAGAGAAGAATAATGTGGTACAGCCGGGTAGTTCAGGATCTGGGTGCTATCCCAGACTTCATTGCGTTTTATGAAGCAGAGATGTTGGCAGCCAAACGCGATGTGGCCATTGCTGGCCGTGTTGAACAACGACTCAGTGATCTACCTGGACTGACCGAACACCGCTTTAACCAGCTGCAAGAAATTGAAGCTGTGTTGGAATTTTTGAATATTCAACTGCGCAAAATACGGCGCAAACATTTTCAAAAATATCTTGAAGCCTACAACAGAGCACTGACCAGCAGAGATGCTGAAAAGTATGTGGACGGCGAAGATGAAGTGATTGACTTTGAAACCATCATCAACGAAGTGGCACTACTGCGCAATCGTTGGCTGGGTATCATGAAAGGTCTAGAAAGCAAGAATTTCATGCTAGGACACATTGTGCGACTGCGCACAGCAGGCATGGAGGATGTTTCTGTTTAATAACCCACACCAAAGTCATGCACACAGTCTAGAAGTTCTCAACTTACTAAGAGAGCATGACACTTTTATGGAAAGTATCAGCAGCATTGCTGACATGGGTTCCGGCGCAGGCATGGACTGCTTGTGGTGGGCCAATGCTGCCACGCGAGACTCGCCCAGTGAGCCACTGAATCTCAAAGTGTATGCAGTGGATCGTGCTGTGACACAATTTGACTTTGAGTTGCCTGCCAGCGTGGTTCCGGTCACTAGAGATTTTGAAAAACCCTGTCTAAGCACACCAGTAGATGTTATCTGGTGTCATGACGCTTTTCAATATGCCTTGAATCCTTTGCACACACTGAGTTTGTGGAACAAGCAAATGAACGAAAATGGCATGCTGTACATTGGCATGCCACTGCTGAACTACAACGAATACGGCCGTTGGCAAAGTCAAGGCAGAAACTATCAATACCACAATCACAGTTTTCTAAACTTGGTTTACATGTTGGCTGTGAACGGCTTTGATTGCTGTGATGCGTATTTTCGCAAAGCCGCAGATGATCCTTGGTTACATGCTGCTGTGTTCAAAACCGGGCAAGAGCCGCGAGATCCTGCTACAACCACCTGGTATGATCTAGTGGAAGCTGGCTTGATCAACGACAGTTTAGCCAACAGTTTGCGCACTTTTGGACATGTGAGACAGCAAGATGCGCTGTTTCCTTGGCTGGACAAGGCTCTGTATCGTATTGAACCCTAGCGCATAAATACTCTTATTACGAGTTTATCCATGCGCTATAATGAAATTGTAAAACTGTTTGAAGCAGATGAAAATCCAGATTCAATTGCTGTCTTGCGGAAAGAAATTATAAGTCAAGTCAAGCAGACACAGGATCAAGAACTGCTAGACAAGATCTACACTGTACTGAATAAAAGCGGACTAACAGATCGCATTGCTGGTACACTGGAACGCGAAACAGATACAGAGGGATATGTTGCAGACATAACCCGAATCATTATTGATACCGAAGGTACATACCAAGAAAAGCATGCCTTCATTGAAGGTTTTCCCACAGGATATGTCAATATTGACTTGATGTTGAGTGGACAGCGAGTTAAATTTGACGAGCTGCTTGCTAAAAATCGATTTGTGCGCAAAGTATTTGATGCTCTAAAGCGGGTAACATTTGGAACTGCAAAGGGCCCTGGTGAATTTGCGTTGGCTGTAATGAGCCCACATATTAGAATCACCGGCAAAGGTGATCTCAACATTGGCAAACAAGTGATCGAAGTCAAAGCATCTGCTGGCAAAGAAGCCAGCTCAGGTGGCGGCCGATTGGGTACACCTGGGTTGTTGCGCTCCGATGATGTTGAAAAGATTATAGTCAAGCATCTTAAAATTAACCCAGAACAAGCCTATCCTGAAGGCAATCTAGGACTTGGTGGCTTGACCAAATTGGCAACCACAGTTGACTTTAGTACTCGCCGAGCACTTGGCAAAGAATTGTTTTCCTATATTTTTGCTGGTAGGGCTAGTATTGGTCCATTGTTATCTGAGTTAGTAGCTGGCAACGACCTGCGTGATGAATACATTGCAGCCAACTACGAAGCTTATCGTTCTGAGTCAGAGTTTGACGGCATCATGATTATGAATTTTGCACTTGGCGAACTACAATACTTCAAAGATGTTAAAGACATGGTACGACACATTTACAAAAGTATTGGTGTGTATTTGATCAGTTCCGACAAGGCCGCACAGGCACGCCAAATTCTGTGTCAGGTCACCTTGGCTCCATTCAAAGAACCACCTGTGGTGCTGCCAGACAAACCCACCGACAAGATGACTCCCAAGTTGACTAAAGAGTTTGAGGAAAAGATTCAAAATTTTGCATTTGACTTTGCACAAGAGCGTGGCATCACTGATCCGGAAATCATTGCAGAGATTTATCACTCAACAATGGATTCGTTTGAAAAAGGTGTACCTGGCCCAACTATTTTGAAAAAACTAAAAGCAAAATATAAAAAGGCCAAACAACCTGCACCAATGGCAACACCAGAACCAGAACCAGCACCTGCGCCTATACAACCAACAGCAGTCACACCTGCGCCCGCACCCGTTAGATGACGGTTGACAACAACCTAAATTAAACATACAATACACATCTGGGCCTCTAGCTCATGTTGGTTAGAGCAGCGGACTCATAATCCGTTGGTGCGGAGTTCGACTCTCCGGGGGCCCACCAAACAATCTGGCGTTCGTTCAATGGATAGGACATGGGTCTTCTAAACCCAGAATGTAGGTTCGATTCCTACACGCCGGACCAAGACATAAGTACTTGCATGGACAAGAAACCAAATTCCGCCAAGGGCAGAGACAGCTATGACTCTACTTCCACAGGCGGAATTATTCCATTTTTCAATCGCAATGTAACACCTTATCCAACTGAAGCAGGTGGGCCCAAGTTTGATCTTGTGCCTGTTACCAAACAAAAAGATCTCATGATCAACCATGCCAGGATGTATGCTCAGCAAGAGTATGATCGCATCATGGAACTGGTTGCAGTGTTGGAAAAACAAGCACAGGCAATCAAGCGGCGCTTGGATGTTACAGACGCAGTGCATGCCGCAGAGTATCAGTTCAGTCCTGTCATGGGACAAACCTACTGGTTGGTATGGGATCGACGCAAACAACATGTGCTGCTCACACACACTGGCCCCAACGATTGGTCCAGCTCGGCTCCAGATGACTATGAGTATCAAACACAAGTCCGGTACATGGGTGATCACACCTGGATGGAAATTGAAGAATCGCGCTTGACATAAATAAAATTTCAAGTTATATTACACGCATGAACTACAAGGCACATCACAGCATACGATTACGAATACGATAAAGTATTCGTCTATCTGCGACTGTGGTGAAATCGGTAGACACAGCAGACTTAAAATCTGCCGCCGCAAGGCGTACCAGTTCGATTCTGGTCAGTCGCACCAACTGCCTCTGTAGTTTAATGGTAAAACAGCGGATTTATACCCCGTAGCGCCAGATAAGCGGCTGATCTCGGTTCGACTCCGGGCAGAGGTACCAGAATTTTATTCGCGCCAAAATACTCGCTAAGTATTTTGATGATACTAGAAACCCGCAAACGCACTATTACCAGGATGGTTACCTATAGGATAACTGCCTGGCTGTTCACCATCTTGTGGACATACATGTTCACAGGCAACATAGCAAATGCCACAGGATTTGCCACAGCACTGCATATTCTACTCAGCATTGACTACTACATACACGAAAGAATCTGGTTGAAAATCAAATGGGGACTTGATCGTGAAGCATAGTTTACACGAAAATGGCTGGACTGTTTATCTTGATGATTTTGATTTTGCCACAGCCACACAACAAGACATTGATCAAATAGCCTGTTTGCTGGCCACCAACACCTGTGTGGTAGCTAGAAAACAACAGCTCACAGTGGCAGATGAACTGCGAGTGGCGCACATGTTTGGGCAAGTGGAAGATCTCACGCCTGTTGCACACCTTGAGCCCTATTGTCATATTCTGTTGCCCGATGGACAGAACAAAATTGAAAGAGTCACAGGTGAACTAGACGAGCACGGACAGCCAGGCCTGTTTGGCCATGTGAGTGATCTGGACTGGCACTGCAACATGCCCGGCGATCCCAACAGAAAGCCTTTGGTTTGGCTGCTGGGAGTGCGTGGCACAGCAGGCAGTAGAACCAGCTGGACCAACAACATCCAGGCCTACAACGATCTCAGTAACGGTGTCAAGCAGTATCTTGGCACACTCAAAATGGTGTGCGGTTGGAAAAGATACAGCTACAGTGAATTTGATTTTGGTCCTGCCAAGGAAGGCCGGCAAGAAGATTTCAACGAGCACTACACTCCCGACCTGGTGCATACCAACATTGCAGGCAAAACAGGATTGTTTTTTCCGTTTTTGCAATTTCGCAACTTTGTGGGGTTGACAGAAGATGCCAGCAAGCGTATAGTTGAAGAACTGCGAGATCATGTGCTACAGGAAAAGTACATATACCATCATGATTGGCAAGATGGTGATGTGGTGATTTCTGAGCAGTGGCTGGGCATACACAAGCGATGGGCCTTTGACGGCATGCCCAATCGTGTGCTACACCGAGCAACTTTTGATTTTGCTAATTGCAATTTAAGCAACATTGCTTGATGTTGCAAAAAAACAACAAAAAACCAAGATTTCCAAAAGAGATTGACAAGAGAACTAAATAAACATACAATAGAGGCTATGATGCAAACAACTTCTTATTCATGCGCGATTACAAAACAAGGGTATCAGCCCATGCCAGCCTTTTGGCATGCGTCTGGTAACACAACCCTCATTAGTAATCTACGCGAGGATAGTGTGGGGTGTAGCGGATAGACTCTAGTAAACTTCTAGAATTTCCAAAACACCCCGGACCTAAAAACTCCGGGGTTTTTTGTTATCCGTATTTTGCAAAAAGTGTGTGCGCAACGCGAGCGCCCGGGCACTATAAACATCCGGTATAATGTGGGCGGCCTGAGGGATGAGAAGTCTGTGGCGAAAACGCAGATGGTAAAAACTCAGCGTAATAAAGTGCATTGCATCAGTGCATTTTATTACACACTTTGGATGAACATATGAATTTTCTCCTGACGAAAATCCAGTGGTTGACAGCAACCTACCAGAGTGTTACAATACAATCAAATGAAGCGTCTGTGGCGTAATTGGTAGCCGCGCTGGATTTAGGTTCCAGTCTTTCGGGGTGTGGGTTCGAGTCCCTCCAGACGCACCAGATTTTGGAGCTTGATCCCTACGGCGGACTGTAAATCCGTTGCCTTAATATGTAGGGTGGCTGGCAATTAGGTTCGATTCCTTCAGGCTCCACCAGGGTATGCACGGTTCGTCTATCGGTTAGGACACCCGCCTTTCACGCAGGTAAGAGGGGTTCGATTCCCCTACCGTGTACCATTTTTTTAATTCCATACAGACATCTATGATAAAAGATATAGTAGGAACAGAAGTCAAACTAGACGACACCGTGGTGACCGCGCATAATGGCAGAATCATCCTGGGTCGTGTTTCAAAAATTTATGCACACAACGATTGTGTGCAGGTAACAGCCTTGGATACCGACACAGGTGGCCGGCGTCCGGCACCCAAGATGAAACCTTTTCGCAGAAGCGATTACAATGTATTTGTGGTCAATGACAGTGAACTTATTATCAGCAGTCTCAAAGGGTTCATGCACAATACCGGCGAATGGGACGATGAAGACGAAGAATAAATTGTGTGATTGACCAAAAAGAAATTTGATCATACAATACGATTTCCGGTTACTACTTTCCTGAAAGTAGCGTGTGGCGACGATAATTGACCCGGTGGCAGCAAACCGTTAGCGAGGTAACTCCTCAGGCACTGCTAGGCAGATTCCCAACTGCACACAGACACTGAATAAATGGGATGGACAGAGTAACCGCTCAGTCTAGGGGCTCGCCTGGAAAACGAGTAGCCTGACACTAATTCTTGGTCTCATAGTATATCGGTTAGTATGGCGCCCTGTCACGGCGCAGAGACGGGTTCGACTCCCGTTG
>JACCDW010546674.1_pt1 | contig 13862 bp, 25 predicted proteins | sample 7449781 | NCBI WGS metagenome assembly JACCDW01 (sample SAMN15323449, study PRJNA562643) | freshwater metagenome | isolation source: river surface water | place: USA:Blue River Watershed | collected 2017-08-18 | reverse complement strand
CTTTCAAAATTGCTGCCGCAATGGCTTTTCGTGATGGTATGAAAAAAGCTTCTCCTGTATTGCTTGAGCCTATTATGAAGGTTGAAGTAGAGACTCCTGATGAGTATATGGGTGATGTGATGGGGGATTTAAACTCTCGTCGTGGTAGAATTTTAGGTATGGACGAGAAAAATAAAGTTCAAGTTATACGTGCTGAAGTTCCTCTACGAGAAATGTTGGGTGGTTATGCGACGATACTTCGCTCTATGAGTAAGGGTCGTGCAAGTTATTCAATGGAGTTTGAATGTTATCGAGAAATGCCTCGGAACGTAGAAGAAGAAGTTTTAGGTAAGAAATAAATAGTTATATAACTAAGACATTGTCAGGAGTTAGACATGGCAAAAGATATATTTGAACGTAAAAAACCGCACGTTAATATTGGTACTATTGGGCACGTTGACCATGGTAAAACAACGTTGACTGCGGCAATTACAAAAGTTTTGGCAGATAAAGGGTGGGCTAACTTTAGAGCGTTTGACTCTATCGATAATGCACCAGAAGAAAAAGCTCGTGGTATTACCATTGCAACTTCTCACGTTGAATATGAGACTGCAAATCGTCACTACGCTCACGTGGACTGTCCTGGTCACGCTGACTATGTGAAAAACATGATCACTGGTGCGGCTCAAATGGACGGAGCAATTTTGGTTGTTTCTGCAGCTGATGGTGCTATGCCTCAAACTCGTGAACATATTTTGTTGGCTAAAAATATTGGTGTTCCAGCTCTTGTAGTCTTTTTAAACAAAGTCGATATGGTTGATGACCCTGATATGGTTGACATGGTTGAAGAAGAAATCAGAGATCTTTTAACTAAGTATGATTTCCCTGGTAAAACACTTCCTGTTGTTCGTGGTTCAGCTTTAAAAGGCTTGTCAGGCGAAGCATCTGGTGTTGAAGCTATTATGAAACTTATGGATGCTGTTGATACTGCTATTCCATTACCAGCTCGCGCACTTGATAAAGATTTCTTAATGCCTATTGAAGGTGTTTTCACTATTTCGGGTCGTGGTACCGTTGCAACTGGACGTATTGAACGTGGAAAAGTTAAGGTTGGCGAAGAAGTTGAACTTATCGGTCTTGGTAAAGTCTTTAAGACTACCGTTACTGGTGTTGAAATGTTCAAAAAGACTTTGAACGAAGGATTTGCTGGTGATAACGTTGGTCTCCTTTTACGTGGTATCAAAAAAGAAGATATCGAACGTGGGATGGTTGCTGCAAAACCAGGTAGTATCAAACCTTATAAGAAGTTTAAAGCTCAAATTTACGTACTAAGTAAAGATGAAGGTGGTCGTCATAGTCCATTCTTCTCTGGGTACCGTCCACAGTTTTATTTCAGAACAACTGACGTAACTGGTGTGGTGACACTTGAAGCAGGTAGAGAAATGGTTATGCCTGGTGATGACGTTACTATTTCAGTTGAATTGATTACTTCTATTGCGATGGAGAAGGATTTACACTTCTCAATTCGTGAAGGTGGAAGAACTGTTGGCTCCGGTGTTGTGACAGAAATTATTGGGTAAGGTAGGAACAGCTGATGAAAAAAACAAAAATAAGGTTAACGCTCAAGTCATATGATCATCAGTTGCTCGACAAGGCCGTTAAAACTATCTGCTTAACAGCAAAAAGAACTGGTGCATTACTTGTCGGTCCTGTACCAATGCCTAATAGAAAGCGTTGTTTCACTGTATTGCGATCTCCTCATATTGATAAGAAGTCTCGAGAACAATTTGAGTTAACGACCCATCGACGTATTCTTGATATAGTGTCTCCATCAGATCAAACTATGGATGCGCTAATGAAGTTAACAATATCTTCTGGTGTTGACGTAGAGATCAAGTAGCATTATGAGTGATGATTTAATAAGCATATAAGTGAGGAAGGTTTTTCATGGTTGGTGGGTTTTATGGGAAAAAAGTTGGGATGACCCAACTTTTTTCTGAGAACCAAGTTGTTCCTGTAACAATAATTAATGTAGCCTCTTGGTTCGTTACTGATATAAAAACTCAGGAACGTGATGGTTATTGTGCAGTGCAACTTGCAAAAGTAAGAAAGCGCTATGAAGGAGAACTCTTTTCTGCTTCATGGTTGAAAAAAAAGAAGGAATATTTCCTTTATGTAAGGGAAGTTCCTGTATCCGTTGTTCCTGAAAATGTAAAAGTAGGTGATTGCGCAGACTTTTATAAGGATTTTGTTGTCGGTGAGAAAGTTGATGTTTCTGGCGTGACAAAAGGATGCGGTTTTGCAGGTGTTATGAGAAAGCATAACTATGCAGGTGGTCGTAATAGCCATGGTAGCATGATGGGAAGACGTCCTGGTTCTATTGGTTCTTTGACTAAAAGTGGTCATGTTATCAAAGGTAAAGGGCTTCCTGGGCATATGGGTGTTGATAACCGCACTATGCAAAATCTTGAAGTTATAAAAGTGATTACAGAAAGCAATGCTATTGCAGTCAAAGGCTGTGTTCCTGGTAAAGCTGGATCCTTAGTGTTTGTTTGTAAAAAGTAGGATAAGACGATGAGTGGGCAAAAAGCTACACAGCATGATCAAAGGAATAGTGGAGAAGCGGGCGAAATTTTAAAACCAGCTGACTTAGGATTACAAGCAGGAATTTCTGAATCGCTTGCTCCAGAGGCTTTTGCTACTGTTATTAGACAGTTGCTACAAAATAATCGACAAGGAACTGTGGGTTGTAAAAGCCGCAGTGAAGTCAGTGGTTCTAACAAAAAACCTTGGAAACAAAAAGGTACAGGGCGTGCGCGTTCTGGTGCTAGAACTTCTCCACTATGGCGTGGCGGTGGTATTATTTTTGGACCACAACCACGTGTAAGAAAGTTAAAGATTTCTAAAAACTTAAGAAGAGCTGTTGCGCGCGATATTCTAACTCAAATGCTTGAAAATCAAAGACTTATTGTTTTGGATTGGATGTTAGAGGGAGATATTCCTAAAACTAAACAAGCATTTTTAGCTTTGCGTAGTATTAATTTGCACGAAGCGCAAATTAACTTGTTTCTTCCTGTTGAAGATAGTCTTACTGTAGCTTCATTTGCAAATATTCCTTTTGTTCGAATTGTTTTTATGGATGCTCCTAATGCGTATGCATTAGCAGATGCTCAGTATTGGGTTATTTGCAAAAAAGATATGGATGCATTTAAAGATATGATAGCGCAATGGAAATAACGAGAAGGGTATAGATGCGTTTAACAGTATATGATATTATCAAAGGGCCTGTTATTACAGACAAGGCTTATAAGACTAATTATTTTTTAAAACAGTTGGTTATAGAAGTTCATCTACAAGCAAACAAACCATTGGTTCGCGAAGCTTTGGAAAAACTTTTTAATGTAAAAATAGAAAAAGTTCGCATTGCGATACGTAAACCTAAAAAACGTTCTATTAATCGTTATCCGGTCAAAGGGCGAACGATCAAGAAGGCGATTGTAACTCTTAAAGAGGGTTACTCTATTGATGCGCTTGGTCAAGCTGGAGGGGCAACGGTCTCTTTGGATAGGCAGCGTGAACATTCTGTGCAGGAGTAAATGAAACATGGCTATTGTAGCAAGAAAGCCGAGGAATGCTTCGCTTCGTTTTCAAACGTTCCTTTCATCGGCGGATATTACAACAACCAAACCTGAAAAAAGTTTAGTTGTTGGCCTTAAAAGAAAAGCAGGACGAAACGCATACGGTAGAATTACGGTAAGACATCGTGGAGGCGGCGCTCAAAAAAGTTATCGTATTATCGATTTCAAAAGAAGTGTTCGTAATATAGATGGCGTAGTTTCTACTATTGAGTACGATCCAAACCGTAACGTACGTATTGGATTGGTTGTCTACAAAAACGGAATTAAGACTTATATGCTTATTCCCCAAGCAGTAACAGTGGGAACTGTTGTTCGTGCGGGTGATGACGTTGAAGCAAAACCAGGAAATGCAACATCGTTAAGGAAGATACCAGTAGGTTTTACGGTCCATAACATTGAAATTAAGCCTGGTGAAGGTGGAGTATTTGCTCGAGGAGCAGGTACGTCAGCTCAGGTTATGGCTAAGACCGATGATTATGCTACATTAAAGATGCCATCGAGCGAAATTCGCATGGTTCATTTAGATTGTTGGGCTACCATCGGTGCATTAGGTAATGCTGATTATAAGAATATCTCGTGGGGTAAGGCTGGTCGTACAAGACATCGTGGTTTCCGTCCTTCCGTACGTGGTATGGCTATGAACCCTGTCGATCATCCACATGGGGGTGGCGAAGGCCGTTCTAAATCAGGTTCACATCCTCAATCTCCATGGGGTAAGGGATGTAAGGGTACAAGAACTCGTAAGAGTCAAAACCCTCTTATTTTAAAAAGACGTAAATCTAAAAAAGATTAATGAAAAACCCTATTATCTATAGAGAAAGAGTATGAGCAGATCAACAAAAAAAGGGCCTTTTGTAGATGCGTCGCTTTTAGCGAAGGTGCATGCTGCAAAAACCGAAAAGAAAAGCGAGCCTGTTAAGACGTGGTCTCGTAGAAGTATGGTTATTCCAGAGTTTGTCGGAACTACGATTGCTGTGCACAATGGCAAGAAGTTTGTTTCAGTTTTTGTTACAGAAGATATGGTAGGACATTATTTGGGTGAGTTTTCACCAACAAGGACCTTCCGTTTGCATAGCGGCCAGCGTAAAGCTGGAGTTGCTGCAAAGGATTAATTTGGATACAATAATAAGTATGTATCTAACGAGTTTGAGGCCATAATGCAATTTAGAGCACTAGTTAAGCAAGTACCATTTTCCCCCTATAAGCTTCGACCGTATGTTGAAGGGGTGCGAGGCAGAGAAGTATCTTATGCATTGCAACTATTGACAACTCAAGCTGTTCAGCGGGTTTTGCCTATTAGAAAGGTTATCCAATCAGCTGCAGCAAACGCAAAAGATCGTCAAGGTCTTGAGGTTTCTGAGTTGTTCATTAAAGAAATAAGAGTGGATCAAGGAAAGACATTCAGGTACTTTAAGCCGGGGTCAATGGGAAGAGCTGCGACTCAACGTAAAAGGTTTAGTCATATTAGCGTTATATTAGAAGCGAAAAACAAAGAGGCTTAGTGTGGGACAAAAGGTTAATCCTCGCGGGTTTCGCGTAGGTGTTTATAGTGATTGGTATGCTCGTTGGTATGCTCGAGGCAACTACGGCGATCAGCTTTTAGAAGATTTGCAAATAAGAAAATTTTTAGCTAAAGAGCTAAAGCATGCAGAAGTTGCCCGCGTTGAGATAGAAAAGGCTGGGGATAATGTGCGAGTTATTGTGCATTCTGCTCGTCCAGGTCTTATCATCGGGAAAAAAGGTCAGGAAATTGACAACTTAAGAAAAGGAATTTCAAAGCTTGTCAAAAAAAATGGCATTGAGGTTTCTGTGCAAGAAGTTAAAACTCCTGAGCTTGATGCGATGTTGGTTGCGCAAAGTATTGCTGATCAGCTAGAGCGTCGTTCAAGTTATAAAAAAGTTATGAAGCGAGCTTCAGCATCTGCTTTAAGAGCAGGGGCAAGAGGTGTGAAAATTTGTTGTTCTGGCCGTTTGAATGGCGCTGAAATTGCTCGCCGTGAGTGGGTTCGAGTAGGATCTGTTCCGCTTCATACGTTACGAGCTGATATCGATTATGGTTTTGCGCGTGCAAATACTACCTATGGCGTGATTGGCGTTAAGGTTTGGATTAGCAAAGGCGACTATCATTTTGCTTAAATGAGTTGAGAGAATATTATTATGTTAATGCCAAAAAGAACAAAATATCGTAAAATGCAACGGGGGACCATGAAAGGTCTTTCAAAGGGATGCCGCACTGTAGATTTTGGTGATTATGGGTTAGAGGCAATTGAGCCAGCATGGGTTTCCGCTCAACAAATAGAAGCGGTACGTATAACTCTTTCTCGTAAACTCAAAAAAGAAGGTAAGTTTTTCGTTCGCATTTTCCCAGACAAACCGGTCACAAAAAAACCTGTTGAAACACGGATGGGTAAAGGTAAGGGAAATCCAGAGCTTTGGGTTGCTGTGGTCAAAAGAGGCCGTGTGATATTCGAAATAGGCGGAGTTGCTGAAGAGCGTGCCCGTGAGATTTTCCGTACTGCAAGCTCAAAACTTCCTTTGAAAACTCGTTTTGTGAAAAAAAATAGTGAGCACGTTCTAGTCGAGCAAGTAGAGGGGCAAATTTAATGAAACACGATACTATTAAAAATCTACGTGAAATGACTTTAGAACAGTTACAGCAATACGTGGAAGACACCCGACGCACTTTATTTAGTTTGCGTCTGAATTCTGCTACTTCGCACATCAAAGATTTTTCTCAATTTAAGAAGTTGCGTCACGAAATTGCGCGTGGGCTTACTGTTTTAGGTGCAATGCAAGGTGGGCTAACTAAAAAATGAAGAATATAGCAAGGGATAAACAGATGGCGGTAACCCAAGAATCTAAGCGAGTAAAGCTTTTTGTTGGTGAAGTAGTTTCAAATAAAATGCAAAAAACTGTTGTGGTTGCTCTTACACGTACTATTAAACATCCAGTGTTTGGTAAAGTTATGAAGCAAACAAAAAAGTATAAAGTGCATGATGCTCTTCAACAAGCTCAAGTAGGCGATATTATTGAATTTTTTGAGGGTCGTCCTGTTTCTAAAATGAAATATATGTATCTTTCCCGCATTGTAAGAAAAGCGGATGAAGAGATACAGGTTAAAGATTCGGAGTGATCGGCTATGTTACAGAAACAATCCTACTTAAAAGTAGCAGATAATTCGGGGGCGAAACTTTTACAATGCATCCACATTATTGGAAGTACAAGAAAGCGTTATGCATACTTGGGCGATTTAATTAAGTGTGCTGTAAAGAGTGCTATTCCGAGTGGAATGGTTAAAAAAAGTGATGTAGTGACGGCGGTTATTGTAAGAACGACAAAAGAATTTAGGCGAGAAGATGGCAGCTATATTCGATTCGGAGAAAATGCTGCTGTTATTTTAAAAGACGGCGAGCCATTAGCGTCACGTATTTTTGGCCCCGTTGCTCGAGAGCTTCGTCCGCGTCCTGGTTATAAAGGATACCCGAAGATAGTCTCTCTTGCCGCTGAAGTAGTTTAGGGCTAGAGGATACCTATATGATGCGCATTAAAAAAAATGATAAAGTAAGAGTTATCGCTGGTAAAGACAGAGGTAAAGAGGGTGAAGTTATCGCTGTTTTGCCAAAAAAAGATAAAATTAAAGTAAAAGGGGTTGCAATAGCGACCCGTCACAAAAAGGCCCGTCAACAGGGTGAAGTTTCTTCTATTCGGAAGGAAGAGACCTTTATCTACGCTGCTAAAGTTATGCCTATTTGTTCTTCATGTAAAAAAGCATGTCGAGTAGGTGCTAAGGTTTTAGAAAGTGGCGATCGGGTACGTATGTGTACACGATGTAAAGAAACTATGTGATGCAAAGGTATAAAATGGCAAAAGCTAGATTAGATGAAAAATACCACGCAACATTACGTCCTGCATTGCAAGAAAAATTAGGCCTTAAGAATATTATGGAAGTTCCTCGACTTTCTAAGGTTGTAATCAATGTGGGTGTTAAAGAAGCGGTGAGTGATGGTCGTGTGTTGCAATATGTAAGCAAAATGATTGCTTCTATTTCAGGACAGGTTCCAGTTATAACAAAAGCAAAAAAATCAATCGCTGGATTTAAAATCCGTGAGGGTATGCAGCTTGGTGTCTGTGTTACTCTGAGACGTAGAAATATGTATGAGTTTTTCGATCGATTAGTGAATGTTGCGCTTCCTAACGTACGTGATTTTAGGGGTGTTAAGGCTGTTTTTGACCGTAGAGGTAATTACAATCTTGGCATCAAAGAATGGACAGTTTTCCCTGAAGCAAGTAATGCTGCTTTAGATAAAGTGTATGGGATGAATATTACCATCTGTACAACTGCTGTTAATGATGCTCATGCTCATGCGCTTCTTGAATCGTTGAATATGCCGTTTCGTTTAAAAGATAAATAAATTATAGGTGTAACGTATGGCAAAAACATCATCTGTTGAAAAAAATAACAGACGCAAGCTATTGGTTGCTCGATACGCAAAAGTAAGAGCAGAACTAAAGGCTGTTGTAAAAAATCCAGCTTCTTCTATGAAGGAACGTTTGGAAGCGCAAGATAAGTTGTCCGCTCTTCCACGTAATTCGAGTCCTGTTCGTGTACGTAATCGATGTGCGTTAACCGGTCGTTCTCGTGGTTACATGGGTTTGTTTAAACTTTCTAGAATTATGTTTCGTGAATTAGCCTTGCAAGGTGTTTTGCCAGGCGTTAAGAAAACCAGCTGGTAAGGGTAGGGATAAAAATTATGTCAATAGATACGATTGGAAATTTTTTAACAATTCTTCGCAATAGAATTATGGCTTCAAGGCCCTATTGTGTTGCGTCTTACTCTAAAATGAACGAAGAAATTGCGCGCATTTTAAAGCAAGAAGGTTTTGTAAATGACGTGCAGGTAGTGCAAAATGCTGAGACCTCGAAAAAGTCTTTGAAAATTGTTTTCAAATACGTCAATGGGGAATCTGTTTTGCATGAAATTACTCGTGTCAGTAAGCCAAGCAGACGCATGTATACTAAAGTTAAAAATTTAAAACCAGTGATTAATGGCTTGGGGATAGTAATCCTCTCTACCAATCGCGGTATTATGACTGATAAACAGGCAAAAGAAACTTCTCTTCGTGTTGGCGGAGAGGTACTTTGCACCGTTTGGTAAGGAAATGTTATGTCAAAAATTGGAAGAAAACCGATTAAGTTAGAAGACGTTAAGGTTACTATTAACGATCAAGAAATATCTTATACAGGAAAGCATGCGTCAGGTTCGCATGTTTTGCCATCGGCATTAAAAGCAACTGTTACAGGGCAGGAATTACTTCTTGGTCTTAATGGTGTTTCTCGAGAAGGTAATTGTCTTTGGGGGCTGCATCGAGCATTGCTTGCAAATAAAATTCAAGGAGCTCACAAGCCTTTTGAACGTCAGGTGCAAGTTGTGGGGTTAGGGTTTAAAGCCATTTCTAAAGGCGATAAGATAGAATTTTCGCTGGGATATAGCCATAAAATTGATTTTGTTTTGCCAAAAAATGTTACTTTTGAAATTGATAAAACAGGTCAATTGCTTACCTTTAAATCAACAGATAAAGAACTTCTTGGGCAAACATGTGGTCAACTACGTTTTCTTCGCCCTGTTGAGCCTTATAAGGGAACAGGGATTCGTTGGACTACTGACGTGGTTATTCGAAAAACAGGTAAAACTAAAGCGGGTTGATAGCAACAAGTTTAGTACATTAAGGTTAAGGATTATAAGGTGTCTATTCATCGTAAAGTTAAAAATGGTAGAAAAAGAAGAGCTTTTCATGTACGCAATAGATTGCGTCTTGATACCGTTCTTCCGCGAATTTCTATTTTTAGAAGTTCACGTTACATCTATGCTCAGATAATTGATGATGCTCAGCATTCAACACTTGTCAGCTGTTCTTCTCTTGTTATGGAAATAGCAGGAAATAAGAGTGAAGTGGCAAAGGGCGTGGGAAAAGAGTTGGCTAAATTAGCTCTTCAAAAAGGTATTGAGCGTGTCGCATTTGATAGAGGTAGATTCCTTTATCATGGCCGCGTAAAAGCACTTGCTGATGGCGCGCGTGAAGGCGGCTTGCAGTTTTAAGATAGTTGATAGGATATAAGGAAGAAGCATGGCTGAGCATTTAAAAGAAGAAACAACAAAAGATACTTCAACAATGGTTGATTATGTTATCAATGTGCGCCGCGTAACAAAAGTTACAAAGGGTGGGAAAAGGTTTGCTTTTTCAGCTCTTGTTGTAACAGGGGATAAATGTGGGTCTGTTGGTATTGCGAGGGGTAAAGGTCGGGAGGCTGCTGCTGCAATTGCAAAAGCAACTAATCGCGCTCGTAAAAATCTTATTACCATTCCATTAAGAGGTTCTACATTACCTTATAATGTTATGGGAACTCATGGGGCAAGTATGGTTCTTATGCGTCCTGCGTATAAAGGAACGGGTGTTATTGCAGGTGGTGCAGTTCGTTCTATTATGGAAGCATTAGGCGTTAAAGATGTGCTTGCTAAATCTTTAGGGGCTTCTAATCGAATGAACGTGGTAAAAGCAGCACTTAATGCTTTGTCAAAGCTTCGTTCTTTAAGCCATGTTGCAAAAGTGAGAGGAAAAACCATGGAACAAATTATGAAGGGATCTCATGGAAACGTTGCTTAGTAATAGAATTGCTATATGCCGTAAGCGTAAGCGTGTAGGTCGCGGAGGTAGCCGTGGGGGTACTTCTGGTAAAGGTACTAAAGGGCAATTGGCTCGTGCTGGTGCTGGTAGAAAATTAAGAGCCGGTTTTGAAGGCGGTCAAATGCCATTACATCGTCGTTTACCTAAACGAGGATTTAATAATACAAGATTTAAAAAAGTATTTACGCTTGTTACACTAGAACAACTCGAAAAGTTTTTTGCAGTTGGTGAAGAAGTAACAAGAGAAACGCTTAGACTAAAAGGACTGGCAAAAGGCTCTCAGGAACTTATTAAAATTTTAGGAAATGGAACACTTTCTAAAAAATTGAGAGTTACTGTTGATGCTTGTAGTAGTTCAGCTGCGCAGATGATTGCATCTTGCGGTGGAGAGGTTTGCTTTACAAAAGAAGGATAAAGCAGTGATCATTTTTAGGAATTTTGGGAATATGTTTCGTATTCCTGAGTTGAGAAAAAAACTTTTATTTACTTTGGGTGTATTAATTGTTTACCGCATGGGAACGTATATTCCTGTTATTGGTGTAAACGTTAATAAGTTGCATGAGTTCATGCAACAAGCAAGTAAGCTGAGTGGCTTGCTTTCGTATTTAGATGTTTTTTCTGGAGGTTCCCTTGCGCAATGTACGTTGTTTGCACTGGGTATAATGCCTTATATTACTGCGTCGATAGCGATGCAGATTTTAGGGTTTACCATTCCTGAATTTGAGCAATTGCTTAAGGAAGGCGAATATGGGAAGAAGCTCATTAACCAGTATACCAAATACCTTGCGCTTGCTTTAAGTGTTGCGTGGGGATCTGTGTATGCAGGTGGTCTTGAGTTGAACGGGCTTGTTGTTGAGCCTGGATGGGCGTTTCGTATCATGTTCATCATTTCTCTTTCTGCTGGTTCTATGGCAGTCATGTGGTTAGGAGACCAAATATCTCTTTTTGGGATTGGCAATGGTGGTTCTATGATCATTTTTGCGGGTATTGTTGCTCGTTTTCCTAATTATGTTTTCCAGACTATTCATGCGGTGCAAACGGGCAAGCTGGATGTGATTATTGCTTTTCTGATTTTGTTTATCTTTATTGCTATTACTGCGTGCATTATTTTTCTTGAAAAAGGTGAGCGCAAGATTTCTGTGCAATACGCTCGGCGTGTGGTAGGAAATCGAGTGTATGGCGGACAAAGTAGTTATATTCCTTTTAAGATTAATAATGCTTCAGTTATGCCAGTGATTTGGGCATCTTCTATTTTGAATATTCCTATCGGCATAGCGGGAATGTTAGCTAATAAGTATAAATTTTTTTCGTTGGTGACTCAAAAACTTGCCTATACGGGATTAGCTTTTAATATGATACAGTTCGTTTTAATTGTGTTTTTCTATTACATTTATACAGCGTTGGTATTTAATCCGACCGAACTTGCAGACAATATTAAGAAGAGTGGTGGCTTTATACCGAATGTTAGACCAGGCAAAAGCACTGCGGAATTTTTTGATCATATACTTACTCGTTTAGGGCTTGTAGGAGCTATTTATTTAGGTATGCTTGCTATTTTGCCTAATCTTTTAAGTGCATTTTTTACCATGCCATTTTATTTGGGTGGAACTGCTCTTTTAATTGTAGTTGGTGTTGGTTTAGAAACATCCTCGCAGATCGAAGCGTATTTAATTGAACGAAATTATGAAGGCTTTTTAAGCTTTGGACGAATGAAATCATCACGAGGAACCCGTTGAATAATAAGCAGATAATTATTTTTTTAGGAGCTCCTGGATCAGGAAAGGGTGCTTTGTCACGTTTGTGTATAGACGGTTTTGGTTGGAAGCAGCTTTCGACCGGTAACCTTTGTAGAATACACAGGGCAGAGGGTACAGCTCTTGGTAAGCAGATAGATTTTGCTTTGAAATCTGGTACACTGGTCTCCGATGAGGTGATCATTGACATTGCGATCCAATGGATCGATCAGGAATTAAAAAACGCTCCGGCGATTATTCTTGATGGTTTTCCTAGGACGGTGGTTCAAGCGGCCGGTTTTTTACAGTTTCTTGATGCTCACTATTCTCGTGATATTGTCGCTATTATAGAACTGAACGTTCCTGATGAAGAAATTATAAAAAGATTGAGTTCAAGGCTTGTTTGCTCTAATAAGTTATGTCAGGCTGTTTTTTCAAATAGAACAGATGCTTTAAGGCCACAAAGCACAGAAAAATGTGATTTTTGTGGTGCGTTGTTAGTTCAAAGAGAAGACGATAAGCCGAAAGTAATTGCAGGTCGTTTAGCTACATATCATCAACATCGTAATAGTCTGGTAGATTTTTATAAAAATGCTGGATACGTGGTACATACGATAGATGGAAATAGGCAGAATAAAGAAGTGTTTGATAGTTTTCTTCAGTGCGTGAGTAACGCATGATTGCTATTAAAAATAAAGCGGCTTTGCGAAAAATGGAAGTAGCGGGTCAACTGCTTGCTCAAATATGTGAAGAAATAAAGCCAGTTATAGAGGTTGGTGTTGATACTTTATCTCTAGATACTTTTATCAGTAAAAAAATGACTGAAAAGGGGCTTGTTTCCTGCACAAAAGGCTATATGGGGTATAGGCATCATAGTTGTATTTCTTTGAATGACGAAGTGGTTCATGGAGTTCCTCGTAAAGATAAAGTCTTAGCGGTAGGGGACTTGGTGAAAGTCGATATTTGTGCTTCTTGGCAGGGATATTGTGCTGATATGGCACGATGTTTTTTTGTTGGACAAGAAGAGAGCGGTGTGAAAAAGTTAGTTGTTACAGCTCAAGAATCTTTGGACGCTGGTATTGCTCGAATGCAAATTGGCGGTCGGCTGACTGATATTTCAGCCGCGGTTCAGGAAACAGTTGAAGCGCAAGGGTTTGGGGTTGTGCGTGATTTTGCTGGACACGGGATTGGTAAGCGTATGCATGAAGAACCCGAAGTTTTGAATTATGGCAAGCCTGGTAAGGGGCCGTTGTTACAAGTTGGTATGGCTTTTGCCATAGAGCCGATGATAACTGCGGGAAGTTACGAGGTGTATGTTACTCAAGATGGATGGACAGTGAAAACGAAAGATAAAAGTTTAGCAGCTCATGTGGAAGATACAGTAGTCTTAACTGACAATGGACCTAAAATTCTAACTCGTTTAGAACATGCGGGTAAATAAAGGATTTTATGGAAAAAAAGCAGAAAGAAGATGTTATTAGGGTTGATGGTGTTGTTCAAGAAACATTACCTAATGCAATGTTCCGAGTAGAAATAGAAGGCGGACATGTTGTATTGGGGCATGTATCGGGGAAAATGCGTATGAACTATATTAAGATACTACCAGGAGATAGGGTTGCTTTGGAGCTTTCTCCTTATGATCTGAGTAGAGGACGAATTGTTCTTCGCTATAAAAATTAATGAGTGTGTAAAAGAAAGTGGACGTCATGAAAGTAAAAACATCTGTAAAAAAGATTTGTAACGATTGTTGTGTTGTTAAGCGTGGGCGGGTAGTACGTATTATCTGTAAAAAAAATCCTCGACATAAACAACGACAAGGTTAATCAGG
>JACCDW010446835.1_pt1 | contig 13866 bp, 10 predicted proteins | sample 7449781 | NCBI WGS metagenome assembly JACCDW01 (sample SAMN15323449, study PRJNA562643) | freshwater metagenome | isolation source: river surface water | place: USA:Blue River Watershed | collected 2017-08-18 | reverse complement strand
GTCAATGCTCAATTTGCAAAAAAAGCAGATGATATCCATAAGAAAACTTTACAAATCAACGCAAAACTTAAACTTGAATTAGCTAAATTACCAATCTCGCAATCAGCCTTAAAGAACCAACCCAACGTTAAAGCACAAATTCAAAAGCTTAAAACAGTCGCAGCTTTAAAAATCAAAGAATTGCAAGCGAAAATCAATGATGCTAAGAGAATTAATGCGGCAAAAGAAACCCTAAAAGAATCGCAAAAAATGCAGATGATTTTCCAAGATCCGATTTCCTCCTTGAACCCAAGAATGACCGTCAAAGAAATCATTAGTGAGGGTTTGGTTATTCAAGGCAACACCGATAAACAAGACATTGAAAAGAAAGTAGCAGAAGTCTTAACTTTAGTAGGTTTATCCCCCGAATATGCCTCTCGTTATCCACACGAGTTTTCTGGTGGGCAACGGCAACGAATTGGGGTCGCAAGAGCGCTCATCATGGATCCAAATGTGATCATCGCCGACGAACCCATTTCTGCATTAGACGTTTCCATTCGGGCGCAGATCATTAATCTTCTGTTTAATTTAAGAGAAAAACTTGGTTTAACGATCTTATTTATTGCCCACGACTTATCTGTGGTTCGCTTCTTTTGCGACCGAATCGCTGTCATGTACAACGGTAAAGTGGTAGAGATGGCAAGTTCTGAAGAATTATTCAAAAACCCAGTACACCCTTACACCGTTTCTTTATTATCTGCGATTCCCCAACCCGATCCAGATTATGAAAAGAACCGTAAACGTATTCACTACAACCCTAAAGTCCACCAATATAGTCCTACGAATCTTCCAAAACTTCGAGAAGTATCGAAAGATCATTTTGTGCTTTTAAGTGACGCCGAACTTGCCAAACTTAACGTATCCGGTGCCACCAATCACAAGAAAGGAGCACCGTAAATGATGAATCGTAAGTTAATGACAGTTAGTCTTGCTGCATTTGTCTTTCTTGCCAGTTGTAACGGCGTCTCAGAAACACCTGCCTATAATGTTTATTTCTTCACTGCTAATACCGCTGCTTCCCAAGTGGATACCATTTTTGATCAAGAAGTAGGCACCTTAATCCCTCGTCCAGAAGATCCTACTCGCTCTGGCTTTGATTTTGTTGCTTGGTATTTAGATTTTGCAAACACGATTGAATGGGATTTTGATACAGATCTGATGCCTAGTGAATCGATTGTCCTTTATGCAAAATGGGCTCCAACGATTCGCTCGATTACATATGATTTGAACGACGGTGAAATGATCAACGAAACCTATCCCACCACCTTTGTTCCTGGGACAACCTTTGTTTTGCCTCAAGCAAGACGCACGGGTTATTTATTCCGTGGCTGGTACTTGTATGATCAAGTCTTAGCAGACTTCCCAAATAATGAAGGCACCAAACCAGGCGATCCCGCTTTAACCACCTTGCCCAACACATTATTTGAAGATATCGTTCTATACGCGCACTGGCAATCGATTAAGGCTGTGGTCACTTTCCGTTCGAATCACCCTGGTGGAACATCTGTTGTACCCAATCCAGGTAACCGTGTTGTTGCATATGGCACAGTGATTGATTATGGAACCACCTTCCCTGAAGATTTTGGTACCGTTGCCGGCTATACCTTTATGGGTTGGAACTCCCGTGCGGATGGCACAGGAACTTGGTATCCTAACGGTGGCATCTTTATTCGCACCTTAGCAATTACCCTCTATGGTCAATGGCAAAGCGCTTAAGTTCTCCAAAAAATAAATTAAAACAAAAAAGATTTTTCATCTTTCTCTTGGTTGGGATCTATTTGATTGTTTGTAGCCTTCTCGTGAGCGTTTATTTTTTTGTCGATCGCTCGTTGCCAGGTTTAGAAACCACCTTACTTTTGCTATTAATCGGATTGACATTTGTTTTGGTTTGGGCAAAACAATCGATGATTCCAATTCAAATGTACTTACATTACTATCGAATGTTAGATGAACAACTCCCTCCCTTCGCCATTCAATCACCGGTTCAATCAAAAGCGTTTCTCCATAATCTTGAAAAATATCAGTTCCAACTTGAAACAGAAACCAACGCATTCCAATTATTCACCAGAATCTATGATCATTTACCGTGGGTAGCAAGAACGCAAACGAGCTTAATTTTGATCGTCTTAATCAAAGACCAGTCGATGACCCTTACCGACGACCGTCTGGAATTGGTTATCCAGCAATATAAAACCAATTTAAAGCTCAAAAAGGAAATTCAAAACGAATTAACCCTTCTTTTTTATCAAGCGCCTTTTCTTACTGAAGAACTCAAGGAGAAAACACAACAAATCATTAATTTTTCCCTACAAAATCGCGCGATTATCACCATTCCCTGCTTGCAAATTGGTGACAAAAAGATCTACACCTTAAGACCAAAACGATTGTTTCCCAATAAGTTTTATTATGTGCTGATTAAATTGTTATATTATTTAACTGATGCGAACGAAATGTTATGAAAACATCATCATTAACCCCCCAACAAAAAAAACAAAAACAAGAACAACAAAAACAAATGCTGACTTTTTTCTTGTTTAACAGCATTCTTTTGTTGATAGTCATGGGCTTTAGTTTATGGTGGCAAAATAAGTATGATTTAAAAGCCTTTGCCGATGGAATCTGGTTGGTTTTTGCAGTCCAATTAACCATGACTTGGGGATTCTTTGTCTACAACCGTAACATCTTTACCCCTTTACTCCATGGTGGTAAGACTTTTCTACTCTTGTTTGTGGGAAAAAAACCAAAAGATGATTATTACACCGCTTATTCGAAAGTCCAAGAAAATCAAGTGCCAAGCTATGTGATTTGGATAGCGTTTATCTTGACCCTATTGGTCATTGTCGCGGGTGTGATACTAACCCTGGAAGCTTATCAAGGAATTATTTAAATGAAGCAAAATGGTCGGTTTAAAACCACCCCCTCATTTACCGAAGGGCTTCGTTATGAATTGGGCGATGGTGTTACGATGAACTTGAAAAAAGCACTTCAACACTATCGGAAAGCTTCGCTTCAAGGTCATTATTTATCACAATTGAAAATCAAGCAAACCCAATTGCGATTCTTTCCGACAATCGTTTTTAGTATTCTCTCTTTGCTTAACCTTGTTTATTTTATGGTGATAGGTTTTATCTGGATTGGTTTCCTTGTATCTTTGATTTTATCGGTTGGAATTTTATGGTTGGATCGAAATTATTATTGGTATCTTCCTGGCTTTGCTGCGAAGTTTTACCGGATTCATTGGTGGTTAGCATTATTGGTTTTTTTACCATTCGGCACCTTAATGCCATACTTTGCCGGTAGTACATACTTTCCAATTCTGGCGTTGTTTGTGATAGCAATCTTTACCCTTGGAGCCGGCCTATTATTATGGATATCAAACAAAAGCATTCAATATGCACTGTTAACACTTTATGGCGGATTACTCTTTATTTTATCTACCTTTTCTTATCTAATCCCTAGTGATGGGGTAGCCTTTTCAACCGTGAAAGTCGATGGGGGTCTAAAAATCACAGGTTATCGCGTTAGTGAACCCAATGTTGTCATCCCCCGCTTCATCAATAACCAACCAGTGGTGGAAATTGGTGATCAAGCCTTTGCTGGTACCAATATTGAATCCGTTTATATTGGGGCAAACATTGAAAGGATGGGTGTGGCGGTATTTGCGAATAACGAATTTCTCACCAATGCTTATCTTGAAGATGGCGTTCCGTTAGGTGCGGCTATGTTTGCGGAAAACCCTGAGTTAAGCGAAATCAGGTTACCAACGGATGTAACAACCATCCCCCCTTATTTTTTATATCGAGCCTATTCCTTGACCGCGTTAAATTATCCCAACAATATTGAAGTGATTGGCCATTTTAGTTTTTACCAAGTCGGTCAATTAGATCCTATTCCCCTCACAGAACCTCTTACAACCATTGGCCATTACGCCTTATCGGGTTTTACAAAGTTTGAAACGATATTATTACCAGACACTGTTGATTTTATTGGCGTTGGCGCATTTTCAAATTTACCCAATTTACATACCTTTCAATTTTCGCCTTCAATCGATGCTATACCCAGTCATTTATTTGAAAATAATAGCAGTTTAACAACGTTTCAAGTTCCTGAAACCATTCGCACCATTGGTGATTTTGCTTTTTATAATGCAACAAATCTTACCACCATACAACTCCATTCAGGAATAGAATCTATTGGTGAAAGTGCCTTTCGGAACAACTTCCAACTCACTGCGATTGATATTCCTGAGCAAATTGAAGTGATTGAAGATTATACATTCTTCAATAATTACGCCTTGAGCAGCGTTCAACTTCCTCGTAATTTACTGGAGATTGGTATTGGTGCATTTCAAAACAACGTTAGCTTACAAGTGGTTGACATACCTGAAGGCTTCGAATCCCTTGGTGCCAATGCCTTCAAAGGCACACCACTGCAATCCATTACCCTACCCAACTCAATCCGTTATCTAGGCTCTGGCGTCTTTGCACAAAATACAGCAATCCAATCATTGATTATTCCTGCATCCATTACCACGATTCCAGACTTCCTATTGGATGGTGCAACGTCGTTAAACCAAATTACCATCCTGGGAGCGATTGAATCCGTTGGTCGATATGCCTTTAGAGGCGCGACTGCTCTTATGAACATTGCATTTCAAGAAGGTTTAACGAACATAGGTGACTATGCTTTTTATGGGGCGAGTTCTCTCAGCTCCATTTCACTACCCAGCACAGTCACATCAATCGGTAGTTACGCGTTTTATGGAAATGATCAATTATCTAATATTGATTTACCTTCTGGGTTGACACGCATTGGCGATGGCGCTTTTGCCAACAATAAATCCTTAACCCATATTTGGCTCAGTAACCAAATCACCAACATTGGTCATTTTGCTTTTTTTGGTTGTGATCAACTGACCATTTCTTACCAAGGAAATGAGCAACCCACTTCCTGGATCGTTTCTTGGAATCCCGATAATCGCCCCATCGAATATGGGGTACAAATTTGATAAAATAACATAGATGAATCAACATTTGTGGTTCAAAAAATACAAACTTAAATTTGAAATTTTTGCTGTGATTTTATCATTGATTTTGATGGTAATTGGCGCGCTTACGTCATCATTGATGATCAGTCCAATTTTTTGGGGTTTAGCGTTCGCAATTGGTGGTTTTGCAAAAGCGGTTGAAGGGGTAACCAAAACCATTCAAGAAAAATCCTTGAATGTAGAGTTCTTAATGATTGCCGCTTCTCTTGCCGCCTTCCTAACCGGAGAATACGCTGAAGGCGCAGTGTTAATCTTTATCTTTGCTGTCAGTGGCGTTCTAGAAGAATTTGCTACTGCTCAAACAGAAAAAGCATTAACAAGTCTACTAAAAATTGCACCCAAAACCGCAATTAAAATGGTTAATGGTGTAGAACAACACATTGAAATATCGCGTTTGTTAGTCAAGGACGTGGTGGTGGTTAAACCCGGTCAACAAGTACCTGCAGATGGTGTGATTATTCAAGGTGGTGCTGCTGTGGACCAATCTTCCATCACCGGGGAATTTAATCCAAGTGAAAAATTAGTTGGTGATCAAGTTTTTGCAGGTTCCATCGTCATCAACGCCCCCGTCTTAGTCCAAGTAACAAAAGACCCACAACAATCCGTGGTTCAAAAAATGATTCAATTGATTAAACGCGCTCAGGAAGAAAAGACGCATTCAGAAAAAAGAGTCTCACTTTTTGAAAAGATTTATGTTTATGTGGTTATCGCACTTTCATTATTTGTCATTTTTCTTACACCTTCTTTAGGTTGGCTTACACAAGCTGAAGCTTTTCGTAGAGGCGTTATTGTCTTAGTGGTTGCCTCTCCGTGCGCTTTGGTGGCATCGATTACACCAGCTTTGCTGTCTACACTTTCGCATGCTGCAAAAAAAGGAATTCTCATCAAAAGTGGTCGCTACATAGAGTTACTGAGACAAATTGATGTTGTTGCCTTTGATAAAACAGGAACCCTAACAACGGGAAAACCCAAAGTTGTGGGTTATGCTTTTCAAACAAAAGAAGATGAAGCGAAATTGCTCGCCATCGTTGTCGCTGCCGAAAAGTTTTCTAATCATCCTTTAGCAAGGGCGATATCCTTACATTTTCAATCGTTAAAAACTGTACAGGTGGAGTTAAAAGAAATTCCGGGTCGCGGTTTAGAAGTGTATAGCAATTCGATTGCAATTCAAGTGGGGAACTTCCCTTTTACCATTCATAAAGTATTAGAAGAAAAGTTTTTAACCTCTAGTCGTGAGGGTAAAACGCTTGTCAATATTATTCAAGACGGAATCTTAAAAGGTTTTATTGCGCTTCAAGATACCATTCGTGAAGATTCTAAAGTAGCGATTGAACAATTAAAGAAGCTTTCGATTGAACCGATGATGTTAACTGGAGATAAAAAAGAAACTGCCTTAGCAATTGCGCAAAAGATGGGGATCCAGACGATTCATGCAGAATGCCTTCCCGAAACCAAGGTAAAAGTTGTTAAAGAATACGCCCTCCAAGGTAAAAAGGTTTTAATGATTGGCGACGGTATCAATGATGCCCCCGCTTTAGCTACGGCGGCGATTGGTGTTTCTATGGGTGATGGAACCGATGTTTCTTTGGAAACTGCCGATATTGTGATGATGAATAATCAATTACAAAACATTCCTTATTTAATCAAACTTTCTCAGTCGACACAAACCATCATTACCGAAAATGTAGTTTTTTCAATTGCAGTCATCGTCGTATTATTGATTTCAAATTTATTTGGTATTGTAATCTTAAGGTATGGCGTGATTGGTCATGAATTATCCACCATTCTTGTGATTCTTAACAGTCTTAGATTGCTATCGAGCAAAAACAAACCAACGAGGATTTGATATGAAAAAAGGACAACTTCACTATCATCAAGCATACGTACAAAAGCGAGATCTTTTTTCGAAACGAGAACAGGATTGGCGCAATGGCGGAATCGTTTATCAGATTTTTGTTGATCGTTTTGTGCCTTCTGCGAACCTTAAATCTAAAACGCACTTATATCAAGCCCCCAGAAGTTTACAATCGTGGCAAACGCTTCCTCAAAGAGGTTTTAAAGACACGAAAACCCGATATTGGACTCATGAACTTGCCTTTTGGGGTGGTGATCTTCAAAGTGCGATGACAAAAATCGATTATTTAATGAAGTTAGGCGTCAATATCGTTTACTTAAATCCCATTTTTGAAGCTTATTCAAATCATAAGTACGACACATATAACTATGAAACGGTTTCGCCAGAATATGGAACTCTTGAAGACCTGAAAAAACTCATCCATAACCTAAAAGAAAAAGGCATGCGTTTGGTATTAGATGGCGTCTTTAATCACATGGCAATTGAATCCCCGAGATTTGTGGAGGCCAATAAACCTAATAGTCCATATCGAGATTGGTTTGTTTTTGGCAAAGAATATCCAACCGGATTCCGTCTTTGGCATAATGCACCCAGTTTACCTGAACTCAATTTGCCCAATCCTAAAGTAAGGGAGTATTTGTTCTCAGGTCCAAACTCAATTGTCAAACGCTACATCAAGATGGGCATTGATGGTTGGAGATTAGATACTGCGATTGAACTTGGTTATAACTATTTAACGGAACTCACGGAAGCCGCTCACGAAGCGAATCCACAATCCCTGGTCGTAGGTGAACTCAACAATTATCCCCAAGGTTGGTCGCCAGCGATGGATGGCACGATGTTACTGCCATTAAGAGATCTCATTATTCAAACGATTAGAGGCCAGATTCAACCAAGTGTTTTTGCTGCAAACGTGCAACATATGATCACAGAAACTGGTATTGAAACCATTTTGAAATCATGGATTTTATTAGAAAACCACGACCTAGGAAGAATTGCTACCGATCTCAAGGATTGGCCACAATATCAACTTGCAAAAACCCTGCAATTCACGTTACCCGGAACCATCAACCTTTATATGGGTGAAGAAATCGGAACCCTTGGGGGAGATGATCCTCTCAATCGGGCAACGATGAATTGGCAAGTGGTCGAAAAAGGTAACGAATACTTAACCCTTCATCAACATCTTATTCGCATCAGACAACAAGAAAGAGCATTAAGAATTGGTGATATTAAATTCCTTCATAGTACAAACTTAATCACGTACATAAGAACAACAGATCAAGTGGAAGAAACGGTTGTCGTAGTTGTGAACCCCCATGATAAACCAATCAAAGAAACCATCCTTGTCACGGATCCAATGTTAAAAAGTCATAATCACTTTATCGATTTACTCAGTGGCAAAGAAATCTTGACCTCTTATGGGGTCCTTTTACCGATTGAAATTCCTGGCAAAACCAGTTGGATATTGAAACCCAATTTAAAACCCATCCACGGATATACACCGTATAAAAACATTAATGGTTCGTTTTAATTAACGGCCTGAACGCTTGTTTCTAATGTTGCTAACCAAGCTGGAATTTTGGCAAAACTTAATTGTAATTGTCTAGCTTTTTCTTCCGTTTTAAACAAAGTAATCGCTTGAGGGTTATTGCCATCCACTTGACCAGCATTTATTGCTGTATTGAGTGCAGTTGTGACTTTTGCATCAATCCCTTTTGCCTCATTGATTATCGCTTTAGCAAAGGCATCTGCTGGTATCCAAAAATAAGAAGAAACGGCTTTTGCTTGAGGTAAACCAAACTCACCTTGGGCTGTTAATGCTTGAATCGGCCCGATTTGCTGAATCTCAGGATCATCTATCGACGCCAAGTTCGAAGGTGCTATTTTTAATTCTTTTGCTTTGATTGTTTGGTTTTCTTCCGAGGTTAACCAATTGGCAAAGGCGTGGGCTTGTGCGGGTTGATTTGAGAATGGATTCACGCCAACTAATCGTGCCCCTACCATTGATCCAAATTGATGCGTTTCACCAACGGGATTGGTATACGTAGGCATCTTAATCGTCCCCATATGCTCACCTAAAATTTCGGTGATATCAGGGGCTTGCCAATAACCAGAAACCGCCGCAATAATCCCGGACTCTAATCGTCCGGCATTATTCTCTAAAAACAAGGTTGGAATTAAGGCATTGGTATCAATGATTAAGTTCGTTGCATAATATTGCATCATTGCTTGGGCGGCCTCAATCCCGTTTTGACTATTCCAAGTAATGGTTTGGGTTTCCCCGTCCCAAGCGAGAGTGTTTTCAGGAATAAACCACATCGTCATACCCCAGCCACCCATTTGATCAATATTAATTTTGGTATTTAATGAGGCGGCTTTTTCAAGAATGGTGTCGAGTGAAGTCATTTCCTCTGCGGTGATATATCGTTTGTCATAGAACATGTAAACCCCATTATCTGCAGTATAAGGATAAGCATATAATTCATTTTCAAAGGTGGCGACGTCCACTGTCCAAGGGATATTTCTTTCTGTCACAACCTGTTTAAACTGTTGGACTCTTGCTAAGCCACCCGCTCGCACGAGTCCTGGTAATTGATCATCCAAAAACGAAAATACATCGGCGCCACCAGGAATGTCTAAGGTCAGAAAGCCTTTTAATTCAACCTCACTAACTGCTGCGATTTCAAAATCAATATTGAAACTTGGATTTGCTGCTAAATATCGTTCCGCTGCTCCATATAAAAAATTTTGTTCTTGTTGCGGACCCCATACTTTAAGCTTGATCGTCTGATTCGGCACACTCGTTCCGCACGCGGTTAAAAGGAATCCTGTAAGCAGCAACCTTTTTAAATCAAACATCTTCAAGCCCCCTTTATTGAAGAATAAGTGTTGAGAATGCTGGAATGAAGATTGCATCCGCACTAACACTCCCCTTATTTGTGGTTGGATAAATACCCTCTAATAATGATAAACCCAGTGTATTACTCATGGTGATATCAACATCGGTTACATTGGTTATGATGGTTAAATTACTGTTATCTTGAGCATACTGTAACGTATAAAGTCTCGTGTCTAAATTGACTGCAGTGATGGATGCTCTTTCAATCGATTCGTTATATTTATTACGAATAGAAATTACTTTTTTATAATGATTCCAAAGACTGTTTGGTACCAGTTGAAGATCTTCTACACCCTTGGTGATTTGCAAATTCATATTGTAATCTGCCGCGGAAGCAGGATTGGTTTGACCCGTTTTGTCAGTTTCTGACCAAAGGAATGGTAGACGTTTATTTTCATCCCGTCCCGAACCCTTTAGGCCAATTTCTTCACCATAATACATAAACGGACGACCCGGCATCAGTAAATAAATCGAGGCTAAAAGTTTGTGATAAAGCTCATTGTTATCCACGAATTGTATGCCGGCGACGCGACTTTGATCATGATTGCTTAAAAATGGCGTATCAATCGCATCAGGTCTTAAAGTAAAGAGATTTTGATTAAACAAAGCGTTGACTCTGGCGAGGTCATACCCTTGTTCTAAACGGACACGGTCAACAATTCGATTCCCGGTTACAGAAACGGGGAAATTAAAATAAGAATCGACACGCCCTGGGTAATATTGTAAAAGCCCGCTTGAAGTCATCGACCACGGACCTTCAGCGACAACAAAGCTATCTGGTTTGATGGCTTTTGCTGTATCACCAATCCAAGATAAAAATTCAATGTTTTTATTGACATCACCGGTGAAATAAGAAGTCACCGCATCAAGTCTAAAACCATCTACACCCAAGTCAAACCAATATTGCATGATGCTTTCAATCTCATCTCTAACAAAAGGATTTTCAAGGTTTAAATCAGGCATCCCTGACCAAAATCTGGCTTCAGCATAGACCCCTCCACCATAAGGTTCGTATCCTTCATATCTGGTTCTTGAAAAGTTATAGTAATGGCATTTACTCGCGGGACTACCGCAACTATCATTGACAAAATCCAATAATCCTTCTTGAAACCAAGGATGGGAATTGGAGGTGTGGTTGACCACCAAATCAAGGATGGTTTGAATGTTACGATTTTTTGCCTCTTCTACATAATATTGAAAATCAAACATGGTTCCATATTTAGGGGCGATTTCGTAGTAATTTGTCACATCATACAAATGATAAGAACTACCTGGATGAATTGGCATAAACCAAATGCCTGAAACCCCAAGGTCTTGAAGATAATCTAATTTTTCTGTGACACCATTTAAATCACCAATACCATCACCATTGGCATCGTAAAATGATTGAATAAAGATTTCATACCAAACCGAACCATTCACATTGCTAATCGGCTCAATATCATAAGAGAAACTTGGTGTAGGATTAACACACCCAGAAACCAATGTCGATAAAACGACAAGTAAGGAGAAACCTAAATGACGCTTCATCGCTAGCCTTTAATCGACCCGCCGGTCACCCCTTCGATATAGTATCGTTGCATGAATATAAATAACAAAGTGATAGGTAAGGCGACTAAAACAGAACCTGCAAGGAATGTTGTAAAGTATTGGGTAATATTTTCCCGTTGGGTAATCCACACTAACCCAACCGCAACGTTATAACTTTCAGTGTTATCTAATAAAATCACGCGAGCGAAAATATAATCACCCCATGGGCCAATAAAGGAAGTCAAGGCAGTAAAGATGACGATCGGTTTGGATAAGGGCAGGATAATGTGCCAAAAGATTTGCGAACGTGAGGCACCGTCAATCATTGCCGCCTCATCAATTGCTTTACTGATCGTATCAAAATAGCCTTTCGCAATATAATAACCAAAGCCTGCGCCACCTGAATAAATAAAGATTAATCCCCAAATATTGCCCGTAAGATTCAATAATTTTAAAATGTTAAACACCGCGATCATTGACATAAATCCCGGAAATAACCCGAGAATCAAAATCAATTGCATCATCGGTAAACGTGCGCCAAAGCGTAATCTTGAAAACGCATAACTGGTTAATAACACCATAATCGTGGAAACCACCATCGTCACAGTGGCAATGATTAAGGTATTTAAAAACCATTGCGGAAAGCGAATGGACGTTTGCGCAAGGGCAACTGGATCAAAAAGATTGATGTAGTTTTGTAAGGTATAACTTTGAGGAAAAAAGTTAACTTGAACAGAGCCTGGTTCTGCTCTAAAGGATTGAATCACCAACCAAAAAATGGGAATCACCCAGATGATCGAAAGAATGGTTAAAAAAGCATAAACAAAGAGGTTTGATGTGGTTTCTAAAAACTTTTTACTGCCAAAAAATGATGGTTTCTTTTTTTTGATTTCAATCATTATTGGAAGGCCTCCTCATCTTTAACGCCTTTAATCTTAGAGAACATGATTAAGGAAATAAAACTGGAAATGATAAAAATAATGATGCCAAGCGTAGATGCCATCTTATAATCTTGTTCAAACAAGGTCAGTTTAAATAACCACGTGACGAGTAAGTCGGTTTCACCCGCTTGGAAAAGCGTTTGTGAACTTGGACCGCCACCGGTTAAGAAGTAAATGACACCAAAACTGTTAATGTTACCAATAAATGCTGTCAATAATGAAGGCCCCGTAACAAAGAACATATAAGGCATGGTAATTTTAAAGAACTTCGTAATCGTCCCAGCACCATCAATCGTCGCACTTTCATACAAATCTTGAGGAATGTTCATTAAAATACCAGATGTCATCAGCATCGTATAAGGAACGCCAACCCAAAGGTTCACGATAATGACGGTGATTCTCGCATTTTCAGCAATACCTAAAAAGCTAAATCCTTGACCGACCCACCCCATTTCAACAAAGAAGTTTTTGAGTGGTCCTAAATCATTCAAGAAAAAGTTAATTACAAGCAAGGAAATAAACTGAGGCACAGCAATGGTAATCACAAATGCTGTTCGCCATAGTTTCTTCAGTCTAATTCCTTTTTTGTTAATCATTAATGCCAAGATGATGCCAAAAAAGTAGTTGGAAAAAGTAGCAAAGAACGCCCAAATAAATGACCATCTTAATATTTGTACAAGTGTCCCTGGTAAGAAACGATAATAACCTGCTTGGCCAGAGAACATCGCCATAAAGTTATCTAAACCGACCCAGGTAAATAAGGTACCAGGTGGTTGATGAAAGCGATCAAAGTTGGTAAATGCTAGTAGGATCATAAAAATTAAAGGAAGAACGGTGAACGTGAAAGCAAAGATGGTGGGAAAGGTTAAAACAGTAACATGGAAGCGATGATTTAATAATTCATCCGCATCTTTTTTAAATCCTTGTGGTGTTTTACCAGCCGCCACTAATTGTTGATTTTTATAAGCTGTTTCAATGTTTAAAGTGTATAAGTAAAACAATCCAAATAATAAAAGAATTCCAGCAATGGAGAAAAGAAGAACAAGCATAGAGTTGTCGCCTTCGGTAGCCGGAACATAACAATTACAACCCGGATCAAAACCAGCTGGTCGAGTTACATCCGTACCAAGAGTAGTAAATTTGACGAGATATTTCCAAAACACAGTGAAAATGGAAGTAATAATACCAATTTGAAGGATAAAATAACCCACGCCTTTGACATATTGTTTATGAATAAAAGCGCCCCAGCCCATTATCAAAAATGACAGTTTCGTATGTTTATCACCCTTGATAAAAATATCTAAGTAATGAGCAAACATTTTATAAAGTAAAACAAAAAATCTGACAAAACTTCTACCAAATCGATAAATGAAAGTGACGATCGAAATGACAATCGAAGAGATGAATCCAAAAACACTTTTTGTAAATCCAACCAATGTATCCCAAATACCTAAAGGGATCCACACATAAAAAGGCATGCTTTTGGATTCGTCTTTCATGAATGCACTCCTATGCTTTTATAATAACAAAAACTCAGGATAACGTTGTCGCT
>JACCDW010100267.1_pt1 | contig 13867 bp, 13 predicted proteins | sample 7449781 | NCBI WGS metagenome assembly JACCDW01 (sample SAMN15323449, study PRJNA562643) | freshwater metagenome | isolation source: river surface water | place: USA:Blue River Watershed | collected 2017-08-18 | reverse complement strand
TTCACATCTTCACGCGCCCCGAGCGATGTGATGATGATGGGCACCTTGTACTTCACACACATGGCCATGTCGTGCTCTAAGCGGTCATTGCTTTTGTGGACGATTTGATTGATGGCAAATGGTGCTGCGGGTTGGTCGGGGTGATCGCGGTTGTGCGCGGCCAAGGCCTCCGTGATTTCAATCAACCACTCCTCCAGCTGCTCAGCTGGGCGCGCATTGAGCGCGGGCATAGACCCCACCACTCCCGCCTTGCACTGGGCAATCACCAGCTTAGGTGTGCTGAGGATGAACATGGGCGATGCGATGACCGGAAATTTCAATGAATCAAAAACAGCTGGCAAATGCGACATATCAAACCCCCTCAGAAAAGTGAGGGCACTCGAAGTGCCCTGCTATTGAACTTTGAACGATCGGCTTGTGCTGACTTAAAAAGCGTCGAGCGCCAACTCAGTCACGCTGTCCGCACCGTCCACGATGCTGTCGCGCATACCTGGCACTTTGGTCAGGATGTGGTCGGCATAGAAACGCGCCGTGGTGATTTTGGATTGCATGAACACCGCATCGTTGCCTTTGGCCAGCTCAGCCTCAGCCACCAACAAGGCACGTGCCATTTGCCAACCTGCCACCAAGTTGCCGGTGAGCATGAGGTAAGGCACGCTACCGGCAAACACGGCGTTGGGGCTAGCTTTGGCGCCTGCCACCACGAAGTCCACCACGCTCAAGAACGCTTCGCGAGCGGCCTTCAAACGTGCAGCCATCGCCTTGGCGTTGGCGCTGCCGCTCTTCATCAACTCAGCTTCGGTGTGGGCGATTTGCGCTGCAATGCCTTTGGCGGTTTGACCACCGTCACGGCCTGTTTTACGGCCAATCAAGTCGTTGGCTTGAATGGCGGTCGTGCCTTCGTAAATCGTCAAGATTTTGGAATCGCGGTAGTACTGCGCCGCACCTGTTTCTTCGATGAAGCCCATACCGCCGTGCACTTGCACGCCAAGGCTAGTGACTTCCAAACTCATCTCAGTGCTGAAGCCTTTGACCAAAGGCACCAAGAACTCGTAGAAGGCCAAGTTGTCTTTGCGCGTGTCAGCATCGGGGTGGTGGTGCGAGGCGTCATACGCCGCCGCCGCCACAGTGGCCATCGCGCGGCAACCTTCGGTGTAGGCACGCATGGTCATCAACATGCGGCGCACATCGGGGTGATGAATGATCGGGGCGCTGGTCTTCATGCTGCCGTCCACTGGGCGGCTTTGCACACGGTCACGTGAGAATGTCACTGCCTTTTGGTAAGCACGCTCGGCAATGGAGATGCCTTGCACGCCCACAGCGTAACGTGCGGCGTTCATCATGATGAACATGTATTCGAGGCCGCGGTTTTCTTCGCCCACGAGGTAACCGATCGCACCGCCGTGGTCGCCATACTGCAACACAGCTGTGGGGCTGGCTTTGATGCCCATCTTGTGCTCAATGCTCACGCAGTGCACGTCGTTGCGTGCGCCGAGTGAACCGTCTTTGTTCACCAAGAACTTAGGCACCACAAACAGGCTGATGCCCTTCACACCTTCGGGCGCTCCTTGCACACGGGCCAACACCAAGTGAATGATGTTCTCAGCCATGTCGTGCTCACCGTAGGTGATGAAAATCTTGGTGCCAAACACTTTGTAAGTGCCATCAGGCAAAGGCTCGGCACGGCTGCGCACAGCGGCCAAGTCAGAGCCCGCTTGTGGCTCAGTCAAGTTCATCGTACCGGTCCACTCGCCGGAGATGAGCTTTTCAAGGTAAGTGGCTTTGAGCTCATCAGAGCCAGCGGTGAGCAAAGCCTCAATCGCACCGTCCGTCAACATAGGGCACAAGGCAAAACTCATATTGGCCGAGTTGAGCATTTCACCGCACGCTGCGCCAATGGTCTTGGGCAAGCCTTGGCCGCCGAAGTCTGCAGGGTGCTGCAGGCTTTGCCACCCGCCTTCGCAATACTGTTGGTAGGCTTCTTTAAAGCCAGGCGTGGTGGTGACGTGACCGTCTTTGAACGACGAGGGGTTCTTGTCACCCTCCCAGTTCAGCGGCGACAGCACATCTTGGGTCAGCTTGGCGCTTTCTTCCAACACAGCTTGGGCGGTTTCGACGCCCATATCTTCAAACGCCGGAATTTTTGCCACTTCATTGAGTCCAGCCAAGTGCTCCATATTGAACAGCATGTCTTTGACGGGTGCGATGTAACTCATGTTCTTTGTCTCCAAAAAAGGTCAAGAAAAAAGCACCCCGCAGAGTGCTTTTTTCAACGTGCTTAAAGTGCAGCCACCAACTCTGGCACAGCGGTGAAGAGGTCGGCCTCCAAGCCGAAGTCAGCCACGCTGAAGATGGGGGCTTCTGGGTCTTTGTTGATCGCTACGATCACCTTGGAATCCTTCATGCCGGCCAAGTGCTGAATCGCACCGCTGATGCCGCAGGCCACGTACAACTGTGGCGCGACGATCTTGCCTGTTTGACCGACTTGCAAGTCGTTGGCGGCATAGCCTGCATCCACCGCAGCGCGGCTCGCGCCGATGGCTGCACCGAGCTTGTCGGCCAGAGGAATCATGACTTCGTCGAATTTTTCTGAGCTACCCAAGGCACGGCCACCCGAGACGATGATCTTGGCTGCAGTCAGCTCAGGGCGGTCGCTCTTGGTGACTTCACGGCCCACAAAGCTGCTCTTGCCTGAATCGGCTGCGGCTGCTGCGGTTTCGACAGCGGCAGACCCACCTGTGGCAGCAGCCGCATCAAAACCTGTGGTTCGAACGGTGATGACCTTCACAGCATCGGCACTTTGCACGGTGGCAATCGCGTTACCGGCGTAGATGGGGCGCTCAAACGTGTCTGGGCTATCCACTTTGGTGATGTCGCTGATTTGGCCCACGTCCAACTTGGCAGCCACGCGAGGGGCCACGTTCTTGCCTGCCGCTGTGGCGGGGAACAAGATGTGGGTGTAGTTGCCAGCGATCGCCAAGACTTGCGCTGCCACGTTCTCGGCCAAGCCGGCTTCAAGGCTTGCACCGTCGGCGTGAATCACTTTGCTCACACCTGCGATTTGTGCAGCGGCTGCGGCGGCAGCGCTTGCGTTGTGGCCAGCCACCAGCACGTGCACGTCAGCGCCAATCGCTGCTGCGGCTGTGACGGTGTTCAAGGTTGCGCCTTTGATGCTGGCGTTGTCGTGTTCTGCAATAACGAGGGATGTCATGTTGTTTCTTCCTGCGTTTTTAAATTAGATGACTTTGGCAACGTTCTTGAGCTTGTCCACCAAGGTGGCGACGTCTGGCACTTTGATGCCCGCGCTGCGCTTGGCAGGCTCCATCACCTTGAGGGTTTTGATGCGAGGAGACACGTCCACGCCCAAGTCTTCAGGTTTGAAGGTGTCGAGCTGCTTTTTCTTGGCCTTCATGATGTTGGGCAAGGTCACGTAACGAGGCTCGTTCAAGCGCAAGTCGGTGGTCACCACGGCTGGCAAGTTCACGGACACGGTTTCCAAACCGCCGTCCACCTCGCGGGTGACGCTGGCTTTGTCTGCTGTCAACTCAACTTTGGAAGCAAAGGTCGCTTGCGGCATGTCGCCCAAAGCGGCCAACATCTGGCCGGTTTGGTTGCAGTCGTCGTCAATCGCTTGCTTGCCCAAGATCACCAAGCCGGGTTGCTCTTTATCCACCAAGGCTTTGAGCAGCTTGGCCACAGCCAAGGGTTGCAGCTCTTCAGCGGTTTCCACCAAGATGCCACGGTCAGCGCCAATGGCCATCGCGGTGCGCAAAGTTTCTTGGCACTGCGCCACGCCGCAAGACACGGCGATGACCTCAGTAACCACGCCTTTTTCTTTGAGGCGAACAGCTTCTTCTACGGCAATCTCGTCAAAGGGGTTCATGCTCATCTTGACGTTGGCAATATCAACGCCAGAGTTGTCCGATTTCACGCGGACCTTGACGTTGTAGTCCACCACTCGCTTGACCGCGACCAAAACTTTCATGGCAAAAGCTCCAATTTTTAGGATTTAACAGATTGACGTTTACGTAAACGTAACATTGTAGAGATCAATCCTCAGATTTCATCGAACGACCGTGCTTTTTAGGGAAGTCCCTAGGTAAAACTCAGGCCGGATGGCGCAAAACCACCTCTTGCGGGGAATGCACCATCACCACCCCAGCTGCCCGCAGGGCACTTAAGGCGGCAATGTTGACACGCGAGCGCGTCAGAGACTGGCCATTGGCTGGATCTTCCATCCAAAAATTCAAATTGAACTTCAGGCCTTGCGGTGCCACTTCAGCGAGTAAGGCCATTGGCTCAGGATGGGGCAAAACCCATTGAACACCTGCGGCAGCCTGCACCAAAAGGGCTTGCACACGCTCCACATCGCTCTCTAAACCCACCCAGAACGTGCAGGTCTGCAGCAAATGGCGGCTTTCCAGGGATAGGTTTTCCACACGCTGCGTCAGGAGCAACTCGTTGGGCACCACCGATTCGCTGCCGTTACCCGCACGCACCAAGGTGTAGCGGGTTTTGATGTCGGTCACGCGGCCCTCAAAACCATCCACACGCACAAAGTCGCCAATGCGCAGCGAGCGCTCTAACAAAATCACAAAGCCACTCACATAGTTGGCTGCGAGCTTTTGCAAACCAAAGCCAATGCCCACACCCAACGCACCGCCTAATACCGAAAGTGCCGTCAGGTCAAACCCCAGTGAAGACAAGGCAAACAAAGTGCCAATCACCAACAGCAACACGCGCAGCGCGTTGGCGGCAACTTTGCGCATGGACAGATCTTCAAATGCGCGGTTGAGCACACGCTGCTCCAGCGTGGCCGAAAGCCACAGCGCCAGCACCAGCACCAGCCCCGAGGTGAACGCCACTTCAAACACATGAGTCACGCTGATGCGCGTTTTGCCCAGCATGAATTGCCAGCTGTCCAGCTCCGTCATCAACGGCGTCCACAAGCCTGTGAACCACAACACAGCCAAACCCCAAGCCAGCCAAGACACCACATGCTCTAACACGCGTGCGCCACGCGAGCTAGGAAATACCGCCGTTAACACCCGCGCAATGAGGCGAATCAAGACCAGCGACACAAGCACAGGCAGCGCCAGCTTCAACAAAGGCACGCGCTGAACATGCATCAAAACCAGCTTTAAGCCCAGCGTGAATACCAAGGCCAAGGCAGGAAAAAGCACCCCATCGATTAGGCGACGACCAAACAGAATGGATGCCCGAGCGGTGAACTGCCGCCCAAACACCCAACTTAAGCCCCAGGCCAAAGCCAAACACAGCGCCAAACCAGCAAGCTCTAACGCAATTGCTGGACTTTGCAAGTCCAGCAACCATTCTTGCAATTCATTCATGGATCAAATATCAGCCAATACGCGCACATGCGCTTCTACGCTGCGACTCAGCGCGCTCAAATCGTACCCGCCTTCTAGGCAAGACACGATACGCCCCTTGGCGTGGCGTTGCGCAATATCGCACAGCCGCTGTGTGATCCAAGCGTAGTCTTGCTCGGTCAATCCCATCTGACCCATGTCATCTTCGCGATGGGCGTCAAAACCTGCACTGATGAAAATCATCTCGGGCTTGAACGCCTCTAGGCGAGGTACCCAATGCATTTCAATCAGCTCGCGCACCTCCATACCCTTGGTGTAAGCGGGCACCGGAATGTTCAGCATATTGGATGCAGGGTTATCCGTCCCGCTGTGAGGGTAAAACGGGTGCTGAAAAAAGCTCACCATCAACACTCGGTCATCACCGCTCAAGATGTCTTCGGTGCCATTGCCGTGGTGCACGTCAAAGTCCACCACCGCCACGCGCTTCAAGCCATGGCGCTCCAAGGCGTACTTGGCTGCAATGGCAATGTTGTTGAAAAAACAAAAACCACCAGCTTTGGCGCGCTCTGCGTGGTGCCCCGGTGGGCGAATAGCGCAAAACGCATTGGCCAACTCGCCAGCAATCACAGCATCTGTGGCTGCCACCGCTGCGCCGGCAGAAGCCAGTGCGGCCTTCCAGGTGTAGCTGTTGATGTTGGTGTCTGAATCCAAGTGCCCATACGCCGGGCCACCAGCTGCCATGTCTTCCACCAACTGATCCGACAAGCCACGCAAAGACGCGATGTACATGCGGTCATGCGCCAGCTCGATATCGGCCAATGGCGCTTCAGGCGCTTCGATCGGCGTGAGGCCCAAATCCACGCCACTTATGAGCAATCGGTCTTGAATGGCACTGAGCCGCTCAGGGCACTCTGGGTGCCCCTCCCCCATTTCGTGCTTCATGCAAAAGGGGTGCGTGTAATAACCTGTCTTACTCATGATGTCTGCCTCTGTCTTCTTGAAGTCAGCTTACCATGTAGGCTTTGCTTTTTGCCCCGAAAAGACTGCGTGAAAACACATACAGCCCCGTTTCATATGGCTTTGCAGCCAACTCTTGCGTTTCGTCAAATCGCCACCGTGTTGTTGCTAATGGCTGCATTGACGGCTCAGGCGTCGACCAAACCGCATGCCAAAGCACACAAATCAGCCACGCACAAAACGGCAACTCACAAAGCGTCCACCAAAGGTGCCGCCTACGGGAAAACGACAGCTGCCATCGCCCTAGCCGATGAACTGGCTCAGCAATACGAGTTGCCCAAAGCTTGGGTGCGTGAGCAAATCAGTCAAGCCCAGCATCTCAAGGGTGTGCCCAAAATGGTTCTGCCACCTGCTGTCCCGACAGCCAAGAATTGGCGCGCCTATCGCGAACGTTTCATCGAAAGCCGCCGCATCGATGCAGGCACCCAGTTTTGGCAAACCTACGAAAGCGCTCTCACCCGAGCCGAACAAACCTATGGCGTGCCCGCCGAAATGATTGTGGGCATCATCGGCGTGGAAACTTTCTACGGCCAACACATGGGCAACTACCGCGTGTTGGACGCCTTGACCACGCTCACCCTCAACTTCCCAGAAGCACACCCAAGGGCTGCAGAACGTCAAGCGTTTTTCAAGTCAGAACTGGGACACTTTTTGGTGCAAGCCCACAAGCAGGGCAATGCCAGCGCGACCGGCAGCTTTGCTGGCGCCATGGGCTGGCCGCAGTTCATGCCATCGAGCGTGGCGAAGTTCGCAGTCGACTTTGACGGCGATGGCCGCATCGACCTGCGCAACAGCCCAGTCGATGCGATCGGCTCGGTGGCGAATTATTTCAAGGCCTTTGGCTGGCAAACCGGTATGCCCACGCACTACCCCGTTGCCTTTGACGAAGCGCGCTTAGACAAACCCACCTTACTCGCCCCCGATATCCTGCCCTCATTCAGCGTGAGTAACTTCACTGCCAAAGGTGCAGTGCTTGACGAGCAGGCCCAAAAGCACACAGGCCCCTTGGCCTTGGTTGAGCTGTTTAATGGCAGTGAACCGCCCAGCTATGTGGCAGGCACCGAAAACTTTTATGTGGTGACGCGCTACAACTGGAGCAGCTACTACGCATTGGCAGTCATTGAGCTGGGGCAAACCATCAAAGAGTCCCGAACTTTGGGGGCTACTCAGTCAAATAGACGCTGAACGCATCTAGGCCTTCATTTGCCATTGATCTCTCGAACGATGTGCTCTTTGAATGCAAGCGCGATGGGAGAAAGATTTTTAGCTGCCAAATGGACCAAGTGCCAAGATGACTTCAAAGGAAAGCCATCTACATCAATCACGCGCACCCCGTGCTCTCTCTGATGCCCATGAAGCGCATACTGGGAAATCACCCCAACACCGAGACCGCCAGCGACGGACTCTTTGACAGCCTCGTTGCTTCCCAGCTCCAAGCGAATATCTGGACGAAACTTCTTTTTACGAAAGTATTGATCCGCGGCCATACGCGTACCAGACCCTGATTCCCGCATGATGAATCTGTGACGACTCAAATCGTTAAAACTGATGTTTTTCTGTTTGGTCAAGGGATCTGCTGAGGCCGCAATGACCACAATCGGATTTGGCATCAGCACCTCATCTGTCAAATGCAAGTCATCAGGCGGCATAGACATGATGTAAAGATCATCTGTGTTTTGCCTCAAGCGACCTAACACGCCGTCACGATTCAAAATCTCCAGCGAAACATCGATCAATGGATGACGCTTACAAAATGAGCCAATCAATCGAGGCATGAAATACTTTGCCGTACTCACCACAGCGACTCGCAATTGACCTTTTGCAATGCCCTGGGTCGCGCTGACCAGTTGCTCAAATGATGCGAGCGATTGTGTAATTTCTCGGGCAGTTGCAGCCAAGCTTTCACCTACTTCGGTGAGAAAAACTTTCTTGCCCACCACCTCATACAAAGGCAGCCCTACGGATGCACTGATTTCTTTCAACTGCATTGAGGCAGTTGGCTGTGTGACATGCATTTTTTTTGCTGCGGCACTGACACTGCCAGTTTCTACCAGCGCTAAAAAAAGACGCAATTGTCGAAAAGTAAAGTTCATAGATTTTTATCTATACATTAGCACTTAAAAATCGATTTTACAAAATACTTAGACAAATCTAGGATCTTGGTAAAGGAAACAAAATGCACAACTTTATCGATCCAGCCATCTTATTTTTCATCTTTGGCGCGTTTGCAGGTGGAATCAAATCTAACTTGGAAATACCACCAGCCATCTCACGCTTTTTATCGCTTTACCTATTGATGGCCTTGGGTTTGAAGGGTGGTTTTGCCCTCTCGGAGTCAGGATTAACCTCAGCCGTCGGGGTCGGGCTGGGCGCAGCAGTGACGCTTGCTGTTGTTGTTCCACTGCTGGGCTACTGGACGCTAAAGCGTTATGTAGGCGATTTCGATGCTGCGGCGGTTGCCGCCACATATGGCTCTGTCAGCGCTGTCACGTTTGTCACGGCTGTTCAGTATTTGGAAAACATGGACATCCCTTACGGCGGACACATGGCTGCCGCCATGGCGTTGATGGAATCACCAGCCATCATCATGGCCGTGGTCTTTGCCAACTCACTGCGGCTCAAGAGTGCTAACAACGCACATTCGAGCATGTCCGTCGGCAAGGTTTTGCATGAGTCCTTCACAGATGGCGCTCAGTTGCTACTACTGGGATCTATGGTGGTAGGGTTAATTACAGGTGATGCAGGCAAAGCCGCGATGCAGCCATTCTCTGGGGACTTATTCAAGGGCATGTTGTCCTTCTTTTTACTGGACATGGGACTCATGGCCGCAAGAAATCTACCGCAAATTCGAGGCAAATCGCCAGTGTTGATGGCCTACGCTGTGCTAGGCCCTTTGACACATGCCAGCCTTGCATTAGCCCTTGCATTTGCTTTGAAGCTCAACCCAGGAGATGGTGCATTGCTAACTGTACTAGCTGCCAGCGCTTCTTATATCGCTGTCCCAGCTGTGCTGAGATATGCACTGCCCGAAGCAAATCCATCTTTGTATATTGGAATGAGTTTGGGCTTAACTTTCCCTCTGAATATCTTGTTTGGCATCCCTCTCTACGTGTCACTTGCAATAGCATTTTTGTCATGAGGCAACTGCGCAATGTCATCAACGAATGATTACCAAAATCGCAGAGTCGCTTTTCTCACCCAGCACGGCAAAGAAAGGCTCATCAAAACGCCATTGGAAACTGCATTAGGTTGTCAACTTATACATACCAGTGGCTATGACACTGACTTACTGGGCACGTTTACGCGAGACAAAATTAGGCCAGGCTCACAACTTCAAGCTGCCAAAAAGAAAGCTTCAATCGGCATGTCCCTGATAGGTGCCTCGGTTGGAATAGCAAGCGAAGGGGCGTTTGGAATGGATCCATTCAGTGGTTTCATCCCTTGGAATACAGAATTGCTGGTTTGGATAGATCATGACCTTGGCATTGAAGTCGTTGGCGTCGCTCAAGGTCCTGCACAAAGCCTGCACAAAACCATACGTACTTTGGATGAGCTAGAGGCTTTCGCGAAAACGGCAAGCTTTCCCGAACATCACTTGGTCTTGAGGCCTGAGAACGAAAACCACCCTGACATCATCAAAGGCATAGACACCCCTGCTGCGTTGATGAATGCCTTTCATACATCGAAGCAAAAATCTACAAATGGCAGCGTATTTATCGAAAACGATCTGCGTGCACATTGCAACCCAACAAGGCAGGGTGTCATTCTTAAAGCCTTGGACAATCTAATTCAAAAATTACGATCAACTTGCCCAAACTGCAGCACCCTTGGATACTGGATCAAAGCACAAAAGGCAGGGCTACCCTGCGCTGTTTGCGGCCGTCAAACACAGTTACCCATCAGTGAAACTTGGCACTGCTCAGCGTGCAAATACGAAGAAGATAAGCAATTAAAAATCGACCGGTTGGCAGCCCCGAGTCATTGCGATTTCTGCAATCCCTAATTCTTTGGCAGGCTACGCTGATCACTGATGTCGCGGACCACCGCATCTTCGATGACATCGCCCTTTGAATCCCGGGCAGAGGTCTGCCCATGCGCTTCATGCCATTGACCGTCACTGGTGCGAGACCAACTCGACCAGCTGCCCCCCTGCCCTGACTGCATGCCTCGGCGCATGGCTTGAATTTGTTGCCACATCAGCAGCACCTGTGGTTTTTGGCCTGTGGCCAGCCAACGCAAACAAGCAAACACCACATACAAGGCTAGCCAACATAAAACACCCAACGTCAACAAAATGGCGAATGCCATGCCAAACAGTGCAAAGATGAAGCGGGTAAAAAATGCCATAGCGAGATATTACCCGTGCGCACTTTGCGCCAAAGCCCACTGCACATGCGTACGCACCACCTCGCTTGGATGCGTGAGGCGTGCTTGCAGCGCAGTTCGCAAGGCCACATCATCAGATTGACGCAACGCATTGCCAGCAGCTACCGCCAAGTTGCGTAACCAGCGCACATGGCCGATGCGACGAATGGGGCTGCCTTCGGTGTAGCGCAAAAACTCTTCTTCGGTCCACGCCAACAAGCGCGCCACGCCCTGCCCCACCAAACCGGCACGTACATCGAAGTCAGGCAAGCTCGAGGCTTGTGCGAACTTGTTCCAAGGGCAAATGAGTTGGCAGTCGTCACAGCCGTAGATGTGGTTGCCCATGAGCGGTCGCAGCGCTTCGTCAATGGAGCCATCGTGTTCAATCGTCAAATACGAAATGCAGCGACGCGCATCGACCAAGCCTTCGGCCACGATGGCTTGCGTGGGGCACACGTCGATGCATGCTGTGCAATGGCCGCAATGGGCACTGGTGGGTTCGGATACGGGCAAAGCCACATTCAAAAAAATCTCGCCCAAGAAAAACATCGAACCCGCTTCGCGGTTGAGCACCAGCGTGTGTTTGCCGCGCCAGCCTTGGCCGCTGCGTGTGGCCAGCTCGGCTTCTAGCACGGGGGCTGAATCGGTGAAGGCTCGGTATTCAAACACATCGGGCTTTAAGGTGTCGGCCAACAAAGCATCGATTTGCTGGGCCAAGGTGTCGAGCCGGTTGCGCAGCACTTTGTGATAGTCACGCCCTCGGGCGTAGACCGAGACTACAGCCTCATTCGGGTTGCGCAGGCGTTGCCACTCCACCTCTTGCCAGCCCTCGGCGGTGTCGCGAGGCAAATAGTTCATGCGGGCTGTCAGCACGCTCAAGGTGCCCGGCACTAGCTCGGCAGGTCGGGCACGCTTCATACCGTGGCGGGCCATATAGTCCATGCTGCCATGGAAATTTTGGGCCAGCCAATGTTGTAAATGCGGCTCGGCCGAGGACAAATCCAAAGGGGCCACTGCAATTTGCGAAAATCCCAGTGTTTGCCCTAGAGCTTGAATTTGCGTGAGCAACAATTTGTAATCGACTGACAACGGATTCCTTTGAACGATTCGTCCATTGTAAAAACTCTGGTTTGGCCCGATGAAGCCGCCACCGCTGCGTTTGCCACGCAGTTGGCCGCCGCATTGACACGCGCCAAGCTGAATGCCTGCATCGCCTTGCACGGCGATTTGGGGGCAGGCAAAACCACCTTTGTGCGCTACCTATTGCGTGCCTTGGGCGTTGAGGGCCGCATCAAAAGCCCCACCTATGCCGTGGTCGAGCCCTATACCGTTGCCGCAGGCGAAGTGTGGCACTTTGACTTCTACCGATTCAGCGATCCACGCGAGTGGGAAGACGCGGGTTTTCGCGACATCTTTGCCAGTGCAGGCTTGAAACTGTGCGAATGGCCGCAAAACGCGGCAGGCGTGATGCCAACACCCGACCTCGAGCTTGACATCCAAGTCGACGACACCGAGCAACGCCAAGTGCGCCTCAGCGCCCTCACACCACGCGGGCAGGAGCTACTGGCATGACGGCAATGACTGGCATCAACCGCCGCAGCTTGCTTCAAGGTGGCTCACTTGCCTTACTGCTGGGCAGCGCTGACATTGCATGGGGTGCCAACATCGTGGCGGTGCGCGTGTGGCCCGCCGCGGCCTACACACGCGTGACGATTGAAAGCGACACCGCACTCAAAACCGTGCCCATCTTCGTGGCCAACCCGCCGCGCTTGGCGGTGGACATTGAAGGCATTGAACTCAACCCAGCGCTCAAAGAGCTCGTGGGCAAAGTGCGCTCGGACGACCCGTACATCACCGGTGTGCGCGTGGGCCAATACGCCAACAAAACCGTGCGCTTGGTGCTGGACTTGCGCCGCATGGTCAAGCCACAGGTGTTTAATTTGCAGCCTGTGAAGACTGGCAACACGCAATACCAGCACCGCTTGGTGCTCGACCTCTACCCTTCAGAAGTGGCGGACCCGCTCGAAGCCTTGATCGTAGACAAACTCAAAGGCGGGACGACCTACAACGCGCCGTCGATGACGGCCACGCCTACCCCACCGCCCGCATCGAAGCTCGGCACGCATGCAGACCCTGTGGGTGATTTGATGGCTAAGCCCAACACCCCCATCGAAGCTGCATCTGCCGCAACCTCGGCGGCTTCTACCCCCATCACCACAACGGCCTCCGTGGCGGTGCAGCCAAACGGGGATCGCTTCATCATCGTGGCCCTTGACCCTGGCCATGGCGGCGAAGACCCTGGCGCGATCGGCCCTCGCGGCACGCGTGAAAAAGAGGTGGTGCTGAAAATTGCACACCGTCTGCGCGATCGCATCAACAACACCGTGATCAAAACCAAGCATGGCAACTTGCCCATGCGTGCCTACCTCACGCGCGATGCCGATTACTTTGTGCCACTGCAACAACGCGTCGAAAAAGCCAGACGTGTGCAGGCCGACTTGTTCATCAGCATCCATGCCGATGCGTTTCAAACCCCACAAGCCAAAGGTGCCAGCGTGTTTGCCTTGAGCGATGGTGCGGCGTCGAGCGCTGCGGCCAAGTGGATGGCCAAGCAAGAAAACCGCGCCGACTTGATTGGTGGTTTGAACATCAAGAGCCAAGATGCCGCTGTGCAACGTGCTTTGCTCGACATGAGCACCACCGCGCAAATCAAAGACAGCCTCAAACTTGGCAGCGCCATGCTTGGGCAAATTAAGCACATTGGCAAACTGCACAAAGACCGGGTCGAGCAAGCGGGCTTTGCCGTGCTGAAAGCTCCAGATATTCCCAGCGTATTGGTGGAAACTGCGTTCATCAGCAACCCCGAAGAAGAGCAGCGCTTGGTCAGCCCGCAATACCAAAACGACTTGGCCGATGCGCTGATGAAGGGCATTGAGCGCTACTTCTCACGCAACCCGCCGCTGGCCAAGACGCGTAACACCTAAACACATGCCGCACACGACCGAGCAGCCACGCAACCCCTTGCATGGCAAAACCTTAGAAGCCATCGTGACCGAGCTGGCCGACTACTTTGGTTGGGATGAGTTGGGTGCCCGCATCAATATCCGTTGCTTCACGCACGACCCGAGCGTGGGCTCGAGCCTGAAGTTTTTGCG
>JACCDW010816584.1_pt1 | contig 13873 bp, 10 predicted proteins | sample 7449781 | NCBI WGS metagenome assembly JACCDW01 (sample SAMN15323449, study PRJNA562643) | freshwater metagenome | isolation source: river surface water | place: USA:Blue River Watershed | collected 2017-08-18 | reverse complement strand
ACCAAGAGGCGGACTCATCTCAGGGACTTCAGCCATCATGAATTTATCGGGTTGGAACTGGGAAGACGCTACTATCGTTGCCAATGATGGCATTCATGTCAATTGGCCTTCTAACAAGGAAACTTATGCGCAAGACAAACAGCTGATATACAACTTTTTCCAAACAGCAAAAGCCGCTGCATTTGATCGTACAGAACCAGTTGTAGAGCTCAGAATCCAAGCCATGAAGGCCTGTTTTAAAGGCACAAAACGAGTGTATATTCATGCGGAGAGCATCCAACAAATCGTGGACATCATAGATTTTGCACAAGCTTTTGCTTTGCCCTTTCCTGTAATTGTAGGTGGCGACGAAGCTCATTTAGTGGGTCCAAAACTCAAAGATTCAAAAATTCCCGTCATGCTCAATCGCATTCATAGTCTACCAAGACACGAAGATGACCTCACGTACCAACCCTATCGTTTGCCAGCCTTGCTGAAAGCCCAGGGCATTTTGTTTTGTCTTCAAAATGACGGCGATATGCAAGCCATGAACACCAGAAACTTGCCATTTCAGGCCGGAACAACCATGGCTTATGGGCTCAGCGAAGAAGAAGCCTTGCAGACCGTATCTTTAAATGTTTGCAAAATCATGGGAATTGACCAAGATTACGGCACCTTAGCAGCCGGTAAAAAGGCTACGTTTTTCGTTTCAAAAGGTCCCGCACTAGAAATGAAAACCAATGCCGTAAGCCTAATTCTCATCAATGGCAAGTTGTGCCCAACTACCAATTTCCAAGAAGAGCTTTATCACAAGTACCAAGATAAATACAAGCAATAAAAACTTTTTTTGTAACAAAAGAAGTTTGAAGTCGTCTTCTGATTGTCACGATGACTGTACAGGAATATAATGCTTGTGTCCGCGAATTTTCGGATGGCCTCTATCGTTTTGCTTTAAAGAACGTCAGAGACACCGACCTTGCCCAAGATTTTGTTCAAGATGCGTTTGAACGGCTTTGGCTGCGTCTTGATACTGTAGATTACCAACGTGTTAAGTCGTACTTGTTCAGGACGGTTGTCAACCTGCAAATTGACCGCAGCCGCAGACAAAGCCTACAGCAACAGCATCTCAGTTCCTTACCCGATCCTGTTCACAGCCCGGGAGTGGCTCACGATGTTCAACAACTCATTGATGAAGGTGTTGCCCGACTCAATGACATCCAAAGAACGGTGCTTACCCTCCGAGATTTCGAGGGCTACAGCTACCAAGAAATAGCCGAAATGACGGCGCTTTCGGTAGACCAAGTAAAGGTTTACATTTTCAGAGCGCGCCGCTTTTTAAAACAATATATTGGTAAAATGGAGGTACTAATATGAAATTAACAGAAGTTCAAATAGCAGATTTAATATTGGCCTACCATGATGGTACGCTCTCCAAAGAGCAAACTGCTTTATTAAACAATTTCCTAGCAGAAAATCCCGATTTTCAACTCGATTTAGAAGATCCAATTACACTGTTCCCAGAACCGCTCTCTTATTCGGGGCCATCTTTATTGAAGTCCAATTTAGAAAACATCGCAACCTACGCTTCAGAGGAGGGGCACCCCTATGAAAAACTAGCTATCGGTAATTTAGAAGGCATCCTCTCACCTAATGAAGCGCTGCTTTTAAAAGAATTGGGTCAGGATACCAACTACCAAAAAGTAGCGGCCCAAATTCAATATACTCAATTACAGCCTGACCTCAACATCACATATCCACGTATTGAAACGCTCTTAAAGGAAGCGCCAATTCGCCAGATTCAATTCAAAAATGTTGTAGCCACAATTAGCGCTTCAGCAGCAGCAATATTATTGACCCTATTTTTGATTGGCCAAGAACATGATCAACCTGGCTTAATTCAGAAAAAAACTTTCGCAAAGGCGAATATAAAATCAAACAAGAAAGCAATTAATAATCATTCAGAATCGGCTCCCTCGGAATTACTCGCGAGCAATATAAATCCGCAGATCGCCTTGCATCCGCAGCTCGTTGATCTTCCACCACGAGACTGCATTGTAGAGGAAATCATTCCTTCAGCACAAGAAAACCCTGAAATTTTTGTGGCGCAAAATGTCAATCAAGCCGCATTAGCAAATAATAATAACCAAACTTCCTTAGGCTTACTGCACTCCGATCAAAATACAAATCCAAACGTTTCCGAACAAGGCAACCGACAGGTAGTAAAAAGTGCTTTAGCAAAAGAACCCGTTACGGTCAAAACTTTCTTACTCCAAAAAACAAACGAACGCTTGTTTGGCACCACGACACCTACCGCAGACCTCCGTTATGAAACCATGGCACGTTATGCCAGTGAAACCATCGGCATTCCTGTTCGCTACAATGTAGAAGAAGGCTCGGCCACCGATAAAATCGTGTTTCAATTGGGGCCAATCAGCTTTGAACGCAGCCGTGCAAAAAAATAATTGTAACAAAAATCAAGACACCTCGTCATAAGTTTAAAATCAATAAAAAATGAAAATCAAATTACTCTCTACATTTTTATTTGCAGGTTTCGCCTTATTTGCTCAGCAAAACGAAACCAAGAAAATTGTCAAAATTCAAGGCAATGACACCACCATCATCATGATCAATGGCCGCATCGAACAAATGGATTCCATGCTTACCGAAGAGATGAAAAGTATTTATTTAAATGACTCCATGGTGACCCGTGTCGATGTATTCATGGACACAACAATCGTTCGCTCTTCTGTTGACGGATCTTCTGATACCACACAAATCAAAATTGGCAATATGAAAATTGTCATTCTTGGTTCCAAGGATTTGACAGACCTGGATCTTAGCAAACTTGAGGAAATAGAGGGAGGTGAAAATCCTAAAGGTCAGCGTAAAATTATCATTGATGAAAGAGTGATCATTGAAAATAATGATGAAAGAATAGTTTTGAATGATGGTGATGAATCATACTCTTTTGAAAAAGGACCAGGTCATTGGAATTCCGATAACGATTGCGATGGCTGCGAAACTACTGGCGATGGCAATGCTATTTGGTCAGGTTTAGGCATCACTGCAAATGGCTTTTTAAATGCTAGCAATCAAATCGCAACAGATTCAGAACTTGGGTTCTTGACACTAGACCCAGCTAAAAGTATTGGGATCCAGTTTAACTTTGCCGAAAAGCGCTTCCCAATTATCAAAGATTATCTCGGTGTAGTTACTGGTTTGGGTATCCAATGGAATCGTTATTCATTGAAAGGAAGCTATGATTTGGGTGTGGTAAACGATACCCTGATCGGAATCAATACAGGGGTCAATTACACTAAAAACGTTTTGAGCTCGTCTTACTTACAAGCACCTCTTTTATTGCAAATTAGCACTAACAAAGATTCAAACAAGGCCTGGAATATTTCAGCCGGAGTTGTCGGTGGTATTCGTATAGATGCACGTCAAGAGCAGAAATGGGAAGCCGATGGCAAAAAGAACAAAGACAAAACTAAAGATGATTTCCAATTCAATCCATTCCAAGCAAGCCTTATGGCAACAGTAGGTTACGGAGATTGGAGTTTATACATGACTTATGGCCTGACGGATGTCTTTAACGAAGGATCTGCCCCGAAGGTGCGTGGTGTGAATGCCGGAATTTTACTCTCGTTTTAAATTAGTCTAGCACCACCAATTTTTGAAACGATGCGCCTAACCGTGCATCGTTTCTTTTTTGCCGTAACTTTCCATTAGTTCGGCTTCAAAGCTCAAGAATTCTTTCCAAGCTTTGTCGACATCTATGCCTTGGCCGTATTTTCTGGCGAAACCAAGAAAAGTCGTGTAATGTCGTGCTTCACTTTCCATGAGGCTTCTGTAAAACTCGCGCAAGTCAGCATCATTAATTTGCTCAGATAAAATTTTGAAACGCTCACAACTTCTGGCTTCAATCATGGCTGCAAAAAGCATTTTATTGACAAAAACGCCTGCAGGCGTGCTATTTGTTTTGCCATGCTTTAAATAGAGGGAAAGGTCATTGACATAAGGATCTTTGCGCTCAAAACCGAGTTGCAATCCTCTTTCTTGTAACTTTTGATGCACCATTTCAAAGTGTTCCATTTCTTCTTTGCAGATGGCACTCATGGCGGCAACTAGGTCTGGGTACTGCGGATACTGAACAATCATGGAAATGGCATTGCTTGCTGCTTTTTGCTCGCAGTAGGCGTGGTCCACTAAAATTTCTTCGATATTCTTTTCGACAATTTTCACCCAACGCGGGTCTGTTGCCATTTTCAATCCCAACATCTTGAATTTTTTTCACAAAAATACCAAAGTCTTCAGTAATTGAAGCAGGCCTTCATCTAAGAGCATTGTGTATATTTGCTCAACCGAATTGAAAAAATGAGTCAATCAAAACAAAAAGATCTTTCGTGGCGCGCATTTGAACTCATGTGCACTGCCAAAACGATGGCTGAAAAATACGAGCAGCATAAAGAAGTAACTGCCAAATATGTTCATGCTACATCACGCGGGCACGAAGCCATTCAGTTAGCTGTTGGTATGCAGCTCAAAGCTCAAGACTGGGTCTCTCCTTATTACCGCGACGACAGCTTGCTGCTCGGAATTGGCATGAAACCTGAAGAGCTCATGTTGCAAGTCTTTGCCAAAAAGGACGACCCCTTCTCTGGAGGGCGCACCTATTACTCGCATCCTTCGTTGAACCGCCCAGATTTACCAAAAATACCGCACCAATCATCTGCAACTGGCATGCAAGCCATCCCAACTACTGGTGTGGCTATGGGTATTCAATACAAAGAAAAAACAGGCCTTGCCAACTGGAGTCCTGAAGATGCGCCTGTTGTTGTTTGTTCCTTAGGAGATGCATCTTGTACAGAAGGTGAAGTTTCTGAGGCTTTTCAGATGGCTGCACTCAAGCAGTTTCCGATCATTTATTTAGTGCAAGATAACGGCTGGGACATCTCTGCAAACGCAAAAGAAACAAGAGCTCAAGATATCTCTGAATATATCAAAGGTTTCCATGGTATTGAGGCGCGCACCATTGACGGCACCGATTTCTGGGCTTGTTACCAAACTGTAGAAGAAGTAATTAACTTGGTTAGAAATGAGCGCCGTCCATTTCTGATCCATGCCAAAGTTCCTTTACTTGGTCACCACACTTCAGGTGTTCGCAAAGAGTGGTACCGCGACGACCTCGAAGAAGCGGCAAAAGCTGACCCTTACCCGAAATTAAGAACTGCACTCGAACAGCAAGAGGTGCGTTTGGCTGAGTTTATCAATCTAGAAGCCAAAGTCAGAAAAGAAATCGATGCTGCTTACGAGCAAGCACTTCAAGCTCCAGATCCTGACCCTTCAAGCATTCAAGATCATATTTTTGCGCCAACTACCGTTACTGAAGAAGTAGGGGAGCGCGCCCCACAAGGAAAGAAGAAAACCGTCATGGTAGATTCAGCCTTGTTTGCCATGCGTGAAATCATGGAAAAGCACCCAGAAGCGTTGCTCTATGGTCAAGATGTTGGTGGCCGTTTGGGTGGGGTTTTTCGCGAGGCAGCAACCTTGGCTCAAACTTTTGGCGACAACCGCGTTTTTAACACACCAATTCAAGAAGCGTTTATCATTGGCTCAACTGTTGGGATGTCAGCGGTTGGTTTAAAGCCTATTGTTGAGGTTCAATTTGCTGACTACATCTGGCCAGGTCTCAATCAACTCTTCACAGAAGTTTCAAGATCCAATTATCTTTCAAATGGTAAATGGCCAGTATCATGCGTTATTCGCGTGCCAATAGGCGCCTATGGTTCAGGCGGCCCTTACCATTCATCGAGTGTAGAATCTGTTTTAGCAAATATCCGTGGCATCAAGGTAGTTTATCCATCTACCGGTGCCGATCTCAAGGGCTTGCTCAAAGCTGCTTACTATGACCCAAATCCGGTGGTTATTCTAGAACACAAAGGTTTGTATTGGTCCAAAATTCCGGGCACAGAAGGTGCCATGAGCACAGAGCCTAGTGCTGACTACATCGTTCCAATAGGTAAAGCTAGAATTGTACAAGAAGCTAATGCAGCTCATCTTTCAAAAGGCACTTCAATTGGTATTATTACCTATGGCCGCGGCGTTTATTGGTCGGCTGAAGCAGCTGCCGCTTTTGATGGGCAAATTGAAATTCTCGACCTCAGAAGCATTAATCCGCTTGACATGGATGCTATGACTGCACTTTGCGAACGTCACAGCAAGATTTTATTGGTCACTGAAGAATCAATCGAAAATACTTTTACCCTTGGCCTTGCAGGACGCTTGCAAAGACTTTGCTTTAAAAATCTCGATGCGCCAATTGAAATTGTTGCTTCGGTTGACGCGCCTGCTATCCCTTTAAATTCAGATCTTGAGGCTGCTATGTTGCCCAACGCCAATAAAGTCAAAGTTGCCATAGAGAAACTACTCAATTATTAATTATGGAATTCAAAAATATCATCTCCGATGTAGCAAGTTTTCACGACGCATTTGGCATCGAGAATAACCAACAACCAACGGCTCAATTAAGCGCTGCTGACGTTCAGTTGCGTTTTAACCTCATGAAGGAAGAAAACGAAGAATATCTTGAGGCAGCACAAAATGGAGATTTAGTTGAAATTGCTGATGCACTCGGAGATCAGCTATATATTCTTTGCGGCACCATTTTACGACACGGTCTTCAACATAAAATTGAAGAGGTATTTGCGGAAATTCAACGTTCTAACATGAGTAAGCTTGATGAAAATGGAAAGCCAATCTATCGTGAAGATGGTAAAGTGCTTAAATCTGAACTTTACTTCAAACCGGATATCGCAAAAATTTTAGCGCAATGAAAGATCTATCCATATACTTTCAGCCCATAACAACTGCTGTTTCATTTAATGATTCACAGCTCGGAAGCTATATTGATGCCAACCACGGAGAATTTCCTGAATTGAATGAGCCCGGCTGTGCAATTTTTGAGGTACCAGAGTACCGCGGATCGGTAGTTGGTTTTGGTATTCAAAACACGGATTTCAGGGAGCATTTGTATGCGCTGCACCCTGAAACTAGTTGGGATAAAAAAATATATGATCTTGGCACCATTTTACCAGGTGCTACCATTGAAGACACCTATTTTGCCGTGGCAAGTGTGGTTGCTGAGTTGGTTAAAAATAATATTATTCCAATCGTAATAGGAGGCAGTCAGGACCTCACTATGGCTTTGTATTTGGGCTATGAACAACTAGAACAATTAGTCAATACCTGTTCTATTGACAGTCGGCTCGATATAGGTGAGCCAGAGTCCGCGCTAGATTCATCTAATTTCCTGAGTCATATTGTTACGCGAAGACCTTGTTACTTGTTCAATCATGCTGCTGTGGGTTTTCAGCAACCTTTTGCAGGCGCTGCTGCACATGAGCTTTTTGAAAAGTTATTCTTTGATATTTGTCGTTTAGGCGAATTCAATCAGGACTTCCGTAAGGCTGAGCCACATCTCAGAAATGCTGATATCATCAGCGTTGATCTTCAAGCAATCAAAGCTGCCGATTTAGGCGCTTCAGTTGGAGCTCCAAACGGATTTACAGCTGCCCAATTCTGTCAAATTACTAAGTATGCGGGCATCTCCGATAAAGTAACGAGTATCGGATTTTTTAATGAACAGCATTTACAACCAATTGGCACTGCCTTGTTAGCTGAAGGTATTTGGTATTTTTTACAAGGTTACTTTGCTCGGGTAGCCGATTTCCCATTTGGTTCAAAAGTAGATTACACCAAGTTCAGTGTGTTTATGGAAGAGGTAAATAGAACCCTCATTTTCTATAAAAGTAATAAGTCAGCGCGTTGGTGGATGGAAGTGCCGTATCCGCCGCAAAGTGGCTCCAAATACGAGCGTCACCACATGGTTCCTTGCGATAAACAAGATTATGAGGCTGCTATGAAAAATGAATTACCGGACCTCTGGTGGAAGACTTATCAGAAATTAGGATGACTCTTTTTACAAGAAAAAGCTTTTTATTTTCCGCAATAATTCCTTACTTTAGCACCTTAAACTGTCGTATTCTATGAAAATACGATCGTTACTTACTTGCTAAACCAAGCTTATGCTATTGAATAACAGACTATTAACTGCTGCTTTTTCCATTTTGCTATTTGCATCTTACGCACAGCAAGATAAGCTTGTCACACACTTCATGTTTGACAAAATGAGCATCAACCCTGGTAAAACAGGTATTGACATGTATAACGGTTTCTGTGCTACCTCAATTTATCGCAACCAATGGGATAAAGTGAACGGTGCTCCCAACTCAGCTGTTTTAAATGTTGAAGGAAATCTTACAAGATTTTTTCCGGGTGGTATCGGTGTGAACTTTTACCATGACGCGATCGGTTTTTCCACTCAAAACACCATGTTGGTCAATTACTCTTACCCAGTTCAGATTGGTAGAGCGGGTGTCTTGGGTATTGGTGTCGGAATAGGTTTCATGAATTACGGTATTAATCCTGTATGGGTAACACCAAATGGTTTGCCTGCAGCTCAAGATCCATCAATTCCATCTGGCTTTTCAGCAACTTCTGTAGATGCCAATTTCGGTTTATATTTCCAAGCTAAAAATTATTACGCTGGTTTTTCCACTACTCACTTATCTGAATCAGATTTAAGCGTAGACCCGAACAACCTCGCACTTTCATTTCAAACCGCACGTCACTACTATCTAATGGGTGGTTATATCGTAAAAGACGCTTTTGGAACTGGAAACAATATTGATATCCAAACTTTGGTTCGTACAGATTTAATTCGATATTCAATGGATCTCAATGCGCGTTACATGATGGAACTCGGTGGAAATCCAGCTTATGGTGGGCTTACCTTCAGAACCTCTGATGCAATTGCTCTTATGGCCGGATATTCGCCAATGGCAAACTTCCAAGTAGGATATTCTTATGACATCAACATAAATAAACTAGCAAGCATCTCAAGAGGATCTCACGAGATGTTTGTTAAATATTGTTATTTCTTGCCGCCGCCACCAAAAACGAAAGCAAGACACCCTCGTTGGTTATAGGAGGAAAAAAGTGTAACCATTTTTATTGTTCTTACGTTATACCCGACATTATACCTGTAGCAAGTTAAATTGGGATTAGGTCAGAACCAAAAACAAACGAATGAAAAAATTATTTAGTTTTCTATTTGTTCTTAGCTTCTTGTACGCTTGTAGCGACATTGAAGGTAATTTAGTAGGTGTGAGTGGTAGAGACACCTGGTATCCGGACGTATTAGGCCCTGGCAAAATGCCGCAGGGAATGGTTTATGTTCCATCAGGGGCATACCAAGCAGGAGAAGATGATGAAGACATCATGGGCTTCCACACTGCGCGCAAGCGTACTGTGTCTGTTCCTGCCTTTTACATGGACGCAACTGAAATTTCGAACAACGAGTACCGCCAATTTGTACATTGGGTGCGCGATTCCATCGCTCGTGAAAAACTTTATCGCCGCAGTGCAGGTGAAGAAGCTGAGCGCTGGGTCAATGTTCCAGACAACTTCTTCAGAGAGCCTTATCGTTCTTTGGTGAATGCTGGTTCAGATGTTCAAGGAGGTAACACGCCTTTCCAACTTTTCATGGATTCTGCCAACAACGCAAACGTTGACCTTACTATCCTTGCGCTCATGGGTGAAATGGACGGTACAAAAGGAAATACTAAAGCCAAAGTTAAACCGAAAGAATTGGTCAATGGCCAAACTTTTGATTTCAAAGCCAGAAATGCCGATACTGAAAAAAGTGTTGTCATCACTGACGATGAACTTGCAGGTATCTTTGCCATGTATGCCTTTAAAGGTGACAAGAAAAAAGGTGGAGAAGCCGATAAAAAAGACGAAAAGTCTGCTAGCAGCAAGGTAAAATATACGCAAGGTGGTCGTATCGACAACCGTAAATATTTTACACTCAATTGGTTAGAAGAAATCGACTACGAAGACCCAGAAGTAGCATTCATGCTTTCTGACATGTACTTAAGCGAGGCAGAGCGTTTTTATAACCGCCGAGAAATTGATACGCGCTTGTTGTATTTTGACTATTATTGGATTGACTACAAAGAAGCAGCGCGCAGAGGTAAAATTAACCCTGTACCTGAATCAAGAAAAGCAGGTGTGGCTTATGACGTAGATGGTGATCCAGATTTAGCTAAACGCAGCCCTAGAGAGCCAGTTGGTAAAGATCAAAAAACCATTGACAACCACCGCGCTACGCTCATGACCATGGATCAAAACACCAGCAAAGTCTGGGTTGACGAAACCACAGGTAAAGTAGTACCACAAGACGAAAACGGACAGCCAATCGTCGATGAAAACGGAAAAGTAGAGAATACAAGCCTTAATAACGTAAATAGTTATGAAGGAACTATTTTACAAAACCCTGGGCAAGATCTCGATATGGGTTTTGCAAACAGCAAAGGTTCTCACAACGCTATTCGTGGGCACTCTGATCGTTCGCGTTTCATCATCAAAGAAAGAATTCACGTTTATCCAGATACACTTTGTTGGGTAAGAGACTTTACTTATTCAAATAACTCTCCAATGGCTCAGAATTATTTCTGGAACACAGCCTATGACAACTACCCAGTTGTCGGAGTTACCTGGACTCAAGCGAAAGCGTTCTCAGTTTGGAGAACTCAAATCTTCCATTCTTGGTTGCAGTCTAACGGTGACCTTTTTGTAAACGATTTCCGTTTACCTACAGAATCTGAGTGGGAACGCGGTGCAAGAGGTGACCTCGACATGGCGCAATACCCTTGGGGTGGGCCATACATCCGTAACGAAAACGGTTGTTTCTTGGCTAACTTTAAACCAATGCGTGGACGTTACTTTGAAGATGGTGGTTTCTACACTGTTAAAGTATATTCTTATAATCCGAACGGATTCGGTTTATTCTGTATGGCCGGAAACGTTGCTGAATGGTGTTCTACTGCCTATGACGAGTCTACTTATGAGTTCGCTCATGACTTAGCACAAGACTTCGAGTACGATGCTAAAGATGGTGATGCACCAGCTAAGAAAAGAAAAGTCATTCGTGGTGGATCTTGGAAAGATATCGGATACTACTTAATGAATGCAACTAGAACTTATGAATTCCAAGATACAGCCAAAAGCTATATCGGATTCCGTAACACGATGACTCACCTCGGACGCGGTGGTAAAGACATCGAGCAAGAGAACGGAGAGGAGATTCAAACAGATATTATCCTAAACTAAACAACTATAAACAACTAACAATTTAATTTCTAATTCTAAAAAACAAAAATTATGAGTGGTAATGGTGGATTTTTTGCATCACGCAAGTACAAATTAATTACAAAGTACGTAACAGGTTACGGAGCATCAGTAGTAATCTTGGGTGCATTATTTAAAATCATGCACTGGCCAGGTGCTGACCAAATGCTTATCGTTGGTCTAATCACAGAAGCTGCGATCTTTGCCTTTATTGCAATGGAACCGCTTCACGAAGAAGTTGACTGGACACGTGTATTCCCAGAATTAGGAGTTGACGAAAACAATGACGAAAACCGTTTATTACCGCTTTTGAAAAAAGGTGGAATGGGCGGCGGCGGTGCTGCTGACCAATTGGCTAAAGAATTGGACAAAGCAGGTATCGATTCAGCGCTTTTAGCTAAATTGAAAGATGGCATGTCTAACCTCGCAGACAACGCGAAGTCATTAGGAGCTATTTCAACAGCTGCAGGTGCTACTGACTCTTATGTTAAGAGCTTAGAAACTGCTTCAGAAGGTTTGAGCAAATTGACTGAACAATATGCTGCTTCAGCTTCAGCTATCGCTGGTATCGCTGGTGATGGTCAAGGTAACTTTGGTGCTGAAATGCAAAAATTGGGTCAAAACCTAGGAGCACTTAACAATGTATACGAGCTTCAATTGAAATCTTCACAAGATTACCTAGAGAGCATGACTCAAATGAGTGGTCTTCAAGAAAACATCAAAAACATCATGGCAGATTTAGCTGCTTCTGCAAAAGATACGGCTTCTTACCGCGAAAACATGGCTATGTTGTCTCAAAACTTAACTGATTTGAACAACGTATATGGTAACATGTTGCGTGCGATGAGAGGTTAATCCCTTTCTTTAATGATATTATTTATTAATTACACATTTTAAAAGTTAAAGAAAATGGCAGGTGGTAAGGAAACCCCAAGACAGAAGATGATCGGTCTCATGTACTTGGTATTGACTGCGCTTCTTGCGTTGAACGTATCAAAACAAATCCTCGATGCATTCGTGGCAATTGAAGATAACATTCAACGTGGAAGTATTACACAATACGATCGTGGTGAGACCGCAAAAGGAACGTTAATTGAAGAATTATCTTCAGTTACTAAAGACGAAGCGGGTAGAGCTAAAGCAGCCAAGATTAAAAAATATCTTGGCATGATCGAGAAAATCGACAAGAATGTTGCCGAATTCATTAAATACGTAGATGACCTTAAACTTGAGTTAATTGAAAAAGTAGAAGGCCCAGAAAGCGTAAAGGTTGCAAAGCCAAACGATAAAGAGAGCATTCTTTGGAAAAAATACGATCCACAAACGCCTTTGCTTCCTACGCGTTTGTACCTTCAAGCAATTCAACAAAAAGACAACTTCGATGTGCCTATGCACGAAATCGTAGGTTCTGAAATCTCTAAAGTTGACCCAACTAAAAAAGGTCAAAAACTTTGGGATCTTTACAACGGTCTTCGTAAGTCAATTGTAGAAACTGCAGGTACTTACAAAGAAGGAGAGAAGAACTCTTGGAAAGTTAAAGTCAAAGACATCAATGACTACAAAGACTTCCAAGATCTTTCTAAGCAAATTGAAAAAATGATTAAAGGTGGAGGAAACAAAGTGAACCCAGAAGATATGGAAGCACTTCTTTCTATTTACCAAGAATTAACCAAACAAGAATTTGCTGATCACCACGAAGCAAAAAATATTCATTGGTTAGGTAGAACTTTTGACCACGCTCCTTTAGTAGGTGCTTTGGCTTCTTTGAGTTCACTTCAGAATGAAATTTTAAGTGCACGTGCAAAAGCAGTAAACTTATTGAAATCAAAAGTTACAACTGGTGAGTTCTCTTTCAATAAAATTCAACAGTTAGTAAGCGGCCCAGGTGTCGCGACATCAGGAGAAGAAGTTGAGTTGCTTGTAACAATGGCTGCCTATGACTCTGATAAAAACCCTGTGGTTACCGCTAACACTGGTTCAGTTGAAGTGAAAGATGGTATTGGCCGCATCAAATTAAAAGCGGGTGCAACCGACATGACTGTTAATGGTTCTGTTACCATCACCAATAAATCTGGTGTTCCTTACAAAAGAGACTGGGAATGGAAAGTTGCGGTTGTAAAAGCACAAGGATCTATTTCTTTACCTGAAATGGCTGTACTTTACAGAGGTTACGACAACAAAGTTGTTCCTGTCGTAGCAGGTGCAGTATCTTCTTCTATCTCTGTTGCTGGTGGTTCATCAAGAGCAGCTTCTTGGAGCGAAGACGGAATGAGCTACAAAGGTTACATTGTAACTCCAGGAGCCGGAAATTCAGTATCGATTACACTTACCGGTAAAGATAAAGATGGTAAGTCGAAGTCATACGGAACATTCAAGTATAAAGTTAAATCGTTCCCTAAACCAGAAATCTTAGATCCTACGATCAAAAAGAGTTCCGGAGCTCGTGTAACACTTATTTTGAAGGATAGTCCACTAAAAGCGAACTTCAATGTGCTTGGTGGTGAAATCACAATTGGTAATGAAACTCCTGTTCCATTCTCTGGTGGTGTGATTCCTGCAAGTGCAGTTGCAAAGGCTAAAGCTGGTGCAAAAGTTGCAGCAGTAATTAGATACAATGGTACAGGTGGACCAAACACGATGT
>JACCDW011284976.1_pt1 | contig 13876 bp, 11 predicted proteins | sample 7449781 | NCBI WGS metagenome assembly JACCDW01 (sample SAMN15323449, study PRJNA562643) | freshwater metagenome | isolation source: river surface water | place: USA:Blue River Watershed | collected 2017-08-18 | reverse complement strand
GTGCAGCAATTTCAGGATATCGGTGAATAGCGGCCCGTACGTTTCCCTGACTGATGCTGCGTCGTCGTTCATGGACTCTCCTTCAGTTCTTGACCACCTTGCGGGCTGCGGGACGATTTTCCAGTACTTGCCCACCTCGCTGACCGTTCCTTCAGCGTCGCTGCAACGCACGACCCGGTAAAACGCCGGCTCCTGATCCTTCTCGGCCATGGGCATCTCCAACCAGTAGGGCTCTCCTTGATTCGGCAGTGCCCATGCAGGCCAGCCTTTGACGACGGGCGGCGCGCCGGTTGACATGAATACAAAGAAAACATGTATCCCCAGCCGCTCCGGCTGATCACCAAAGCACGCCACAAGCCGGCGCCGCTTTGATTCCAGCTGCTCGGCATCCCAGTGGCTGTCACCTTTGGCTTCAATGAGAACGAGGGTATTGTCGAATGCGATGATCAGGTCGACGTCTTCCTGGTTTCCTTTCACGGCGCCCTGTTCGTTTGACTGAACGGCATCGGAGTTTCCGCCGGACTGACAAAGATAGAGGGCGCCGGCGAGCCAGTCAAAATGGTAGTCCATCGCCCACCATGCATTCCGGGGAACCGTGATGCCAAGCTTGTGCAGCCGGACGATAAAATGCCGACCAAGCGGCTTGCCGGCATCACCCAGCACGCTCCGGATGAGCCAGTAGCGCTCCTTGCGATTGAATTTCTTCAGTGCGTCGACCAGTCGCATGACTACTCCCTGCTCGCCAGCTTTTAACGTGACTTCCCTGCGAAGTATTTCCATATCTCGACCATCGCCAATGTGTCGAGTGCGCAGTAAGCGGTCAGCTGCCGCCTGATCTCTTCCTTGCGCGCAGCCGAAGTTGAAGGATCGATGGCTTCCAGATAGGCCTGCATTGCGAGGCTGCCGTCCTGCACGCCCGGCAGTGCCGCGTAGTCCAGATGGGGCGCGATGTTGGGCAGCAGTTTCTTGATGCTCCAGCTTCCCTCGCAAGCAGGGTGGTAGTAATGCTGACGCGCGATGGGATAAAGATCGACCATTCTTCGCCTGATATCGAGCAGGGGCTCTCGCAAACGCGTGAAACGCTGCGCCAGTTCATCCAGCCGACCGCCCTCGAAGCTGGCGTTGTAGACAAAGACCGGCAAAGGCTCATGACAGACTTCCGTCAAGGCGATGGCAAATGCTTCGGATGGATCGTCGCCGCTCAGGTCCAGAAAGCCCGCCGATGTCAGCGTCCCCTCTTCCGACAGCCGGTGCACACTGAACTGAAACGGCAGCATCTGGAAAGGACGCGTCCCGGCCCAACGCGGAACGCCGAACTGGATCGTTTCAAAGTCCATGAAATAAGCAGGCAGCGGATAGGCGTGCAGCTTGCCTGCGGCACCCGCCGCATCAAAAAAAACAGTGCCAGAGAGCGTGGCATCGCGCACCCGCTGTTGCATCGGATTCAGAAGAGCATTTGGCACGTCCCGCAGGTCGTCAACGCGATGCCGGTCGACGTAGTCCCGTAGCCCACGCGATTGCGCGCCCGGCAACCACGCCAGCGGGAATTCGGGCAGCGGGCGCCCTTCACGACAATGCGCCGCAAATCCGCAGTCAAACGGCTGCGTGCAATGACGGCCCATCTCCACCTGCGGCGGCTGCGCTGACGCAGCCACCGCCTGCGCGCCGTCGACCCATTCGCGCACCTCACTCGCGCGGGAAAACGCCTCTGCGCTCAAGTCGACCTCGGTCAGCAGACCGCGATAGTCGCCACCGCCCGGATATACCCATGTGCTGTCGATGTGCGCAACCGATACGTAGTGAAGCGCAACGCCGCTGGCGCGAGCGACAAAGCTCTGGATGGCCACATCGTCTCGCTGATAGGCCTTCACCGACGTTGACGACTTGACCTCGACCATCCGCCAGCCAGCTTGGTCATCCGTCTGGTCCGGCAGCAGGACATCGGCAAATGCGAGCGCACCCTCGGCGGCAAAACCTGCCTCGAATATCGGCCGACCTGATTGCAGCAGCGATCGCGTGCGTTCCAATGCCGCAGCCAATCCCTCTTTCTTGAAGTCGATGATCTCGCCAAGACCTTGCGGGTCGTAGAGTCGCTGCGCGATCTCGCCCACCTCATGTCCGGTCCGGTAAGCCGCGAGGCTGGTGGCGGAGTCCTGTCGCAATTCCGGCCGATGCACTTCGAGCCACAGCCGCTTCGCGCATTGGCGAAACGCCACCAGCTTGGATTTGGACAGGGGTCGCACGAACGCCATGGACGGGTCAGCCTCACAGTGATTTCATCGGATCGTCAATGCCCGGCTCGCCTGCCTGCCCGATCCCGCGGACACCTCTGCAGGGCATCGCGAAGCAGGCATGCCCATGCATTGCGAGCAGCAGGCAAAGCCGGGCTGCACGCGCGGACCCGAGCAAGGAGTCGGGAAGTTATGGAAACAGAAATCCGGTACCAGGCTGACGCCGGAGAATACGGTATCGAATATAGATCTATATGCTCTGAGCGTCCATCAGTCATTGCGCCGATGGCTATGTCATCGCCTGTGTGGGTCGTTCAGCGTGCGGCGTGGGGACGAGTTCTTGCAAGTCTTGCGAAACCGGCCCTCGCTCCTGAGCGAGGGCCGTCATATCAGAACGGGCAGCCGCGATCAGAACGCGTACTTCAACCCCGCCTGGAAGGTCCTCGGCATGCCCACCTGAATGCCGCGCGTGCGGTCGACGATGTACGTCTCGTCGGTCAGGTTCTTGGCCGCGACAAAGAATGTCGCCTTGCCGATCGTGTAGTTGGCCACCGCATTCCAGATGCCATAGCTGGCGATCAGGCCTTCCTGGCCGTTGCTGTTCGGCGCCGGCGTAACGGTATTGTCGAAATCGCTGTACTGGCGGCCGACGTACACATACTCGGCCCGCGCATTCCAGTTCGTCGGCGCGCGATAGCCCAGCGTCAGGTTCAGCAGGGTCTCGGGCGCATAAGGCAGGCGGTTGCCCACCGCGCCGGCGCCCGCGCCGCTGCTGAACGCCGACTTCTGCTCGGCCGTCGGCAGCCAGGTCCATGACACGCGTGCGTACAGGTTGCCCTCAAGCGCCTTGGTCAGTTTGTCGAACTGGCCGGCCATCTCCACGCCCTGGAACAGCGCCTTGCCCTCCTGATAGGACGTGTTGCCGCCGGCGATGCTGCCGACCTGCACGAGATTGCTGAAGTCATTGCGGAAGACTGCGACATCGAACGCGACGTCCTTCATCGGCGAACTGCGCACGCCGACTTCGGCGTTCACGCTGCGCTCGGCGCTGAGGTCGATCGACTGTCCGCTCGAATTGATCGCGTCCTCGACACGCGGCGGGCTGAAGCCTTTGTGCACGCCGCCATACAGCTGCGTTTGTGCGCTCAGCTGGTAGGTTGCGCCGACGCCCGGGATGAACTCGGTGAACGACGAACCACCGCGCGTGTCGCTGAGGAAGTTGATCCGCTCGTGCTGGATGTGCTCGACGCGCACGATCGGCGTGACGGCGAAGCGTTCGTTCACGAGGAAGCGGTTGGCCACGAAGGCCGAGGTCGCGTTGGTGCGGCGCTGCTGGTTTTCGCCCAGCGTCATGCCGGTGCCGGACAGGTAGTTGGTATAGGTCGTGTAATTCTGCTGCACGCGATCCTGCACCTCATGCTGGTACTTCACGCCCGCCTCGAATTCACCGGCGATGCCAAAGGTCTGGTGGCGCAGCTGCACTCGCGAGTCGATGCCAGTGGTCGTGTACTGGCGCAGGCGGCCCTGCATGCGGCAGCCGTTCAGGTCGGCATCGTTCAGCGTACCGCCCGCGTCACGCGTGCCCGACTGGCAGTTCAGCCCGCTGCTGCCGGTGTCGGATGCCTGCCGCCACCAGTCGCGGTTGAAGAAGGCGCCATAGACGCTGGTCAGCACTTTGGCGTCCGCATTCAGCCGCCACTCGTGCGTCGCGGACAGGCCGGTACGGCTGGCATCGAAAAAGTCGTTCTTGAACGGGTTGTAGCGCGGACCGAGGTTGTTGTACTCGGCCTGCGTCAGGCCGGAATAGGTCAGCTGCGAATCCTCGCGGAAGTGGGTGGCGCGCAGCACGAGGCGATGGTCGTCATTCAGCTGGCCGGCCCATTTGAAGTTCACGTCGTCGAGGCGGCTGCGCATGTTGTCGCGCGCACCGTCAGACTCCTTGTGATAGATGTCGGCAATCGCGCCATTGCCAGTCACCATCAGGTGGCCGTTCAGGTACCCGCGCGTGCCGGCAGCAAAACCGACCGTACCGCCGAACTCCTTTTGCGGCTCCGGCGTGATGTAGTTGATCACGCCGCCGGCAGTCTGCGGGCCGAAACGGATCACCTGGCTGCCCTTGCTGATCTCGATCGCGTCATAGCGGTCGATCGGCGGGTGGTAGTAGCTGGCGTTGTCACCATACGGCGCGAACGACAGCGGCAGGCCATCTTCGAGCAGCAGGGTCTTGGTCGATCGCGTCGGGTTCAGCCCACGGATGCCGATGTTGGGCCGCAGGCCTACCCCCTCCTCCTCGCGCACATGCACGCCCGGCACCTTGCGCAACGCCTCGTTCACGTTGAACACGCGGCTCTCCTCGAGCGTGCGGCTGTCAATGACGGCGGCAGAGCCGGCTGCCTCGCTGATGGCAGCGGCGGTGCCAATGACGTCCACGCGCGGCAGCACCCGCTCTTCGGTGGTTTCGGCCTGTTGCGCATGCAGCACCGGCGCTGCCGTGCCCAGCAGGATGGCGACCGCCATCGGGATCGGCCGCAAAACATCGTGCCCCGCGAGAAGTCGGGTATTCCTCATCATGTCCCTTCCTGATTTTGTTAATGTGAATGCGAACAATTATCATTAATAATAATTGTCAGGGAACAGTCAGGAAAGAGGGTTTATAAAATTCTATTACTTACTTCGTGTCTATTTAGGTAAGCTATTCAACCGTTCAAAAGCTGTGGGTATAGGCGACCCGCCACGCGTCTTTCTCCTGCGCAGTCATGCCGTAGCTCTTCGAGTAGCGCAGCCCGATCGAATCCGCCCCGCCGACGCGCCACGACATCGCAGTATGAAAACGCGTCGAATACAACTTGCGGGCCGGGTCGAAGGCATTCACCGAATGGCTGCCGACGTCGAGTGACGACCGCGCGGTCAACCGGACATTCATGCCGGCATCGACGAAGTAGTACGAATAATGGTCGGCCGCGCTGAACTTCTCGCCGACGCCCGCCGCCGCATAAGGAAACCAGGCGGCGGTGGCAAAGAAGGGTTTTTTCACTTGCGCCTCGACGCTTTCCGCAGCCTCGCCATGCCCGAGGGCATGCTGGCTGAAGCCGGCCTTGACCGAGTACTCGGCCTGGTCTGCCGCCTTGTAGCCGAGGCTCGCTGCGGCGGACATGCCCGATTGGCCGGTGGCACGCTTTTCTTCAGCGGAGTATTCAATGCCGATAAAAGGGGCGGCGTGAGATGAAGCGACGGCAGCGGCGAGCAATGCTGCCGGCAAAACGGTATGGCGCATGGGTGCGAATAAAAAAATCAGCTCGGGAATGGGGGACAGGCATAGGCTGGCAACCCGCAGCGGAGAGACGGGTGCGCTTGCCTCGAACGATGCAGCGGCCGGGCGGCGATGCCCGCCCGAACCTTACTCAGGCTGCTTCGCCGGCCGCTTCATCCTCACGAAGTTGACCAGCTCGCGCCTGATGGCGCTCTGGCTCGGGCTGTCGACGTAAAGGCACTGCTTCTGGTGCCGCTTGCAATGATCCTTCACGCGCCAGTACGCATCATGGCTGATGCAGCCAGTCTGGCAAATGACGAGGTCCGCGGCCGACAGGCCGGCCTCCAGTACCTGCGTGCTCTGCTCGAGGCCGCCATCATGATAGAGAAAAGAAGCGCCGGTCTGCTCGACCGCGGCGCGGTAGCTGGTCAGGCTGCCTTGCCTGCCGCCGACGCACAGGATGGTACGCGCAGGCAGGCCAACGCCAGCCGATGGCACGGCGTCGTCGCCGCTCGCCTCCGCTGCATCGGCCACGCATGCTCCGTGTGCCTGCAAATGTTCGCGCCGTGCCGTCGCCAGTGCGTCCTCCAGTCCGGCATTGGCCGCGCGCTGCTCGGCCAGCCGCGATTGCAGGCGCGCGATCTCCAGCTCCAGCGCGCCGATGCGAACGGACGCGTCGCGCAGCGACTGCAGCGACTGCAATTCGGCCTCGGCCCGGTCGGCCCTCGCCTCTTGCCGCGCCGATTCACCGCGCGTTCTCAGCAATTGCTCGCCGAGTTCGGCAAGCTGCACCGACTTCTCTTCGGCAAACTGCGTCATCCGTTGCTGGACCCGGCCGAACTCACGCATCAGCGTCGCATGTTCGCTGGCAAGCGAATCAAATGCATGGCGGTCGACGCGTTCGGCCGCGCCTGCCTGGTGCTGGATCATGTGCACGTCGCGATAGACCGCCTCCTCCAGTTCGGCGTCGAGCTGCGGATGGGTGACGATGGCCCAGAGCGCCCCTGCAATATCTCCGCCCTGTTTCGCGGCCTGCCACTGCGCAAACAGCGCCGAGCGCTCGCGCGCCTGCCTGAAGCGCGCAACCGTCAGCCGGTGCCGGCGCTCAAGGGCATCCTGCAACTGCTCGGTGAGCGCGGTGCGACGGCTGGCGGCGCTCACGCAAGCCGAATGGCAGTCATAGTCACCAGACGCGCCATTGTCCGGATGGACACGGTTCAGCAGGCGGCGTATCGCGTCGGCCGACAGGCAAACGCCAATCACCGGGCAATGCAGGCGCTCCGGCAATTCCCACAGCCGGCGTCGCCGCGACCCGGTCACCCGAGCGGCATCGGCCATGCTCACCATCAGCGATGTAGCGGCTCGCAGCGTTGGCGGCGCGGTCAAATCGTGGCGATCACACATGGCAGGATGAACATTAATGAACAGGCAGCCAATTTAAATGAGAATTATTCTCATGTAAAGCGCTGCGTGTGCGTCAAAACCGCCAGGGCAACGACAGGCCGATGCGAAAGTCCGGCGAAGCGCCGGTCAGGCCGATGCCGGTCTCCACACCGAGCAGGGCCTGCGGCGTCAGCGCGATCGAGAAGCCGGTGCTGAATTCTGCCGTGACCGTGCCGCTTCCGGGCGCGCGAACGCGATCGACGCGCAAGTCGCCCGCCCATCCGAGGTCCAGCCCCAGCCGCAGCGAGATCTCTGGACTGAGCGCGACAATGGCGCCGGCGCGCAGGCCGGTCATATCGCCCGGCTCGACCAGCCGGCCGGCAATGCGGCGCGACTGCCGGTCCGCATACGACAGCGCGCCGAAGAACACGACCGGATCGCTGCGCTGCACGACCAGCAGGCTGCCCTGCAGCGAGCGAAAGCTGCTCGATGCCGGCAGCACCGTGGCACGCGCAAACTCGGCCGCACCGGGTTCGCTCCAGCGCAGCGACGCGACCGCACCGGCGCCGGCCGAGCCAGGCCACAGCTGCCAGCTCAGGCCGAGCTCGCTCGCCCCCGCGCCGGACAGCGTATCGACCGACGACGCTCCGCCCGCAGTCACTCGCTCGCGCACGCTCGCATAGGGCAGCAGCAAGTCCAGCTGCATCTGCGCAGGCAGGCCGAGACGAAGTCCGACGGCCAGCTGCTGCACATCCGCGCGCCTGTCCACCCGCGCAAGCTGCGGCTGGCCACCGGCCTGCAACAGCTCAAGCCCCGACTGCGAACGATGCAAGTAGCTCCAGCGCGGCTCGACCTCGGCCGCCGAGGCCGGCAGCAACAGTCCGCCCTCTCGCACCAGCGCACGCTCGAGCGCGCGCGCCATTTCGTCCTGCGGCGTTGCGGGTTCCGCCGCGGCAGCCGGCTGTCCGGCCCCGGCCGGCGGCTCGGCGGCAAGGCGCTGCGGCGATGCCGCCGCCGACGCGCCGCCTTCGATCGCGGCGAGCCGGCGCTCCAGCGCATCAATCCGCGCAAGCAGCGCGGCGATCTTTGCACCGACCTGCGCGTCCGTGGCGGACGCCGCCGCCGGACAGAGCGCAAGACAAGCGGCAAACAGCAGCCGGCAATCCCGGCGCATGAGCGATGGAAGCTTCAACGGCAAATCTCCGGAAAGGCGCAACCTGCGCCCCGCAGGTCATCGCACAGCTTGCCTGATGACGCTTTCCGGGACCCTGAGAAAATCCACAGCTTCGATGCCAAGCCTTACGGGCGGCGCAAGCCCGTCGCGACGTTCCACCACGAAGGCGATGCCGGCCAGCCACGCGCTGCGGAATTCGGATTCGCGCAAGCTGCGATTGCCGAAGGCCGGATCGGCCAGCAGCACACGGTCCGCGACTGCGCCGCGAACAATCACGAAATGCCGGTAGCCACCCAGCTCGACCGGAACGATCGCAGGCACGCTGGCCAGCAACTGGTCGAACTGCAACTGCATGAAGCCGCGCCCGCGATAGCCCTGCCTTTGCGCAAAGCGTTTCATGTCGAGCAGCGAGAAGCCACCTTTGATGCGCACGGTCAGCGGGTCGCTGCGGCGAAGCATGGATTCGGCAACCGCCTTTTCCGTGAACGCCTCGCCATGCTGGTAGTTCATCAGCGTGGCCAGCGCAGCGGCGCCGCAACTCAGGTCCCAGCGCTGGGTTACCACATGGTTCTGCCTGCGCTCCAGCAGTGACTGTACCGGCGCCCATACCGGCTCCGGCTGCGCCGGGACCGCGCAGCCGCTGCATGCAAATGCGACAGCCAGCAACGCTGGCAAACACCAAGAAAAAGCCCCGGCACGGATGGCCGGGGCTTCGCTGGCGGCGCAAGTGAATGCGGTCACTGACGCTGGTTCAGTCGGCCCGGCGCAGTCGCGTCGGTCAGGATCCCGGTCTGGCGACTGAGGATGCCGACCGCACCAACGGCAACGGCGGCGTTGACAGGAACGGCCACCTGCACGTCGTTATTGTTGAGTACGTTGTTGACGTCAATAGCGACAAGATTGCCGAAGTTGGCGATACCGGCAGCCACGCGATCCATCTGTGCATCCGACATCTCCTGAGGTGCCGCCACCTTTGTGACCATTGGTGCGGCCATGGTCGAAGCACCGGTAACGGAGAGCACCGTCGCGAGCGAAACAGAGAGCAAGGTCTTCATGATCTATCCTTTCCTGAATAAAGAAGCGATACGAATCTGATCTCTGACCAGAGCCCGAAGTTCACTCGGCCGGATACTGAAAAATTTTGTCTTCGCATACGCGTCGGGTGTCACATGAATGACAGCCTTGCGCAATGTGGCCAGCGCGAATTAGATGTCGCAAAAGATATTTGATACAGTCAATGCCTTGTCCCTTCTTCTTCGGAACCCCCTATGCAAGGCAGTCCAGCGCGCAACGTCGTCGGCGTCATCGGCGGCAGCGGCATCTATGACATCGACGGCCTGGAAGATCGCCAGTGGGTGCGGGTCGAATCCCCGTTCGGCGATCCTTCGGACGAGATCCTGACCGGCACGCTGGCCGGCCAGCCGATGGCCTTCCTGCCGCGACACGGCCGCGGCCACCGGATACCGCCGTCCGAAGTGAACTACCGTGCCAACATTGATGCGCTCAAGCGGCTCGGCGTGACCGACCTGCTGTCGCTGTCGGCGGTCGGCTCGCTGAAAGAGCATCTGGCGCCGGGCACCTTCGTGATCGTCGACCAGTTCATCGACCGCACCTTCGCGCGCGAGAAATCCTTCTTCGGCAAGGGCTTCGTCGCACATGTGTCGATGGCCCACCCGGTCTGCTCGCGGCTGGGCGACTGGCTGCAGCAGGCCGCCGCTGCCGCCGGCATCGACGCCGTGCGCGGCGGCACCTACCTCGCCATGGAAGGCCCGCAGTTCTCCAGCCAGGCCGAGTCACACCTGTACCGGCAATGGGGCTGCGACGTGATCGGCATGACCAACATGCCCGAGGCGAAGCTCGCGCGCGAGGCCGAGATCTGCTACGCCAGCGTGGCGATGGTCACCGACTTCGATTGCTGGCATCCCGACCATGCGCATGTAACGGTCGACCAGATCGTCGCGGTGCTGGTCGCGAATGCGAACAAGGGACGCGAACTGGTACGGCATGCCGTGCCCCACCTGAAGGCCGATGCGCACGCGGCCGGCTGCGCATGCCGAAGCGCGCTGCAGCACGCGCTGATCACCGCGCCCGACGCGCGCGATCCGGCGATGCTGGAAAAACTGTCCGCCGTTGCGGGAAGGATGCTGACACCATGAGCGTACTGATTCGTGAACAGATCGTCGCCGCCTGCAAGAAGCTCGAGTCCGCCGGACTCAACCGCGGCACCTCCGGCAACGTCAGCTGCCGCGAGAAAGACCATTTTCTCGTCACGCCCAGCGGCGTGGCGGTGGACGAGATCACGCCCAGCCGCATCGTCGCCGTCGGCTATGACGGCAAGGTGATCGGCATCGGCAAGCCGTCCAGCGAATGGCACTTCCATTGCGACATCCTGAAGGCGCGCGACGACATCGGCGCAGTGGTGCACACGCATGCGCCGTATGCGACCGCGATCGCCTGCCTGCGCGAGGACATCCCGGCCTTCCATTACATGATCGCAGTCGCCGGCGGCGACTCGATCCGCTGCGCACCTTACGCGCTGTTCGGCACCGACACGCTGTCGCGTCTTGCGGTCGAGGCGCTCGACGGCCGCAAGGCCTGCCTGCTCGCAAACCACGGCATGATCACGCTCGGCCGCGACCTCGACGAGGCCATGGCCATCGCCGTCGAGGTCGAGTCGCTGTGCCAGCAATACCTGCTGGCGCGGCAGGCAGGCAGGCCCACGTTGCTGTCGTCGGAAGAAATGCAGCAGGTGATCGAAAAATTCCAGAACTACGGCAGGAATGCCCAGTACCCGGTAAAGCCATGAACATCCAGTCACTGATACGAACCATTCCCGACTATCCGAAAGCAGGCATACAGTTCCGCGACATCACCACGCTGATCAAGGACGCACAGGGCTTCAGGGCAACCATCGACATGCTGGTCGAACGCTATCGCGGCACGGACATCAGCAAGGTGGTCGGCACCGAGGCGCGCGGCTTCATCTTCGGCGCGCCGCTCGCCTATGCGCTCGGCGTCGGCTTCGTGCCGGTGCGGAAGAAGGGCAAGCTGCCCGGCAAGACCACCGGCCACGAGTACGCGCTCGAATACGGCCATGACCGCATCGAGATGCACGACGACGCGATCAACGCCGGCGACAAGGTGCTGGTGGTCGACGACCTGCTCGCCACCGGCGGCACCGCGCAGGCGACCGTGATGCTGGTACGCGGCCTCGGCGGTGAGGTGACCGACTGCGCGTTCGTGGTCGACCTGCCCGAGCTCGGCGGCCGCGAAAAGCTGGAGAAGATGGGACTGACCGTCTTTACGCTGTGCGAATTCGCGGGCCACTGAGATGACGCCTGCTGTTCCTGCTGACGCGGTCGTCACCCTGCGCTGGATCGATGCGCCCGGCCACGGCCGGCTCGAGATGATCGACCAGACCCGGCTGCCGGCCGTGTTCGAATACCTCCCCTATGATTCTGCCGCCGGCGTTGCCGACGGCATCCGCACGATGGTGGTCCGCGGCGCGCCGGCCATCGGCGTCGCGGCCGCCTATGGCGTGGCGCTGGAGGCGCTGCGGCTGCAGGCGCAGGCGCGCCCCGCTGTCGATGCGGCGCTGGATGCGGCCGTGCAGGTGCTGGCGAACAGCCGGCCGACTGCGGTCAACCTGAACTGGGCGCTGCAGCGCATGCAGCGGCTGCGCGCTTCGCACGCGGCTGCGCATCCCGGCGCCGACGGCATCGCGCTCGCGCAGGCGCTGCTGGCCGAAGCGAAGGCCATCCATGATGAAGACCTGCGCATCAACCGGCAGATGGGCGAGCACGGCGCGGCGCTGCTGCCCGACGGCGCGCGCGTGCTCACGCACTGCAATGCCGGTGCGCTGGCGACCGCCGGCCACGGCACCGCGCTCGGCGTGATCCGCTCGGCGGTCGGGTCGGGCAAGCGGATCAGCGTGATCGCGGACGAGACCCGCCCCTTCCTGCAGGGCGCGCGGCTGACCGCATGGGAAATGGTTCAGGAAAAGATACCGCTGACCCTTATCACCGACAACATGGCCGGCTACCTGATGGCGCAGGGCGAAATCGACGCAGTAATCGTCGGCACCGACCGCGTCGCCGCCAATGGCGATGTTGCGAACAAGATCGGCACCTACATGGTGGCGGTGCTCGCGGCGCGGCACCGCATCCCGTTCTATGTCGCCTGCCCGCTGTCGACGATCGACTTGTCGGTGGCCACCGGGCGCGAGATACCGATCGAGGAAAGGGCCGCGGCCGAGGTCACCGGTTTTCGTGATGCGCAGTGGGCCGCGCAAGGCGTCAACGTGCGCAATCCGTCTTTCGATGTGACGCCGGCCGAACTGGTGACGGCGCTCATCACCGAGCGCGGCGTCGTGCATGCGCCGGACGAGCGCAAGCTGCGCGCGCTGTTCAGCTGAAGGAAGAAAGGATTCAGGCGACCTGCAGGTCGCTCGGGAAGAAGTTCTTGTCGATGAGGTCCGGGATCTCGTCGGCCGGCACCGGCGGCGCCAGCAGGTAGCCCTGGATCTGGTCGCAGCCCATGCGCTGCAGCGCGGCCAGCTGTTCGGCCCGCTCAACCCCCTCGGCCACCACGGTGATGTGCAGGCTGCGCCCGATCGAGACCATGGTGTCGCACAGCGCGTGCGCCTGCTCGTCGTCGCCGACGCGCTGCACGAAGGACCTGTCGATCTTCAGCACGTCGATGTCGAGGCTCTGCAGCTTCGACAGCGACGAGTAGCCGGTGCCGAAGTCGTCGATCTCCAGCTCCACGCCCATGTTGCGCAGGTTGCGCAGTTCTTCCTGCGCGACGCCGCCCTCGTCGAGCATGCTGGACTCGGTCAGTTCGATGGCTACCATCGACGCCGGCAGGCCGTACTCGGCAAGGTAGGTCGCCAGCGCCTGCCGCAGGCCGTCGGTGCGCAACTGCAGCGCCGAGACATTGATCGACACCGGCTTGACCTGCACGCCGGCATTGCGCCAGGTGGCGATCTGCGAGCAGACCTTCTTCACCACCAGGTCGCCGATCGGGACGATCAGTCCGGTCTGCTCGGCCACGCCGATGAATTCGAGCGGCGGCACCAGACCGCGCTCGGGATGCTGCCAGCGGATCAGCGCCTCCATGCCGCACAAGCGGCCGCTGCGCGCGTCGGCGCGCGGCTGGTAATAGATGACAAATTCGTCGTTGCGGATCGCCTGTTCAAGCGCATGCTCGATCGAGATGCGCTCGCGGATGCGCTCGGCGAAGGATTCGTCGTAATACTGGAACTGCGCGCGGCCGAGCGCCTTGGCCTCGTACATCGCGATGTCGGCGGCGCGCATCAGCGAATCGACGTCGCCGCCGTGCTCGGGGAACAGGCTGATGCCGACCGAGGCCTTGAGGCTGAACATGCGCCAGCTGGTGCCGGCGCCGAGGCCGGCCAGCAGTTCCATCAGCTTGGCGGCAACCTGCCCCACCACCTCCGAGGCATCTTCGCCGAGGTCTTCGATGACGACGGTGAACTCGTCGCCGCCGGTGCGCACCAGGTAGTCCTCGTGGCGCAGCGCCGAGCGCAGCGCCTCGCCGACCTTCTGCAGCACTTCATCGCCGGTGCGGTGCCCGAGGGCGTCATTGATGTTCTTGAAGTTGTCGAGGTCAAGATACAGCAGCGCGACCTTGCGTCCGCGCTCGCGTGCGCACTCGAGCGCGGACGGCAGGTAGTCGTTGAGCCAGTGCCGGTTCGGCAGGCCGGTCAGGGAATCGGTACGCACCAGCGTGACCAGCTTCTCGGCCTGCTTGCGCGACTCGGTCACGTCGCGCACGGTGACGGCAATGCCTCCGCCGGAGCGCACGCCGCGTCGCTGG
>JACCDW011366467.1_pt1 | contig 13877 bp, 26 predicted proteins | sample 7449781 | NCBI WGS metagenome assembly JACCDW01 (sample SAMN15323449, study PRJNA562643) | freshwater metagenome | isolation source: river surface water | place: USA:Blue River Watershed | collected 2017-08-18 | reverse complement strand
TACAACAGGATAGCCGAGACGGTATTTTATTTTCTGCTTGCCCCCATCCCCAGTACATCGGTTCAGTCTCGCAAGCCTAACCTAACTTGTGTCTGCGTTAGATAACATATATGTCTTTCCATAAGTCCTCAGTTCCTTAAGGGCATTTCTGCTGAGTGCGAACACTCACCTTTCCAGGGGCCTATCTACTGCTTTAGTGGCTTCGTTATGAAGTATTTGTGTTGCTGTATCTATCCTAGAAACAACAGGCTAGTTGCCTACTTTGAGTTTTTCTCGAGGTCTAAATCGAAACACCTCTATTCGGTTTGTCTTCAAGTATAACCTTCACTGCTCTCCGGCGAACCTTTGAACTCCAATTATACCCAACTCCCCGAAAGTTCATAGTTTGAAACTGCTGAACCTAGCCTAAAAACTTACTGTCTAAGCACTTATTATATAGGAATATTCTAAGTGCGTCAATATATTTTGGACGTTTTTTTTTAAATTAAATATGATTAATGCGGTACTATAAAGAACTAGAAATATCAAACTTTGATACTATTGTTAAAAAATCTTTAATTTTTGTAAAATTTAGTCCAACTATTTTTTTGAGAAAAATTGAAACTGTAAGCTACTACGATCTCGATTTTGAAAAATTGGATAGATTCTGTCCGGAGATAAGAGCTTCATTTCTAGAAATGGGGCTCGAAGTCAATTACGGAGCAGTATATGTTATGTACGATCCGTCGCATACACAGCCTCATAGGGATGCATTTCAACAAAAGGCTAGAATTAACATTCCTTTATTAAACTGCGATAACACTTTTACAGCATTCTATACCAATGCTAACACAGTTTATTCAATACACCCGGACATAGATACATCTAGGTATTATGTAGAAAACACTGATATAGAACTAGTTGATCAAGTCGAAATAAAAAAGACTACGGTGCTTAGAACTAGCGAAGTACATAATGTAATTATGAATCCCGGTGCTCCTGTACCTAGAATTAATCTTTCATTAGGCTTTAAACAAGACCCTGTATTCCTTCTCGAGGACTAATCAGTTCCTACGCTTCTTCCAAGAGTATTCAATACCGTCTGGGCATACGCCGTTTTCGATACTATCTACTCCGAATTTACCTACAAGTTCAAAATCCTTACCGGATATTGTTACAAAGACAGCCAGTGTCTTTGCCCAGTCCATTGCTGGACCTAAATTATCAAATTCTCTTTCGTAGCAGACACCTGCTACATCTTTCCATTTTACTATAAACATTTTCTTCTTTCTTTCACAACAAACAACAATGGTCCCACTGACAGGAATCGAACCTGTATCTGAGACTTAGGAGGTCCCCGTTCTATCCATTGAACTACAGCGGGTTAGGTAATTCTCTTCAATACTTCATCAATTTCAATTTCTGTACTTCTCAAACTAAAAATAATTTGGGGTCGATTAACTAAATTAACTGCCCTGTGCCAAACATCAGACGGATTAAAAAAGCAACTTCCGTATTTTAAACACCAACTTTCTGCAACATCACAATCTTCATCTCTATATGACGGACTAGTAGTCCCTACCGGAGTTAATACCTCTGTCTGAATAACATTAGATTTTGGCCTTACAATTTCGATTAGCACATTATCGTTATCTACAGGTGCTAGCAACAAACTCCATTTAACTGGATATTGACTATCTTTATGTATTCCTACTTTACACAATGCCGGAATAGAAGCAGAAAACGCAAAAACCTTATCTTTAAAATCGTTAAGATTTAATTGTTCTAGAATAGGACTTGCATCACTCCTTCTGACAGGTATTTGGCCAAATACAGGAGTAAAGGTTGTCATTCTAATATCTTTCTTGATATGGACAGGTGTTATCAACATTATTTCAATCTGCTTAACACTTGTTCGATTTCAATAGATCCGCTTCTTAAGCTAAAAACATACTGAGGTCTATCTAAATGATTTACTAAACCATGCCAATATGTTGTCGGGTCAAAGTAGCAACTACCATTCTTTAAGTTAAAACTATCTAACAACTCGCAATCATTCCTATTGTAAAAATATCGTTGATATCCTAACGGCCCTGTTCCTGTACTTACTTGAACATTTTCTTTAGGTTTAACAATTTCAATTTCTATATCGACTTCCTCGTCAGCTGGCACAAAAAGCAAACTCCACTTGATAGGAGATCCATCCAGCAGTGGGCTATCTCTATGAATAGAAATAGGCCCTTTCGGTTGTGCCAAACCTACCAGCATAGAAATATCTTTTTGCATATCTTCTATGCCTAACTGTTTTAAAATAAAACTAGAGTCTGCCGCACGTATAGGTATGCCCTTCGTCTGAGAAAACGAATAATCTCCTTGAAAAATTTTAGTTGTTATAGTAACTGGAGTGATAATCATAATTTTGGCCGGTCCTGCAGGAATCGAACCCACACCGCTTGGTTCGAAGCCAAGCATGATATCCATTTCACCAAGGACCGAAATTGGTGCTGCCAACTGGATTCGAACCAGTGACCTCATCCTTACCAAGGATGCGCTCTACCACTAGAGCTATGGCAGCAAAACTTTTCTTTTAAATATACAATAATTATACATCCAAATGAAAATACTGTCAAGAATAGACCAAACGGAGATTGTTGTAGATATACAACAGTCTGTCCGCTATGGCATTATGTTAAGTGGGGGATTAGATAGTGCTGTGCTACTTTATCTAATGCTCAAAGATTGTCCTTCTGCTGATATACAGCCTTTTTATATTGCCAAACATGACGGCTCGCATAACTACATTCCGGGCATCGTGTCACATCTCGAAGAAACATTTAATACTAGAATACGAAAACCTATCAAAGTTGGCACTCCGGACGTACCGCACACTGTAGTAAATCAAACCGGAACACGAGAAGCTCTATATAGATATCCAGATATACGATATATCTATTTAGGCATTAATCAAAATCCACCACAACCTTGGGGCAATCCTAACTGGGTGTTTCCTGTTCGCCCTACTGAAAACAATCATCCTAGATTAGTAATGCCGTTTATGATGTTACACAAGACTCACGTTGTTGATATTCTACTGCAAGAAAATCAACACGAGCTGTTAAGGCTAACACATACCTGCACAGAACAGCCTAAAGGTCGTTGCGGTGTTTGTTTCCAATGCGGAGAACGAGCTTGGGCGTTTGAGCAATTAGATGCTCAAGATTTGGGAGTTGATTGATATTTCCATTTCCAAGTGTAGCCGTCCTCAAGTCCCAACTGTTCGCAAAGCTCGTCTGTAAATGTCCCGTCAATTCTTAATGTGTATCTAAACACAGGTTCAGGATCTACTCCGTGATAATCTCTGTTGTTAAAGAAATAACTCTTTGCACCCTTGTACAAATAAATCTTTTGTTTTGTCTTTTCATCCCAAACAAAACTAGGGCGCCATCCACCGTCAAAGAATAAGTTAATATTGTGATCTTTGTGTTCTGTCACAACACTATCCCTATGTATAGCAACCCCTGCTCCGGGATATGTAGTAAAGAACAGCACACGACCGATAGTCTTAAAAGGCAATGTTTTTAGATATTCTTGTAACTTTGGAAAATACTTTGCAGAGTCTGTCCATTGCCCTAGGTCTTCTGTTTTCTTTCCAAAGTCGTTTTTCTTTAGGTACAGGGCAAAGAACCAAGGGATGACAGCACCCATGGCAAAGTATGCATACTTGTACATGACCTGCATTTCTTTACCGGGGTTTTGATCAATAAGTTCAGCTAATGCCTGTTGATGCACTCCAGTTGGATCATGTTTTTCAATATCCTTGAGCATTTCACTCCAGCAATCGTGTCCGGAGAAACGAGCAACTTCTTCGGGAGGAAGTGCTCCATAGACCATACCCATCTTAATATCATCTGCTACAGCAAGGCCCTTGCAACATTCAATATGAAGTTCTTGATCCTGACTGTGATCAATGAAATCATCCATGGGAATAATAGGGAGTTGATGTATGCCGACTCCCTTTACTCCGTACTCTTTGTAAGGAAAAGAACTAACTCTTTGAGTGTGAATAATCCTCGATGTATGTTGTTGATCAATCATAAGTATCTTCACGTTGTGGCGGAACAATAATTTTCTTATTGCCTAATTCATCATATTCGAACGGCACACCGTTGATGGTGTGCGGTTCGTTTTCATCGTAAGTCCAGCCCAAGACTTTCATCATCTTGTGCTTGACCATTAAGTTAGGGCTACGAAAAACTTCAGTATCTTGAAAGCCCATCATAACGCCAACTTCGCAGACAGCGCCACTACGGCATACACCTGCAACACAATGGACAACTACGTCCATTCTCTTATCTAGAGCATGTTGCAGTAGTCTGACCAGTTGTTCTGCCTGTGCGTCAGTAACTTTAAAGTCTTCGCCCCACTTGTCATCCTGCTCAAGATCGAGAAATTCAAACTGATGTACTTCCTTGAACTTGTGTAAGGGAGTAGGAAACTCCATAGCAGGATCCACAATCTGAATCAACATACTATTCTCACCCACACGGACATGATGTCCTTTTGGGATGTCTGCCATTGCTACATTTTGAATCCACATTATTCTGATCCTTCGAAATAATCCCAAGCCTTTCCGCCAATTGCTTCCCAGGCTTTCCATTTATCTGCTTCGTCTTTGCAGGATTGAGGCATGCCAATACTACCTACAACAGCACCACATTCACAACGATAACTGATTCCTGAGCTTTCGTCAAAGTAGGCAACGCCTCCGCAAGGAAGATACATCGGATCATACCTTACACCGTCGGCAACGACTTTCATCGTTCTACTCCGAATAAAGCATCGCCGGCAACCTTGTCAAAAGGTGAGCCGTGTTCTGCAATATAACTCATGTCAGTCTTTTCATCTTGACCCCAACCACAGCCGATATAATACTTAAAGTCGGCTTCACCTGTTTGGCGATATTGATCCTTTTCGTGTTCTTGAACAATTTGGACAATACCTATGCAGGTCTGACTGGTGTACCAACGAACTCCTGTAATCATAACGATCCTTTCTCTATAATATATTATAGCGGAAATTTACCAATTGGTCAATGGTCTGGTCGAATATCGTGTTCGTCTAAAATAGACTTCAGTCTTTCAATTTCGTCGGCAGCTTCATCTAGCAGGTTAGCAATCTTATCCGGTTTCCCTTCAACGACTGCTAACCTGCCTGGAATTTGCCTACGAATCTCTGCTCGCTTTCGCAAACGGAATAGTAGGCTTTGTTCTGCTACTGGTAAATGGCTTTCGTCTTTCATTCTTCACCTTTAATTACATCAAACAATGTACCGTACTCGAAACGTTCCCAGTCTTCCATATCAACGTAAGTATTGATACAACGACGATACACAGTTTTAAGCCATGTACGTTTGCCGTGTATCTTTACCGGATACCATGCATACCATTTTTTCCAAGGATGCACTATTTGCTTTCTTGGTACATAGGTTGTACCCCATGTTCCGTCAAACATTTCATCCTTAGGCCGCCTCCATATATTTGCGTACCCATTCAAGACGAGCTTGCTCATCCATAGCTGTGTATTCGGCAATGTTAGCACGAATAGCATCTACTAGTGGATAGTATTCTTCATCAAGGTTGTGCTTGATATCCTTGTTCAAATCTACTAGCTTGTCTGTACGTGGATTGCGAGCAACCCACTTTGAAGTCAAGTAGTAAGGACTCTTGATCTTGGCACTTACACCGTTCCTTGTATAGAATACAAAACCTTCGTGTCGAACATTCTTAACCTGTTCGATTAAGTTGCCTACAGTAGTATCATAGAACTCTGGCATGAAGCATTTAAACTCATTGCTCATAATTTCTAAAACTGTAGGGCTGTGTCCAACCTTACTGTTCCACGAGTTTTCACGATATCCTAACACATACATACCTGGCTTTTCTGGGATGATGTGTGGATCGTTTGGATGCACACATTCAAACATAACAGTTAAGTCACGCATGTCGTCTGCGGCAAACGCCATCTGCCAGTCAGCCCAGCACATATGAGAGAGCATCATTTCCTTGGCCATAGCAACATAGTCGCTATCTGTAGAGCCAGTTGTGGATACTAACACATCGCCCTTATGCCAAGTAGCAGATACCATAAAGCCATTGACCTTACGATATGCACAAACATAAGTATCTGCAGGTAACACAGGTGCTTCCTTTTCGATACCATAGTTGTAGATCTTTGTAAATGGATAAGCAACTAAGTTGAAATCTGCATCCACAATACTTCCACGACATTCGGCAATGTACTCGTTCCACAGGTTATCGTAGAACACCTTCTTCTTATACTTTAGAACGAAGATGCCATCACCGGCCGGCTTCATATTCACTAGTCCCGACTCTGCAACATACTTCTTCAATTCATCCTTAAACATATTAGTCTTTCTTTGTAAGTTGCAGGAACCACCATGCTATATAGAACATAGGTGCTCCTACAATAAAGGCACAGACAACATTGAGCAACATATTATCAGTCATTTTCTTTTTCCAATCTTGCTAACAACGTCTGCCTTGCTCTGTAGCAGTTGGGCACGGAACCTACGATAGACCCGCAGTGCGGCAACGCTCATAGGATCATCCTTGCCCTCCAACTCTGCGATACGAGCATCCAGCTCAGCTTCTTTGGCACGATGCCGTTCGACATCTGCCTTCACGCCTTTTGCATCACCCCAAAAAAACTTAATCATTTTTAACCCCAACGTAAAATAAACATTGTTGCATCTTTTTCATTCTTAAACAAGAAATGAAACGCATCACGGCACCACCGAGGATTGTTGTAGTTTTTAGAATGTGTCCCAAACTTTTCACTACACCAATCCTCCATGGCCTGCTTGTCCTCAAACCAATCGCCCCCTTGGACATAAACTCGAACCTTGTGCCTAAATGGCGGTTCGAGTTTTTCAAGAGTTAAAGTCCTTGGTTTAGGGCTATACTTCCCACTCATCCAAGTCACGGGATACATGCTCTCTATATCGTAATTGATAATCACGGGCCTGTGCTCACGAACCGCGATGCCTCAGCATGAAGTCCAGGATCACCTTTAGTAAGGACTTCAAGGAGAAGTCTCTTTTCTTCGAGGTAAACCTTTGCAAACTCTGTATCGTGTTGCATGATGCTTCGGCTGTTACTGATAAGATCGGCGATCTTGATCGTCTGAACTTCGGCAGGTGCTTGGGCAGAATGAGAACGATCCATAGCTTTGCGGTGAGCACGATTGCCGTCTTCGGGCCGACTCACATCAGTAAGCCAATCAACCATAGTAGCAATGTCAATACCAAAAGCCATATGCACATCAGTGAAAGTACAACCAGTGTCCTCGATCACATCGTGAAGCCATGCAGCCGCAACCATGTCGGGTGTGCTACCAGGCACACTTGCAACGATAGCCGCAACTTCTGCAGGATGAACAATGTAGGGTTCGCCGGTGTATTTGCGCTTCTGTCCAACAGCCGCATGAGCAGCCATAGCAAACACTTGTGCCTTACGGACGATATCCATTCCACTAAGTTCCATTGTAAATCCTTCCATGACTAGCTCCTTTCTTACTAAGTGTATATTATAGCAAGATTTTACCAATGTGTCAATTGGGATCAGGCAGTTTTTCTACTATAGTAATTTCTAATACTTTATGCTTACGACCTACTTCCATAAAGTGTATAAATCCATTGCGGACTTTGAGTTCGGAATAGCCGTCGTGGTAGGGTACTGTAGCCACATCTTCGTAAGGCTTACCCTCAACGTCAATGGCTATAAACTTTAGTTTTACTTTTCCTGATTCAGGACGTTTAAATAGCTTTTTAACCCAACTCATGCACGTATTTACAAAAGAAACGCTATAAACCTGCTATCATAACAGCCAGTAAAATCCACCAGCCGCTGTATGGGCTTTGAATTATCCAAACAGAAAAGGCCAGCACAGCTAAGATTCGAACTGTTTTGTTCCAATCATTAGACATGGTGGCCTTTGATCTTTCCGGTCATTGCATCGTTAATCGCACGTTCCATTTCCACTACGATCATGCCTGTAGCATCCATGCCCATATCGCGAGCCCGGAAGTCTTCTAAGCCACTCACACCACCGTGTAAGTGTCCGTGGAAGTGTAAAGCACCTCGATGCATTTGATCCCATTCTGCAATTGGATAGTGGAACATACAGATCTTATGACCTGCATAGTTAATATCCAAATAGTTGTGAATTTCTTCAAAGCAACTACGGAAGCTAGGGTCATTTAACAACTTGCGATCATGGTTACCTTGTACCAAGATCTTACGTCCGTTGCAACGGCGCATGTATTCTGTAGCCTTTTGGGCTGGCAAGAATGCCACGTCACCTAAGATATAGACTAAGTCGTCGGCCTCTACGCAACTGTTCCATTCTTGGACCATTGCTTCGTTCATGTAATTCACGTCATTGCGAAATCGCGCACGTGACTGCGGACAGAACTTCATTATGTTCGTATGTCCGAAATGTAAATCTGATGTTATAAATGTTCTCATAATGTATTATTGTAACACCAGATGACATTTAAATCAACCGGCGAACCAAATTTCCTTAAAGCCTTCTTCTAGAGTTGGCGGTTCATAGTTGGCAATCATGCTAGCAATAACGTGGTCCGGAATGTCCTTACCTGGACGGCTGAACAACCGGCGCATTAATTCCTTGTGCTCAGGTGTCTTAAACACCACAGCAATATGGTCGTAGTCTGGCAACATGTTAAACTTGCGAGTACGACTCTTAAGATTAACAGATGTTTGATCCCAAATGATATTCTTGCCTGCTTCTCGAGCACGGATAACATCCTGTGCCATTAGATTAACAGCTTCGGGCATAAACTTTGTGAATACTTCGGAATATGTCTTGCCCTGTTCTTTGGCATAGGCTTCGACATGATTGTCAGTAGAAACAACTACACAGTCTTTTGCCCAGTCTTGATTTTGAATCCAAGTAGATTTGCCAGAACCTGGCACTCCGATCAATTGATAACATTTTGGCATTTTGTTCCTTCAATAAATATTCTTATGAATCTATCCTACATTGACAAAGTATCAATCAAAATTGTACTCATGACAATTGTAGCTCTATTAGGTATATTATACTTTTTTTATAGTGGAGGCACAATAGCAGAGTTTATCTTAGTGAGGGTAATTGCAATATTTTTCACATCTGCACATACAATTGGCTCTCATAGATGGCTGTGTCACTTCTCTTTTCAACCTAGTACATTTGGAAAATATTTTATGTTATCTGGTTTAGTTGTTACGGGGTATGGAAAACCTTTGCATCTGGCTATCGCTCATACAGCCCACCATAAAAATAGTGATACTGAACTAGATCCGCATAGCCCGAAATATAATAGTTTTTTGAGGTTATGGTTAGGAAGGTATAATTTACAAAATCAATATGAAATACCAAAAAGATTTATGAAAGAAAAAGAAGCAATATTTGTAACTCGATACTATTGGCACCTGTTTTGGGCATTCAATATTATTCTTTCTTTAATAGATTTTAAAACCGCATTAATTTTTACACCAATTAACTTTGTTTATAGTTGGACAATGAACACAGTTATTAATTATTATGGGCACAAAAAAGAAAATACATTTGCTCCTAAAAATTTAAACGCAGTATTGACTTTTTTAACATTAGGAGAAGGCCTTCACGCCAACCATCATAAAACTCCGTCCTCATATAATTTTTCTTTAAATGGGGAAATAGATTGGGGTAAAAGATTTATTGATACTTTTTTAATTAAGCGTCAATAATATTGGAGCGGGATACGAGGATCGAACTCGTGACTAAACCTTGGCAAGGTCTCGTGTTACCATTAGCACCAATCCCGCAATTGATTATTCGAAGTCCTTAGACTTCCTAGATTTCTTTCTTAGCTTTTCTAAATATTCGCGCCCTACTTTGCCTTCTTCAATTTCTCGAAGTGCTGTAATGTTAGGACCGTTCTTAGAAGTGATCTTTGGCATGTCGCCTCGTTTAAGCTCTCTAGCTCGTTGTGCGGCAATTAGAACTAGATCAAATCTATTGCCAACTTGCTCAACTGCTAGTTCAGAAGTAATACGTGCCATGTTATATCCTTTGTTTATCAGGCTCACCTTTTTTACGTGCTACCATTACACCACAGTGGATGACCAAACCCACTGCTGGGATTCGAACCCAGTCCCTCTTTTTTACAGAAAGATTATAAGTTGATTGCTGAAATGAACCTATTTTTTTGGTCAATTAGTCTTTAGACTTACGTGCGCCTCGGGATTCGCTTTCTAGAATAGCCACATAGCTTCTAACGAATGCGCCTCGGGCATGTGGATTTAAAATCGTAGAAGCTCTACGTTTAACGGATTTTGGCACTTTAACTGCCTTTGAATCGTAACCTCTGCAAGTCATATTTTTCCTTAACGTGTAAAAAATCTTATAAAACGAATCCAGTAATACTTAATTCCTCTAAACGGTAAAATGTCAAAGGACACTTGTATCAATGGCTCTTTAGGAATGCTGCCGTATGCACGGTCAAATGTTTCTTTAATTTTCATTAACACTCCTTAAAATGGTGGAGGTGACAGGACTTGAACCCGCTACCTCTTGAATGCAAATCAAGCGCTCTCCCAGGTGAGCTACACCCCCATTATTGGTTGCAGTGGGTGGAATCGAACCACCGACCTCCAGGTTATGAGCCTGGCCAGATACCGCTTCTAACACACTGCTTCAAATTCGTTACACACTACTTATCCTATTATACGCCATGTGTAAGGGCGAGTCTCTTGGTCCGTGTGACACGATTCGAACATGCGACCACCTGGTCCCAAACCAGGAGCTCTACCAGGCTGAGCTACACACGGAAAATTTGCAGGATGCTTTTTTACTTTGGACTGCTGTGCTACCATTACACCAGAACACGGAATCGAACCGTTCTCGCAGTTTGGATTAAAGTTAAAAAAAGGTTGCTGTAAGCATCCTATAACTGGTACCTGGTAGTGGGGTCGAACCACTGACCTTCGCCTTGTAAGGGCGTTGCTCTACCACTGAGCTAACCAGGCAAAAACATTGTAGTAAGTCAGGTGCTCAATTCCTAACATAGACGGGACACACCGGCGAAGCTTTCATGTTATACAATACTTACAACAGATGAGCAATACGTGTCTCTACAAACTTGGAGCGGGGTAAGAGAATCGAACTCTCCGCATCAGCTTGGAAGGCTGAGGTATTACCACTATACGAACCCCGCATTAAAACTATTTATAATTCTTTTGGTGTAGCGTTTGCGAATCGAACGCAAACAATCTCGGATTTCTCGCTAGGCAACGTTACCTCCTAGCACCAGTATCGTTCTCAGGATAATTACTCCCGTCACTTCAACTGCCAGAAATCGTGTAAGCCATATACACGCCACATATTTGGAGGCCAGGGTAGGAGTTAAACCTACCTGTACCGGGTTTGCAATCCAGCGCATAATCGCTCTGCCACCTGGCCATAAAAACTATTATGAAACACACTACACACAGAACTGGGCACTTTTTCAAATGCGTCGGCTACATATGATCTCAATGCAGTATGCTTTATAATAGTGTCTAGCCACTCTCACCACAAGAGCCCTAAACCGGGTGGTTACCCCGTCCACTGCGATTTATCCTTTGGCAGGGTCGCATAGCCGCCCCCCTAAGATATTCTCAAGTCGCCCATATAGCGGGCCTTGCTGTAGATCTTACGCACAGTGTCTTTTATGGTACAGACAATTGACCCCCATTTACTAACGAGTATGGGATCCCGGGTTATATGGTACCCCCGCCAGGATTCGAACCTGGGACATGCGCTAATCTGGCGCCATAGCCGAGGTATAAGCTCGGAGTTTTACCACTAAACTACAGGGGCATAAAATAACAGGATTCGCTTTTTTTCGATATGCTTGAAAAATTGAAGTTGCTGAAAGAATCCTAAAACTGGCGGAGTATGTAGGAATCGAACCTACTCGCCCATTTCTGAACGACAGTTTAGCAAACTGCTGCCTTAACCGGTCGGCCAATACTCCATACTAACTTGGCTCCCCAGGGTGGGGTCGAACCACCGACAAACGGATTAACAGTCCGCTACTCTACCGCTGAGCTACTAGGGAATAAACTTTGGCCCGGCGTAGAGGAATCGAACCTCTATTTATAGCTTAGAAGGCTACTGTTCTATCCATTGAACTAACGCCAGATAATTTTTTGGTGCTCGAGGCCGGACTCGAACCGGCACGCCGAAGCGGGAGATTTTAAGTCTCCTGTGGCTACCTATTACACCACTCGAGCAAATTTGCCATAGTTGAATCCTCTACACTATATGCCTAGCCTCAACAGCTTTACGATCGATTACTGTTTATTGATTAGGTTACATAACGTATGATCAAACCTCTGAGCTTGCAGAGGACTCAACTATGGTGCCCCAGGTCGGACTCGAACCGACACGGATCTCTCCACTGGCTTCTAAGACCAGCGTGGCTACCATTACACCACCGGGGCAAACTAAGAAAGAAATTTTTAAAGAACGTTGCTGTTTAACAGCGTATGTGTCTATTGTACAGTCTATTTAACTGTTTGTCAATAGTCTAAAATAAATTTGTTGAATGCCTTCCACCACATACATTGGAAGCATTATCCGCAAATTATGCCGGCTGCGGTTATGATAACTTGGCTGTATCGAGGATTCTTCCCTCGGATTAGGAGGGCATATCTCAACAGTTGCTTATCCTAGGGTACGTTAGTAATAGAGTTACTTGTTTGCTACTAGAGTAATTATCTCCAACTCACTAGGATTTCGAGGCCCTAGCTTTCACACATCTAACACACTCAACAAAACTTGGAAGAGCTACGGGGAGTCGAACCCCGCTTCTCAGGATGAAAACCTGATGTCCTAACCGATAGACGATAGCTCCATAACTTGGTAGTGATGGTCGGACTCGAACCGACGATAAACTCCGTATGAAGGAGGTACATTAGCCGCTATGCTACATCACCATATAGAAACACACTCATCAAACTCCCTAGGCGGTTACTCTAGGTCCTAACGCTTTTCGAACCCGAGACCAGTCGGGCAGGAATGTGTTTTTATATGGTCGGAGCACGGGGATTCGAACCCCGAACTGGCGGATTAAAAGTCCGCTGTGATACCATTTCACCATACTCCGTATATGGTCCCTACCGTCGGATTCGAACCGACACCTCATTGATTAAGAGTCAAGTGCGCTACCATTGACGCTAGATAGGGTTAGTTGCGTATAAATTGATTTTACGTGCCAACCCTAGACCATACACGGAGTCTAGAGCGACACTAACGTTTTGCACGTTTCATGCCATTCTCCTGTTTAAAAGTTAAATTATACAACCTTTTGAGGTAGTTGTCAACCATAACTGGCGCCCCGTAGGGGTTTCGATCCCCTTACCTCGACAGTGACAGTGTCGCGCTCTCCCAATTGAGCTAACGGAGCAAAATTTCTGAGTCGCATTTTTTACACGGCATATACGCCCGTCCGTGATGTTACGGTTGTGCCCTTACCTGCAGGACGCGAACACAACTATCTTACATTTGGTATGCGTTACGGGATTCGAACCCGCATCTCAAGGTTTCTAGCCCTGCGTCATGATGCCCTAACATTTAGACTAAACGCACATAAATTTGATCCAGAATACACGGCGTTAAGCATAGGCGCCCTATCTTAACTTCTGTCCGGTGGCAGCTTTTTCCGCTAGCAATACTTTTCCTTACCCTACTGGACCGACTTACTCTCGCATCGTCAGCCACCTCAAATGCTGCTGAAGCCCACGCATCCACATGGGTCGGTTTCCATCTACTCTAGTAGTAGGTATTGC
>JACCDW011404172.1_pt1 | contig 13883 bp, 16 predicted proteins | sample 7449781 | NCBI WGS metagenome assembly JACCDW01 (sample SAMN15323449, study PRJNA562643) | freshwater metagenome | isolation source: river surface water | place: USA:Blue River Watershed | collected 2017-08-18 | reverse complement strand
TTTTGGTCATCGTTGTAATTTGAACTTGTAAGCAAGTTTCCAAAGATAAGTTCCGGAATGTAAATTTTGTATTCTTTGTGTAATACAACAGGTACACCAGGGCCGTCATTAAAAACAGAGATTTCTCCTGTTTTCACGTTGATATCAACCTTTATATTCTTTGCAGTTTTTTCACGCACAGTATGGTCAATAGCATTCACTAGAATTTCATCAAAAATCTTGACAAGACCTGGGTTGTACTCTACAACTTTCTTTACGATCTTGTTTTCCTTTGAGCAAAACACAAATCTTTCTTCAGTTGTTAGCTTTGTAGACCCTATATAAGAATCTGGTCTGTCTAGAATATGCTGGTGCAAATTCTTTTTTTTGTAAATTTCTTCGACTTTTACCATGGTTATTTAATAAAATGATTTTTTTTCTAAGAATTAAATTTTTTTAGAAAAAAAATTGATTTTGTTAGATTGACAATGTATTTTGATATTAAAATTCTTCAGCGATGCTAAACTCTTCTGTTTTGTTGAGAACTTTTGAATATTCAGATACGCGATTTTCGAAAAAATTGGTCTTGTTTTCCATAGAGATGTATTCCATGAAACCAAAAGGATTAGTGACGTTGAAAAGTTTTGGGTATCCTAGTTTTATTAACCAGTAATCAGTCACATATTGGATATACTGTTTCATCAAATCAGAATTCATCCCTATTAATTTAACAGGTAAACTTTCAGTTACAAATTCTCTTTCTATCTCATAAGCCTCTTTAAATATCTGATGAATTTTTTCAGTACTTAATCTGTTTTTGAGCTTGCCGTATATAGCAATACACGTTTCACAATGAAGTGATTCGTCCCTGCTTATAAACTGGTTGCTCAGACAAAGAGATGGCATGAGACCTCTTGATTTTAACCAGAATATAGCACAGAAACTTCCTGAAAAGAAAATTCCTTCAACAGCACAAAAGGCAATTAACCTTTCTGCAAAAGGTTGAGTATCATTTATCCATTTAAGAGCCCATTGTGCCTTTTTAGCAACAATAGGGTTGGTTTCTAGACTTTTGAAAAGATTCATCTTTTCTTCCTTGTTTTTGACATAGGTATCAATCATTAAGCTATAACACTGTTTTGTTAGGATACCATTGAATAACCCTAATCCTCTTGTTTTTTCATGAAAGCAATAACAAACCTCTGGAGATTCATGAGGTGTTATCTTTGTGATTGTCAACTTGTGAGGAAATTCATCTGCTGAAAACATGACTACCGTTTTGTCAATCTTTGGATGAGTTACTAGGTGTTTGAGATTATAAACGGAATTGTTTGGAAGTGTCAAAGTGTATACTATTCCAGTCTTTTTTATAAATGAATAAATGTCTATGGAAACAAGGAGCATTTGAATATCCTTTAAAAATGGTAGATTTTCACATAAGATATGAAGTAAACAACCCTTGTTGTTCTTGATTAACAAAGCGCTGTCGCTGTCCAACAATCCTTGCAACCATGCCTTTTTTGTTTCCTTGTTAAAATTAAGAGGGATGCTGTATTTAGGCTGGTTGAACGTTTTGAGAATGTGAAAATTTAAAAATGTTCTAATTTTATTAAATAGGTCTTGGTTTCCTTCCAATGATAGAAAAGCATGCAGTCTAGGCTCTAGAAAAACTTTTTCAGGAAAAGAACAGTGGTCAAGAATCCAATTTTTGACGATGTAGTCTCCTGGTGCCAAATCCTTTGTTTTTTTATCCTCTCCTCCAAGAACCCATTCGTGGTTTTCAGAACATACAAGGCTCATGCCATTATCAATCTCTACAGTATATACTTTTTTCTCACCAGTGTTTTCAACGAGTACCTCACAGAATTTGTATCCATTGTAAATATCCACGACCTGTCCTTCTAGCTCACCTATCTTGTACCATCCTTTTTTAGTCAGAACCAAAGTTTCTCCAGTCACACACTCAGAATGGATAGCTTCCATTTGAATCTGTGTTGCATACAGGTTTCTCATCTCTGGAACCTGTACTTCATTATAAAATTTAAGAGCAAGATTTTCATTTACTATACCATCACTTGCTGCAAAAAATGCCAATACATTTTTGATGAAGAATCTTTCCTTGTCGTTCAGTTTTTCCTCCCAATCCTTGATGTCTTTGCTAAAGTCGATTTCTTCAGCTGTCCAAAAAGAACCCAAAGATTTTTTGTAAAGATGCCAAATATCAGGGTACTCTATTGGAAACAAGACAAATCTATCACTTGATGGGTCGAGGATCTTTTCAACTTTACTCATTACTATATATTTTAATATTTTTTTAACTTAAAAAAAAATTTTCATAAATAGATATGGGACCGTTACTACTTGCATACTACATGACTTTTGGAATAGGGCTGGTGTTTTACCTTTTAACACATGTTTTTATAGGACTTTCTTACCCCATCGTTACTTTTGTATTTCTGGGACTAGGAATAAGCTGTTTTTTTAGCATGTATGTCATGAAATTTTTTTTATAATTTAATCACTTTTAACGTTTTGTTTTTGTATTTTACAACTACAAAATACTTTTCATTTATAAAATCCTGTATGATTTCTACAAAACTTTCATATGGGATGTCGTAATTGCCTTTTACTGTGTCGTAAGCAATCTGCATTATGTAATCATCTGTAGATTCTGTTAAAATCATATAATCGAGATTGATATATGGAACTATACTTGGATAATAAAAAATAGCCAGCATGTGCTTGTTGTGTAAGTTGTCCTGTATTTCTTTAAATACTTCATCTAAAAGGACTAAATTATCGAGTATAAAATAAGTATCATCTTTAAATATACGATTTTTTAAAACAGCACTGTACCTTTTGTAAAGAGACATGGAACAAAGAGACATGGAACAACAATAAGAATAATACTGGTCAACTTTGTTGACATGTGACAACACAGAGCCTGATTGAAATCCCTGGTGTTTTATCAAGTCTAATATGAATTTATCTATATGACTGTCGTGGTTGAATGTTTCATTCCCCACAATCATTATTTTTACATTTTTTTCTGAAAAACTTTTAAACGTTATCTCCTTTACATTTATCTCTTGTGGTTCCATTTACAACTAAACTTAAAAAAAAACTTTATATAAATCTTAATGGACGCCCTAGTTAGTTTCGTCACTGACCTTATATACAATGTTACTTCTATGCCTGCCTTTTTAAACAAAAAAGAAGTGGTAGTGATTTCTAGTGAAAACTTGGAACAAATCTATCATTACCTTTTGTTAAAAACCCTTGTCACAACCTTTTTCATGTTTTCCTCAATGGGGTTTGTTGCTTATAAAATGCTTTCTAAGCCTAGTGTAGCTACAGAATTTGTTAGCAAAGAGGAGGAACTGGATGCTATTGACAATGGTACTGTTCCTGACATCGATGACCTTGATAGTGACATTTCTGACGCAAAGTCCGAATACTCTGATGGTTCTACTGTAAGTGTTAGCGATGTTGAAAAAACAATTCAAAAAGACAGAGAACTTGTGGTAGAAATGAGTAAAAAAATGGAAGACGACTTGGCTATTAACAGTGCAATTTATCAAAATGCAAGACGTTCTAGCAGATTCAAGTAAAAAAAATGTAATTAAAAAAAATGGTTCTAGTTTTTTATTTACATATGAAATCATCAAGTTATTTCTTACGAACAACTTTATGCTTTCTTTTAATGGTTTTCTTGGGTTTACCACCTGCTTGAAATTCTTTTTCTGCAGCCTTGGCAATGTCTTCAAGAGACATTCCACATTTGTCTAACGCCTTGGAAATCCATTGCCATGCTATTCCCTGTAAAACAATTTCAGCCAGCTCGGGTTTGTCAAGAAGCATCGGGTTTTCCTTTAATTGTTTTTTATACAGTTTGATAACCTGTGGTGCTTCCTCTGTATAAAATTTTATCTTGTCATTTATACCTGGGTTCAGAGTTGTTAGTTTTTTTAATTGTATCATCTTCTTGCAGTAATCTTCTTTTTTGGAAAAGATATCTGTAAAACTCATTCTGTGTTCGTTTATGTAATGTGTATATAAAAAAATATTTTCATTGTTAAAAAAAATAAAGCTAGATTAGTAATAATGAAGCTGTCTATTTTTTTAATCAATTGTGTTTTAAGCATGCCACGGTGTGACTGTAAGTGTGAGAAAGAATCTCCAAGTAACTTTTCTCCAAATGATTTTGCATGTGTTGACGATACAAACTTTAAGCATTTTATTACCTCTACAGAATTTGTAGTAAAAAGCTGTGCTGTCCCTGGTAGTTGTTTTACTAGAGTTCCGCCTAACAAAAATCCTTGTATCGGTAAAGAATTGGCTCAGCAAATTGATGGTCAATGAAAAACTAAATAAAAAATTTTTTTATTTTTTTATTTAGTTTTTTACATGTCTTTGACTCCAGAGTCTGTTACAACACAGCTACTTACGTAGATAGTCTTGTAAACATCCATCTTTAGAGTTTGGACGTCGTATACACAGGTGCTTACCGACTGGACATCTACAGTCTTTGTAATAATACATTCGTGTACAGAAGTGGTCGGTGGTTCAGACAAAGGTGTTGCTGTGGGAACTGGAGTGGTGGTTTTTTCAGGACAATAGTAAACTACTTTTCCATATGCATCGATGGTTGTAGCTGCTGCCCAGGTTTCTTGGGCTTGTGCAGTTTGGGTAGTCCAAGTAGTAGAGCTACCCGGGACATTGTTGACACCAAGAGTGGTGGTAGTATACCACAAAGTTGTTACATCCGCTGCGTCTACAACCGAAGAATAATAAACAGACGAATTAGGAATTCCTTGTGGTGTTGGTGGGTCTACAGGCTGCGTAGGGACACAGTAATACAGCACAGTTCCATCGGTGGTTGTTGACACAACTGTAGTGGTTTCTACAGGCTCGAAATCTGGGTTATCGACAATAGTTTCTTGAGGAATAATATCCGTGACGGCATCAACCAGAACTAAAGTACTAGTTTGAGAAGGTTCTACAGATGTTGTGTAGACAACATTACCAATATTTAGATTATTGGCATGGCACATGGAAAGGACAAAAGAGAAAAGCAATGTTGGTTTCATTACTTTTATATTTAATTATTTCTTTAATATACTAATTTCTTGCAATTGTCCATTTAAACAATTTTCCATCCTCGATGTATTCCCAGACGATATTTTTATCTATGTTTTTCATTGATTTATCATTAAAGTTTACATTACTTTTAAAAACTTTACCATTTGTTATGTTATAGATGTCGTCTTGCTCGCAAGATGCACCATTTGTTTTATAAAAAGTTACTTTTCCATGTTCGTCCAAAACTTTGAAATGCTCCAAGATTATAGCTTTTTGATTGTCCCATAGAAAATACAACATAACACTACTCTTTGAAGTGTCGATAGAATATTGGCTACTTAAAGACTTTATGAGGTTATACCATGACATATTTTTATAATAAAAGTGATAAAGACAATCTGTCTTTTTTTGATTTAGTAATAAAATATTTTTTCTATCCTGGCACCACATATATTTATCATTAAAAAATACGAGATAAGATTTACCTCTTTTTTCAAAACCATTGACTTCAACTGTTTCTTTTGTTTTTACATCTTTACAAACATTTCTAAAAACCTGTACTTTTTCAAAATCTAAAACTTTTAATACCTTGCTCATTACATATATAATTCTTTTTTTTCTAAGTACTAATTCTTGTAACAAGCAAGCCTGTCTGCTTCAAAGTTTCCAAACCAATCCTTGTATTTTGGATTGTCGACATGTGGCTTGGGTGTGTGAGATGGGAAATAGGTAAACGTAATCAGACCTTTAAAGGGATGTATAAATTCATCCCTTATAGTTTTGATAATCTGTTTGTTGAGTACGTCTTTTCCTGTAGATGATTTCCATTCGTTTTTTTCCCATACCTGTGACCAGTTTATGCAACAATTGATAGAGTACCTAGAATCAGAACAAATTTCAATCTTTTCTCCATTTTTTAACATGTCTTTACATTCTTCAAGAGCGATGAGAATAGCTAGTAATTCACACTTGTTGTTTGTAGCGACCCCGATTTTCTCAGTTATGGTGTAATTATCATAGAAACGGTCACGTGCCTTTTCAAATCCCATACCTATACCTTTTCCGGTTTCAAAATAAACGCCTATACCTCCTTTTGACTCTGCTTTACCATTCTTTACACAACTTCCATCTGTATAAACTTTCATCTTGATTTTAATGTAATTTTTTCTTTGTTATTCTTAAAATTTTTTTATTCTATCACTAATTTAAATGAGCGTACTTGTAGGTATGGACAATATTCCTGATAGAATAAATGATATGAGAAAAGATGTATACGATTATATAATCATTGGAGCAGGTCCATCTGGTCTGGTTTGCGCACAAATGTTATCCAAGTTGAATAAAAAAGTTCTTGTTATCGAACGAGATGAAACTATAGGAGGTTGCCACCGTGTTAAACGTATAAACGGAGATTTCACACAGCATTCACCAATGGTTTACACTAACTCGGCATTAAATTTCATAAATATTCTCAATGAAATAAATTACGATTTTTATACCAATTTTACCAAGTACAACTTTTCTCTGTTTACCATTTTCAATGACCGTCTTAAAAACGTGTTGACTCTAAAAGAATTATTTACCTTTGTGCCAGATTTTTTATATTTTTCCTACGACAACAAATACCTCTTGAATATTTCTGTATTTGATTACCTAACAAAACACAATTTTAGCGAAAATGCTATAGACATCATCGATAAAATATGTAGATTGAGTGATGGTGCTGATGCAAAAAGATATTCAATGAATTCTTTTTTTCAACTATTAAACCAGAATATTTTTTATACCCTCTATCAGCCCAGAAAAGCAAATGATAAGGGTATGATGAAGAGATGGGAAGAATTCTTGCTAGAAAGAAATGTAGATATCATCACAAATACTGAGATTACAGAGTTGGACCACAAAAACAAAATACTCGATAAAAAATACAAATATGAAAAATTAATACTATGTATTCCTCCTAAAAATATTTCAAGTTTGACAGGTGAAAAGCTACAAAAAGACATCTCTTATAATACTTATGTTTCAGTCACATTCCATTATAATGCTCATTTTAGTCTAGAAAAACACCATGGTTTCTCTACAACTCCATGGGGTATTTTTTGGATTGTTATGAGTGATTACCTGGAAACAGAGAATGGCATTTTGATATCTGCAACGGCGAGTGTTTTAGACAAGAAAAGTGATGCAACTTTTAAAACTGTAAATGAAACTACAAACGAAACAGACCTAAAGCTTGAAATCTTTAGACAACTAAACCAAAATTTCAATGATATGCTTCCTGTACCTGATAAAATGATTTTAAATCCAAATATTTCATATAGTAAAACAAGAGGTTGGGAATGCAAAGATTCTGCATTTTTAGATGTTGTTGACCCTGTTTATTTAGACTACGTGTCTAATTTACAAGACGTTTATTACGTCGGTGCACACAATGGCATGACTTTTTATCAACCAACGTCTATAGAAAAGGCAGTTACGAATAGCATGAATGTTATGCTTGGACTAGAACCAGGATTGAATAAATTTTACAAGGTAAGAAAAGGATTTTATTTAGATTTACTAATTAAAATAATTTTGCTGGTAGTGGTCGTTGTTTTGTTTGTGATTACTGTAAGGTATTTACGTAGTTAATTTTTTTAGGTAAAGGCGGGGATTTTATTTCATATCTAAGATATCCATAGCTTTTATCATGTCTTCCAGTCCAACAATAAGCAGGCATTGCTTCACAGTTTAATAAAGTAAGACTGTAAGGAATGGTCTTATTATCGAGGAAAATTTTTGCAGTTTTAACTAATTGTTCTCTTTTTTTTAAAGTATCATTATTGTACTTTACAGCATAGACATAGGAACACCCATCTAGAAAGTCATGGATTGAACCCTTTTTCTTTAGATAAAAAACTTTCAGATTCGCTCATTGTTATAAACAACATATTTTTTTTAACACATCTCCTTAACATTTTCCCACGACTCCCAAAATAATGGTCCGCCTTTTTTATAAAATTTGTTATTTTCATTAGGTGGCTGTAACCACAGACTCTCAAGTTCATAGAAAAAATCTTTTGGGTATTCCTGAATGATTATTTGCATAGGATTTTTACTTAACCCTCTCCATTCCCAAGGTTTATCTATATTAGTTTCTATGAATTTTGGTGTTACAATAGGGTTTTTGCTTAACCCGTATTCTCCCCAAAACCAATGTTTATTACTGTGTTTTTTGATAAAGTCAAATGTTACATTCGGATTTGTGCTTAAACCCCGTTCTCCCCAAAACCAAGATTTATCAATGTGTTTTTCTACGAACTCGGGTGTTACACTAGGATTGCTACTTAATCCCCGTTCTCCCCAAAACCAAGGTTTATCAACGTGTTTTTCTACGAACTCTGGTGTTATACTAGGATTGCCACTTAACCCCAAAAATCCCCAATACCAGGGGTTATCCATGTGTTTTTCTACAAACTCTGGTGTTACACTAGGATTGATACTTAATCCAAGTATACCCCAAAACCAGGGTTTATCCATATGTTTGTCTAAAAACTCGGGTGTTACGCTAGAATTCATACTTAACCCAGCCCAGTTCACGTAATCTCCTTTATGTTCAATAAATTCCGGTGTTAAGGAAGGATTGCTACTTAACCCATAATTTCCCCAATCCCATTGTTTATCAATATATTTTTGGACAAAGCCCATTGTTATAGAAGGATTGCTACTCAATCCATTTTGTCCCCAATCCCACGGTTTATCCATGTGTTTTTCTACAAACTCTGGTGTTACACTAGGATTGATGCTTAATCCATGATATGCCCACCACCAAGGTTTATCAATGTGTTTTTCTACAAACTCTGGTGTTACACTCGGGTTTAGACTTAACCCGCGATATCCCCAATCCCATGGCTTATCAATGTGTTTTTCTACAAACTCTGGTGTTATACTTGGATTCATGCTTAAACCTTCTCTTCCCCAAATCCAGGCCTCATCCATGTATTTTTCTATGAATTCTTGTAAAACGTAATATTTTCTTGCCATTGTAATATACTATAGTTTTTTCTTTGACTTACACTACCATCCAGAAAACAATTGATATAAAAAAAATAACAAGATATTTACATGTTATTTTTTTATTTTTTAACAAATCAACACATCTTAAGAGACTTGCCGATTTTTACAAAAGTCGTCATGTATTTCCATAACGCCTCTTTTGTTTCAGCAGATGTTTCAGGGTCTACCCAAATTTTTCTGATTTTTTCAATCTCGCTCATCATCCATTTATCCTGGCTGAAATTTTCATGGGCTTCATAAAGAAAGAAGCTTTCATCCCTGTTTAAGATTTTTTCACTAAACGGCGCAATAATTTCCATGAACTGTTTTACAATTGATTCTTTAAAGTATCCATAAAGTTGGTTAAACATGGTAATACACATGTTTAGAGTCATATCATTTGGGTATAGATTGTGCAGGTCGTCGAGCATCCGTTTCATATTTTGACAAAATAGGTCAATCTTGGCATTGTACACGGTAGTTTTATTATCGCTCATGTTATGAACAATTATTTTTTTTTAAATATTTTTACGAATTTAAAAAGAAATAGATAGGGTGATTAATGGGGGTTTACGTTAGCGACGATGGTTATCGGGTTACATCGACTCTAGACAGGAGACCGTTTACATTTTTATCTGAAAAAGGAACAAGAATTGTCATTAAGATTCAAAGATGGTGGAAAACGGTTAGAGTTCGTAGACAGAATCCTTGATATACCCTGTATCTTCTCCTTTATAACCTATACAATTTGAAAGCAATTTTATATCAGTTCCAGGGATGACAGAATTTATATGGACATGTGTATGACCATTGAAACACGCTTTTAGATGTTTGAATTTTTTTAGTTCAGGTATATCCGTAGCAAAAGCGGTTTGTAATGCGCTACCGATGTACTTTCCATTACATAAATTGTCTACACCATGATGAGTTAATAATATTGTCGGGATTTCCTCGTTTAACTCGTCTAATATATACTTTTTGCTTTCCTTGAAAAGCCCCTTGGATACATCTGGTGTTAACTTTGAATTACATGTGTTTATACAGTAGTAATCATTCATGTCCATTGCGGCATGGTCTTTTATATCTGACCATAACGTACATCCAATTATTTTTATACAGTTATCTTTTACAAATGAATTCACTTCATTCGTTGTCAAATCTAGATACCTCTTGTTGTTTTGTAAAAAATGAACATTTGACTGAAAGGTACATACGTCTTCTAGCTCTTTCATTGTGTATTTCTTTGAATAGTACTCGTGATTGCCTAATACAAGAAAAACATTTTTCCATATTGCAGAACATTTTGATATGAATATGTGATAGCTTTTCTTTTCTACCTTTCCTATATCACCAAGTAAAAAAAGATTTTCTACACCATCGATTTTCATATCTTTTGGGTCAATCTCTTTTTTCAACAATTCTATATGCAAGTCTGAAAAGTATTGAAACTTCATTACAATAAAACTTTATTTTTTTCTAATTTTAGAAAAAAATTGCTGTTACAAAAAGAAAATCTGCTACAAAGCGAAAGACTATCACTAAGCGTAAAACTACAAAGCGTAAAATGAAACGTTAGACGCTCTACAAACTCTATAAAAAATAAAAATTAGTATTTTTTATCGTGTTTACTCTTTTACTTGAACATTAGGGATTTGTTAGCATCTTTCATGAAGTTCCTTGTGTTTTGCATATCATACTTTGATGTTTTGTTTGGAAGTTCATGGAGAGGGATATAGTTTTTTCCAAGCTCTTCGATTTTTGCATAATTTGGCTGGTTGCCAACCTTGTCGTTACGGACTGTTTGTACCATTCCTGTTGACTTTAGCAAAGGGTTTGGGTTGTTCCAAATGTTTGCTCTTTCAAAAATGTATTGGCTGCTCTCGTCTGTATGTAGTGTGTTGTTCATTTGATTTATAACATACAAAAAAAAATTTAGGATTTAAAAATCCAAGGTTTGTTCGTTTTGAGATAATATCAACTTTAGTTCTCCTAGACCATCAACATGGTATACCATCATTAATGGTTTGTTGTTGTCCACAAACAATTCAACTTCTGTATTGATTTTATAGCTTTTAGTTAATAACAAAAGGTATTTTAAATCATATGTACCTTGTACGATGATATTATCATTTTCCACATCCTCTAATTCATAGATAACTTTCTGAACTGAAAAGTTACCCTTGTGTTCAAAGATAAGCTGCGAATTTATTTTGGTTATAGCAACTTCTATATGAAAATCACCTAAAGAATTTATATTTTTAAATGTGTTGTGTAGTTCTATGGAACTAAGTGTGATTTCATGACTGTAGTTGAAACTAGGCAAATCAGGAACATCCTTGGATAAATTCAAGAGGGTAATCGAGCTTTCAAACACCTTGCGTTTCATGCTGTTTTCAAACCGAAGGAAAAGTTTATCAGGATTATTCTTCTTGATTAAAAACGATATTGTATCAGACGTAGAGGATACTTTAATCACCTTGAAGATTTTGTCGGGGTTTACTCCGATTTTTATCATCGGCTCATTGCTATTGTAGTTGTATCTTTGAAAAGCACCTGATTCCACTTTGAGATGTACCAAAACTTTATTTAACTTGTCCACTTCTGTGATACACATGTAATCTTTGGTAAAAATAAGATTGATATCACGTACAAGAATGGTCTTTAAAACATCAAACAATATTTTAAAGTTGCTACTAGAAACAGACTTTAATTCAAGAATATAATTTGACATTGGTCAATGTAAATTATTTTCTTTGACATGAAAAATTTTCCCACGACTCCCAGAACAAAGGTCCGCCATTCTTGTAAAATTTATTGTTTTCATTAGGTGGCTGCAACCACAAGCTTTCAAGTTCATAGAAAAAATCTTTAGGGTATTCCTGAATGATTATTTACATTGGGTTGTTACTTACTCAACATTTCCCAATCCCAGGGTTTATCAATTTGTTTTTCTACGAATTCTTGTAATACATATTTTTTTACCATGTAATATAATACATTTTTTTCTTTGACTTAAATTACATCGCTTTAACGTTTTCCCACGACTCCCAGAACAACGGTCCACCTTTTTTATAAAAGTTATTATTTTCATTAGGTGGCTGCAACCATAAGCTTTCAAGTTCATAGAAAAAATCTTTCGGGTATTCCTGAATGATTATTTGCATCGGATGCTCACTTAATCCATGCTGTCCCCAAGACCAGGGTTTATCCATGTGTTTTTCTACAAACTCTGGAGTTACACTAGGATTACTACTCAATCCAGAACTTCCCCATTCCCAAGGCTTATCCATGTGTTTTTCTACAAATTCTGGGGTTACAGCAGGATTACTACTTAATCCACTGGTTCCCCACCACCAAGGTTTATCCATGTGCTTTTCTACAAATTCAGGAGTTACAGAAAGATTCTTACTCAATCCAAAATATCCCCAGCACCAAGGTTTATCCGTGTGTTTTTCTACAAATTCAGGTGTTACAGAAGGGTTATTGCTTAATCCGTCCAATCCCCAATCCCAATCCTCATCCATGTGTTTTTCTACAAACTCTGGGGTTACACTAGGATTCATGCTTAAACCCCAGTGTCTCCAAGACCAGGGTTTATCCATGTGTTTTTCTATAAACTCTGGAGTTACACTAAGATTACTACTCAATCCAAAACTTCCCCAATACCAAGGTTTGTCCATGTGTTTTTCTACAAACTCTGGGGTTACAGAGGGGTTCACACTCAATCCAAAACCTCCCCAATCCCATGGTTTATCCATGTGTTTTTCAACAAACTCTGGAGTTACAGTATTACTCAAGCCATTTTTCCCCCACCACCAAGATTTATCCATGTGTTTTTGGACAAAGTCCGTTGTTACATTGGGGTTTCTACTTAATCCAGCTTGGCCCCAATACCATGGTTTGTCCGCGTGTTTTTCTACAAACTCTGAGGTTACATAAGGGTTATTACTCAATCCGTGCTCTCCCCAATGCCAGGGTTTATCCATGTGTTTTTCTACAAACTCTGGGGTTACAGAGGAGTTCATACTCAATCCAAATTTTCCCCAATACCATGGTTTATCCATGTGTTTTTCTACGAATTCTTGTAATACATATTTTTTTACCATGTAATACATTACAATTTTTTCTTTAATTTATTTTCTTGTTGCAATATTTGCAGGAATTGTTGGTTTATCAGGATTAGCAGTTAAAATCATTGAAAAGTCTCTTAAAAAGAAAGGAAAACCCTCCAGAAACTTTGACCTGGTTATAGATGATATAAAAGGTATAGAAAATCTAAAAGTACCAGGTATCTTATCTGATAAAACTATGGGACTTCCTACAGAACTTGTATATGAAGTATTGAAAAATTTAGAAAATTCTGAAAAGGCAAAGATGTGCTTTGTTAGTAGAAAAATGTTTAAAATGTGCGAGACTAGCAAAATAATAGACTTTTCATACATCCAAAAGATTGCTTCGCGTGCCAATATAAACGATCTATCTTTCGTAGACAAACTCAAGATACTTTTATATGCAGACCTCATAAGAAAATCAAATCAATACGAATCCATACTCAAGTATTCAGTAGAAGGCTTCAACTGTTATTAGTTTTATTAACGATTTTTAACAATCTTTAATAAATTTTAATATTAAAGAAATAATAACAATAGTATTAATAACCCATGGAAGATGACAAACGATGGGTTGCTATTAAAGAGGCTTGTAAGTTTTATGGAAAATCACCAGGTACACTTAGAACATGGGGAGACAAAGGTATTATTGAATGTAAAAGAACACCAACAGGT
>JACCDW011948000.1_pt1 | contig 13884 bp, 11 predicted proteins | sample 7449781 | NCBI WGS metagenome assembly JACCDW01 (sample SAMN15323449, study PRJNA562643) | freshwater metagenome | isolation source: river surface water | place: USA:Blue River Watershed | collected 2017-08-18 | reverse complement strand
TGATTACTCGGGGATAATGAAAGTATTTCTTTAATTTGCATGCGATAGAATCTCGTAGTGCCGTTTATTTGGTCACAATAAGCCTCAAAAATACGCACAATTACCGAATTATTTCATTTATTTTTGTTTTTAAATATAGCGTTATATGCAGGGATTATCCATCAAGCTGTCGCAGCAGCAGAAACTTTCACCGCAGCAGATCCAGTTGATCAAATTATTGCAAATTCCGACGGCGGAGTTGGCGGCGCGTGTGGAGGAGGAATTGGAGCAAAATCCTGCTTTGGAAGAGGGGGTAGATTCGGAGCGTTTTGAGGAGGAGGGAGAACGAGAGACGGTGGATGATTTGGAGCGGGAGGAATTGGAGATCGGGGATTATTTACAAGATGATTATGCGGGGTATAAGATGGCGGGGGATTCTTATGATCCGAATGAGGAGATCCGGGAGCGGCCGATGGCCACCGTGCCAAGTGCGGAGGAGTTTTTATTGATGCAGATTGGCTTTGTGGTGTCGGGTGAGCGGGAGCAGTTGATTGCGGAACAGATCATTGGTTCCCTAGAGGATGATGGGTATTTACGTCGGAATATTGAGAGTATTGTCAATGATTTGGCATTTACAATAGGCTTTGAAACCGATTATGCGGAGGTGGAAGCGGTGCTGATGAAGATCCAACAATTAGATCCGGCTGGAATAGGTGCCCGTGATTTGCAGGAGTGTTTGTCCTTGCAGTTGCATCGTAAATCGGTGGGTGAGGATGTCGCACATACGCTAGCGATACGGTTAATTGACACTTATTTCGATGATTTTTCCAAACGCCATTATGCCGTATTGCAGCAAAAATTAGGCATCGACGAAGCAGCCTTGAAACAAGCCATTGCAGTGATTACCCGTTTGAATCCGAAACCGGGTGGTACGGAGGCGGGTGAGGTGGCTCCATTTTTACAGCCGGATTTTATTGTGACGCAGGTAGATGGGAAATTGGACATTAAATTAAACGGCAAAAATGCACCGGAATTGCGGGTGAGCAAGTCATTCCAGGAGATGTTGCAAACCTATGAGAAAGGGAATAAGCAGCAGAAAGATATCAAGGAGGCAGTGACGTTTATCAAACATAAGTTGGACGCCGCATCCTGGTTCATCCAAGCGATCCAACAGCGTCAAGGAACCTTGATGAAAACGATGGAGAGTATTGTGACGAAGCAGTATGATTTTTTCTTAACGGGGGATGATGCGCGATTGCGGCCGTTGAAGATGAAGGAGATTGCGGCGGATATTGCTATGGACATTTCGACGGTCTCGCGTGTAGTCTCGGCGAAGTCGGTGCAAACCGATTTTGGTATGTTTCCATTAAAGTATTTTTTCTCGGAGGGCATCACACATGAGTCGGGGGAGGATTTCTCCACCCGGGAAGTGAAGAATATTTTGCGGGAGATCATTGCAGGAGAGCCGCATGATGCGCCCTATTCGGATGAGGATTTGGAGGGTATTTTGTCAGAGCGCGGATTTATTGTGAAGCGACGTACGGTGGCGAAGTATCGAGAGCAGTTGGGGATTGCGGTAGCGCGATTGCGGAGGGAATTGTAAAGGCTAAACGATAAATAAGTTTTATTTTAAAAGTTTAAAGGGTCAAAAATAGTGCAAGCTATTTTTGACCCTTGTTTTTTAATGATAGACGATATCAACACAATTATCAGCCGTTCGGGTGATGGTGGCGGAGATGGAATCTGTGTTTTTGGCATCCATGTATTTCTCTACTTCTTTGATGCAGCTGTAGGCTGAACTTAATCCACATACGTGGCATTTTCCATCAGGTGCGGGGTCTGGTTCGGAGTCTGTTTGAATTCCACTTGATTTCTTTTCAACGATTCCAATGAGTATGGAGTTATGGAATTTATTGTTGGGATCTTTGTCGATAGATATAATTGCTTCGTATTCCTGTTGGGGATTATTTTTTTTCATTAAATCCAATGTGTTTACGGCACCATCAATTTGATCAATGAATCGTCGTTCCAGCGGGGTGGCATTCAAGTATTCTTCTTTAGTGACCGATCTAAATACGGAGGTGTTTTCCGGATAGCTGGTTTTGGTCGTTAATGGTTTGTCCTTTGCGCATGATCCAAGAAAGGCTGAAATGGTGATTGCGAAAAAGATCATTTTCGCAACATGGGGATGTTGATTTTTCATTTGAGTTGGGTTAGGTTTGTTTATAATGGCCTAACCTAGGAACATTTAGTTGATATCCAACTCAAAAAACTGATAATTTGAAAACTAAGCGAAATGCCATCATGACATGCTTGCTTTTGAACCAAACCATAGATTTTCGGGATTGAATGCTAGATTTTTGACGAAGCGAATCGCTTCATTCAAAGGCAACTAGTGATTATTTTATTTTTTTTCGAGGCAAGACTTTTCAATTTACCAAAGAAATTCTACCTTTGCAGTCCCATGAGGGAATTGGTTGCGTAGCTCAACTGGATAGAGCATCTCACTACGGATGAGAAGGTTTGGGGTTCGAATCCCTACGCGACCACAGAAAAATTTAAAAAGACCTGCATCACCTTGCGGGTCTTTTTTGTTTTTATTCTATCTTTAGCTGACCTATTTAATCAACATGAAAAAAATATTTACCCTTTGCCTGCTGGCACCCTCGCTACTTTTCGCGCAAGACATCAAATTACCTACCGGATTTTCCATCTCAGAAATCGGTAAAGAACTAGGCGCCACACGCCATATCGCCGTTTCCAAACAAGGTCATGTATATGCCAAACTCTCCAAGTTAAAAGATGGGAAAGGCATCCTTTTGTTAAAAGATAAAGATAAAGATGGGGTGTATGAAGATCAGAATTGGTTTGGCAATTACCCAGGAACAGGGATTGGGATCGATGGGGAGTATTTTTATGCGGCGTCCAACAAAGGGGTACACCGTTATGCACTGAATGCTCAGGGTGAAATTGCCGACGTGAATACCTACGAAACCATCGTCGACGGTTTGCCTGATCACGGACGTGATAATGCGAAACCTTTCGTTTTCGACAAAGACCGTAAGCATATTTATGTGACCATCGGCTCTTGGAACGATCCATGCCGTGTGCCCGGAACTGGAAAAGGCATGAGTCCCTGCGCGATTTTGGATTCAGCAGGAGGGATTTGGCAATTTGATGCGAATAAGCTCAATCAAAAATTCCAAGATGGCGTTCGCTATGCAACCGGATTAAAGAATGCTGTTGGGATTACCTGGAATACCCAAACTAATTCGCTGTTTGCTATGGCGCACGGACGCGGTCAATTCCACGATTTTTATCCACAATATTATACGCCTCAAATGTCCCAGGAATTACCTGCTGAGGCGATGTATGAATTCAAAAAAGCAGGTGATGATGCTGGCTGGCCCTATATCTACTACGACCAAAAGCAAAATAAAAAGATTGTAGCTCCCGAATACGGCGGCGATGGTAAAAAAACGGGTGGAGAAAATGCTTTGGACCCTACCGTTGCCTTTCCAGCGCACATGGGACCAAACGATTTATTATTCTATACCGGAAATCAATTCCCTGCCAAATACAAAAATGGCGCATTTATTGCCTTCCATGGTCAATCCAATGAATTTAAAAAAGGTTACCTCGTTGGCTTTGTACCTTTCAAAAACGGAAAGCCAAGTGGCAAATGGGAGATATTTGCAGATAATTTTGCAGGAACGGATTTAGTGAAGCCAACGGGCCCGATCCAGCACCGCCCATGTGGGTTGGCGCAAGGCCCAGATGGTTCTTTATATGTCAGTGATGACTTAGGTGGAAGTATCTATCGAATTACTTATAAAAAATAATTGCATCTTTATTTAAATTTGATGCTTATGCGGGCGATTGTATTTTTCATGCTGTTGATTTTGCCGGGTAGCCTACTCGCGCAAAAACGATTCGTGCGCATCCAGCTGCCGAATGCCAATGCATTGGTAGGCCAGTTTCAATCGGAAGATGACCGTGTGATCCAACTCCTCGAGTTGAATCTTGGCCCGATGCAGGTGTTAAAATCACAGATCCAAGCGCAAGAAGAACTCGGAAATAAGATTCGCGTTGAAATTAAACTAAATGACAACCGAAGCATTTTAGGTGAATTGCAAGAACTTTCTGCCGAACAAATTCAAGCTTATAGCAAGGACTTGGGTACGTTGGCCATTTCGCGGGCCAACGTCAAATCGCTCCGTTTCTTACCCGTTGTAGCTGGTGGACAAGCTGGGATTGAATTTGACAATCCACATCCGACCCGCTACTTTTTTGGCCCATCGGCTATACCATTAAAAAAAGGTGAACGCTACTACCAAAATGCGTATGTTTTAGCCAATAGTGTTCAATATGGCATAAGCGACCACTTTTCCATGGGAGGTGGCGCTGTGATTCCCTTTGCTTTTTTCATTACGCCTAAATGGGGCTATCAAGTGGCCCCCAAATGGCACCTAGGTTATGGTATGCTTGCCGCGACCTCATTTATTAAAGACATGAATTTCGGTTTAGCGGTTGCCTACGGTTCAGCCACGTATGGAACGAGGGAACATAATGTGACCCTTAATGCCGGTTGGGGCGCTGTTAAGCAACAAGATCCCAATTCAAGTTATGCGTGGCGTGGCGCTCGCCGACCGATGTTCACGATTTCCGCGATGACGCGTATTTCGAATCGAGTGATGCTTGTGACCGAAAACTGGTTGTTCACCTTGCGGGAATATGATTTTCAAACAGAAACCTATTCCATGCGAAATCGGGGTATTTTGACCGGTGGATTGCGTTTTATGGGAGAGAAAAATTCCTTTGATTTTGGTGTGTTAATTCCCGCAGGGGAAGCTGTTGCCATACCTTATATAGACTATGTATTCAAATTTTAACATGAGAGCATTTAAATACATCGCACCGTTTTGTATGTTCGGTTTTGCCTATTGGTCTTTTCATTCGACCGGGTTGGCTTGTTGGGCCGGCGTCCTTTTTACTTTCGCATTTGTGCCTGGCATTGAATTGATCTTAAAACCAGATGCACGGAATTTGGCAGCAGAAGAAGAGTCTTTAGCCAAAGCAGATGTCCTGTATGATTGGATTTTATATGTAGCCTTTGGCTTGCAAATGGTCAGCTTGTATCTCTTTTTACAAAGCATGCAGGATGAATTAGTTTGGGCAGACCGTCTCGGCCGAATTGCCATGATGGGTTTATTGGCTGGTATTTTTGGCATTAACCTCGCACATGAATTAGGCCATCGCTCGAAAAAGGCGGAGCAATTTTTAGCTAAGTGCTTATTGCTAACCAGTTTGTATATGCACTTTTTTATCGAACACAACAAAGGACATCACACGCATGTAAGTACGCCGGACGATCCGAGCTCCGCGAAGTACAAGCAGTCGGTATTTGCCTTTTGGTTACAAACTTTTCCAGGTACGTTGCGTAGTGCTTGGCAGATTGATGCCAAACAAACCCTGTTTTTTATTTGTATTCAATTGTCGTTTTTAGCTGTAATTGGCTGGTTTTTTGGTACCCTGGTGATGGGCTCCTTTATGGTGGCAGCATTCATTGGTGCGATCCAATTAGAAACCGTGAATTACATTGAACATTATGGGTTAAGCCGTGATCGTGTGGAATCTGGGCGTTATGAGCGTGTGAAGCCACATCATTCCTGGAATAGCAATCACATTATGGGTCGCTTATTGTTGTTTGAGTTGAGCCGTCACAGCGACCATCATTACCAAGCCTCTCGGAAATATCAGGTTTTGCGCCATCAGGAAGATACACCGCAAATGCCTACGGGATATCCAGGCATGATTTTATTGGCCCTCGTTCCACCCATTTGGTTTCGGGTGATGGATGTGCAAATGAAACGTTTTGGTGTGTTGCCTAAAACGAGCGAACAGCTTTCACCAAGCATTTAAAATCTTTGAAATAAGGCGATTGTAAACCAGTTTGTAAGTTGTGTGTGTAGGCATTGTCTTTGTCGACCTCCGATGAAGTCCAATACCAGGCTGATTGAAAAATACTTCCTCCACCGATTTTCTTGTGGTTTAATTTTGGATGTATCAAATCGAACTCTTCTTTGGTAGGCAAACGCCAATCATCAAATCCATTTTGAGTTAACTCCTCACACGCTTTTTGTGCTTGTTTAAAATCTAGTTTTCCGATGTTTTCAACTGTCGCAATTAATCCATGTCCATTTTTTTCAAAGATGACATAGCCACCATTTTTTATGGGAGGAATTCGTTTGTTCGTACTGCGGTCTGATTCTTGGCCAAAGGCAGGCGAAAATATCAGTAAGCAAAGAATAATGCGTAGCATACGGGGATTGATTTGGTAATTTGATGTTTCAAAATTAGAGAAAATAGTGTCATAAGGAAATAATATTGTTGATTATCCGTTTTAACCTCAAATCAATATTGAAATTTAATTGTATTTTGCATCTTTATTAACACTCCTTATTCTTTGAATGAAAAAACGTTTTTTTGCCTTTAGTATTTCATTCCTTTTCTTGTTTTTATCTGCGTGGGTAAGTGTGGGCCAACAAACCTCTTTGCCAACTGATCCTGCCAAAACATTTCGCCAAGCCAATTTCTTTTTTCAGTCTAAAAACTTCATCGCTGCACGCGAAGAATTCATTCAATATTTAAGCTATTTACAGCAACAACCTCGGGAGTCAACTGCGGAAAAAACGCAGGTCGAATATTATATCGCCATGTGTTCGATTTATACGATGCGTCCCGAAGCGGAAATGCAAGCCATTCGTTTTGTTTCAGAGCATCCAGAAAGTCCTTTTGCTGCCCTACTCAAACGTGAAATAGGGGTGTTTTATTATGAAACGGGCGATTGGATCCGTGCGATTCGCTATTTGAGTCAAGCGGCGCAGACCAATTTAGAATACACGTATTTTTTAGCGATATCGCACTATCAGCTAAGCCAATTCAAGGAGGCACTGGCTTTATTCAATAATTTAAAATACGAATCCGAAGAAGAATTTTCGATGCCTGCAGCTTATTACGCCGGTGTGATGCATTTCAGGTCGGGGATGTATGATGAGGCAATTGCTGATTTTAAGTTGGCCGCTAAAGACCCAACCTACGGTCCCGAAATCCCTCAATGGATCAGTTCTGCACTCATGAAGCAAGGTAAAATTGCGGAACTCGAACAGTTTGTGGAACCTATTTTAGCCGATACGACCGGTAAATACCTAGTGACGGAATTGGCACTTATCCTTGCAGAGAAGCAATTTGCGAATGGCCAATATGCCAAGGCTGCCGGGAATTATAACATTTTGTACAAAGCTTCACCCACTAAATTTTCGCGGAACCGGACGTTCAAATTCGCTTATGCGCTGGCTAAATCAGGCGAGTCAGATCGGTCATTGACCTTGTTTAAAGGTATTGCGGCGCAGGAGGATTCGGTGGGCCAACAAGCCCTTCAGGTTATGGCCGATATCTATCAATCCCCAAATAAGGTCAAAGAGCGTTTGGAAACCTTAGATGCGATTGCCGCTTTGCCATACAATCCCGTGTTGGCTGAAAATGCATTTATCGCGCGCTGGGAAATTTTAAAATCGCAAAAAGATTGGGCTCGCATTATCCAAGAGGTTAAAAAATATCAAGCATCCGATTCGAATCCAGTCCATGCGGAATTATTTGTTGACTTAGCACTTTTCGCCATCCAACAGACACAGGATTTAGCTGCTTTATCCCACTTTATGCTACATTCTCCTGCCGGGAAGGCCAAATTTCAAGCATTGTATCAATTGATGATGTATGAAAAGGGCGCCCAATATTACGCGTCAAATGACCAAAAGCGGGCGATTACCTTCTTGAAACGTTCCCTAGAATATCCATTAAACCAAGAAATGGCATGGAATGCGCGCTATGCGCAAGCGGAAATCTTAGCGAGAAACAATAAGAATTCGGATGCGATTAAGATCTATATGCCTTTGTTACTGGAGACATCTAAGCCGACGGGTTCTCCGGAATTAAGCCAACGGATTCGTTTGAGTTTGGCACAATCGTTCACGTACATTACCATGTATGATCGGGCACAGTTGTATTTTGAGGAGTATTTGGCCAATAAAGTAGCGGTCACTAAGACGCCACAAGATTTTAGAAATGCGGCAGAAACGGCAATTGCCAATGGAAAAATTGAGGCAGGTTTAGCCTACTTCGAACAAGCCATTGCCTTAGGACAAGCAGGAACTGACGCACTTATTGAACGAAAAGCGGCTGTGCTTTTTAATGAGCGGCGTTATGCAGAAGCAAATGCAGAATATTTACGCATTGGTGCTTTATATCCGCAATCGCCATTACGTGATTTAGCTACATTTAAGGCGCATGCTGCGTTGTTTAAATCCCAAAATAAATTGCTTTATGGGGCCTTGATTGGGTCGCTGACGCAAACAATCCAACAAGCCGTCTCGGGTAATCCGTATCTAGCTCCATCGCTTTTGATACGTGGCCAAACGTATGAAATTACGAATCAGTGGAGTTTGGCATTAGACGATTACATACAAATTGTGCGTCAATTTACGGCGGATTCGACCTCGAAAGATGCCTTAATTGGTGCGAGTGAAATACTTACGCGCGTCGGTCGGGGAGAAGAGGTTTTCGAATTACGTGAGATTTACGCCAAACAACACGGTGAAGAAAAAGGCGATGATGAAGAGCTATATGATTTATGTAGGTCTATTTTTGAGGCCGGTAAATACCGCGTCGCTGTACCTGAGTTAGTCAAATTTGTATCAAAGTATCCCAAATTTGAGCCAATGGCGGAGGTTAACTGGATGCTTGGTTACGGGACTTTTCAAACAAAAGATTGGGGGAATTCTGCCACTTACTTGAAACGGGTCCAGCCGGAAGACAAGAAGTCGGAAGCACTTTGGTTATTAGCTACGCTGGAATTGGAGCAAAAAAATACCGAAGGTGCGATCGCCTATTTGACTGCTTCATTACGCGAAACGATTACACCGGAATTACGTTTGAAGGCCACTGAGAAATTAGTGACGTTATATGCGCAAACGGACCAACTTGCCAAAGCGGATGTTTGGGTAGACGCAATGACTAATACAGAGGAGAAAAATCAACTGACTATTTCATTAGGTAATGCGTGGTTGCAGAAACAAGACGGTAAGCAAGCAGAAGGTTATTTCATGCAAGTAGTTCAGCGTGACAGCTCGGATATCGGAGCGCAGGCACTTATTCAGGCTGCTTTAATTCGTTCACAATCAGGTGATTATAAAGGTTCGACAGAATTGATTAAAGCATATTTTAGCCAAGAGGGCGCACGTTTTTATGAAGTAGCGGATGCTTGGGTAGGGAAGGCTTATTTGTTGATGGCCGATAACTTCATCGCGCTCAAGAATGGCCGACAAGCCAAAGTCATTTTAGATAGTATTTTGTCGAGTATGAGTGACGAAAGCATTCTACTCCAGGCGAAGAAAAAATTAGAAGAATTAAGTAAATGAGGGGTATAACGAGTATTCTTTTTGTCCTTGCTGCGAGCGTAATTAGCTTGAATCTGTCCGCGCAGGAAATAGATCGATCGGTTATTGTGGTTCCCAGTGGTGCAAAGTCCCTCTGGCAATTGAAGGTATCCGAACGTCAATACCTGCCATTAAAGTCCTTTAAGATGCCTTTGAGCATTAAGGAAATGAAACAACAAGCGACAAGTCTCACGTGGCCTAGTGATTCATTACCTAGTATCCAAGCACCACCTGTGCAGGATATGCGGTCCCGCGATACAGCCAAAGTTGCTTTTGGCGAGAAATATGACAACGTCTTGCAGCTAGGAGTGGGTAACTACGGACATACCTTATTGAACTTTAATGCGAGCCATTCGCCACAAGAAAATAAGTTTATTGGTTTTTATTTAAACCATGATGCGAATGCCCAAGGACCCGTACAATCGACATATTCTGCTCGAAGTGAAAATCAAGCCCATTTGGTTAGTCGGTACTTAGGTGCCGTGAATTTCTGGGAAGGGAGTGTGTCCGCAAGCCGACAAGTCAACCACGCGTATGGTTTACCTGAAATACCTAGTTTTGTTAAAGCTGCGGATATCCGCCTAAATTATTCTTATTTCAATGTAGTTGGTAAGGTTTTGAGTGCACGTAAAAATGCACATTCCGATTATAAATTAACCTTAGATGCGGGTTTGTTGCAGAACCCAGATGGACTGTCGGGATTGATTGCGAAGTCTCATTTGTTTTATTCCAAAGATTTATCAGAGAAAGTTAAAGCTCGATTAGACGCAGATTACATCTATGGAGAATATGTTTCGGCGCTGGGGAATAAGCCCTTGTTACGTTCATTTTATCGCGTTAATCCAAGTATCGCATATGCCAGTTCACGTATTCGGGTCAATGCAGGAATGCTAATGGCGACTGAACTGGAGGGGAAAGATGCGGTTGCGAAGACAAGTATTTTCCCGCAGTTTGAGTTGGATTTTGGTGTGTCTGATTTCATTCATTTGTTTGGTGGAATCGGTGGCGATGTACAATTCAATACGCTTAAATCATTTTTGGCCGAAAATCCGTGGATGGCTATTCCAACCGGCTTTACAAATACCAGTCAGGTGGGTAATCTTTTCGGAGGTATCAAAGGGGTAGGAAACAAACATGTCGATTTTGAAGTCAAGTATAATTATGCGGAGTATGCTGATTTGCCTACGTTTGTTAATAGCCCTTCGGATATTTCTCGTTTTCAAATTTTGTACATCGGTGGCATACAAAAAATTCAGGTAGCTAATATCATTGGTCAAGTAAATGTCCATGTTTCCAATGCGTTTACTTCGAGTTTAAAAGTTGATCATGTACGGTATTCCTTATTAAATACTGTTTTCCAAGCGTCTCACAAACCAGGGATGACGATGAGCTGGACGAATACTTGGAAGCTGTCGAATAAGGTGTTTATTTCACCTGATGTGTATTGGATCAAGGATTTATTTGCTCTAAATCCTGCGCAAAATCAGTTGATTCAATTAGATGATATTGTAGATTTGAACTTTAAAATTAATTATTTCGTGAAGCGAAATTTTAATTTGGGTCTTTCAGGGAACAACCTGTTGGGCAAAACGTATCAACGGTTCAATCAGTATCAAAATCAGGGACGTCAAGTAAATTTGACCCTGGCTTATTCGTTCTAGTATGAAAAAATTAGGTTTACTCTTCTTTTTTGCAACGGTTTTCGCTTGCTCATCTCCACAAACAGAAGTTCCAACCCAGTCACTTAATGAAGTATTGGCCTGCGCTAATTTGGCTGGTTTGCAAGCGAAATATGGGAAGGAAAATGTCGTAACGGACACGAGCTGGGTGATTGGAGCTGATACCTTACGAGGTTCTATCATTTTCCCAAACACACCTAAGCAAGTCTATGTGTATTACCGTGCGGGTGAAATCGTCGACGTAACCATTCAAGGAAAATCATCCGCCTGGAAAACAGATTCGGGACTTTATTTGGGTCTTCCTTTACAAGATGTTCAAAAACTAAATGCTAAAAATTTTACACTCTCCGGCTTTAATTGGGCGCACGGTGGTGAAGTCGTTTCTTGGGAAGGTGGTAAATTAGCCGGAATTCATTTAGCTACATTTAGTAATGCCGGCAATCAGCACGATGGTTTATCAGATGCGGAATACTCTCAAATATCCGGTCAAACGGAATTCGATGTGCGTCACGAGGCCATTCAAAAATTGAATCCAAGCTTGGATATGATTTCGTTGATTAAGCCATTTATCCCCAATCAGGAGGAAGGCAAGACGATCAGTAAACGTATTTCAGCTAATCAAATCCCGCCTGCGAAATAACGATTATTTGAGTTTGGGATTGTTGTGGTGACGATCTGCATCGCGAATCGACTTCTTTTGCATGTTTTTTTCCAACGCTTCCGTGAGGTTTACACCCGTTTGATTGGCTAAGCAAATTAACACAAACAGGACATCCGCCATTTCATCTCCTAAGTCTTTTTGCTTATCAGACTCCTTTTCAGATTGTTCGCCGTAGCGACGGGCGATGATGCGCGCTACTTCACCCACCTCTTCGGTCAACATCGCCATGTTGGTCAACTCGCTAAAGTAACGAACGCCTACGGTTTGAATCCAGTTGTCAACTTGTTTTTGGGCTTCTTCTAAGGTCATATCGTTGGGTTTTTAGAATCGATGATGATAGTCACTGGACCATCGTTGCATAAACTTACTTGCATGTCGGCACCAAAAACACCCGTTTGAATGGGCCCGCCCATCGCTTCGGTAAGTTGGTGAATCATTTGTTCATACAAGGGAATGGCTTGTTCCGGTCGGGCTGCTGCTATATAACTCGGCCGATTTCCCTTTCGAGTATCCGCATACAAGGTAAATTGGCTCACTAATAAAATCTGTCCGTTTACCTGAGCGAGTGATAAATTCATTTTACCGTCCGCATCGGAAAAAATACGTAATCCGTGGATTTTCCCAGCCAAATAGGTGACGTCGGCTAGCGTATCATCTACGTGTATGCCTAGGAGGATGACGAATCCGGTGCCGATCGAGGCATGTAATTTTTCCTCCATATGCAGCTGGGCTGAACTCGCGCGCTGTATCACTGCGATCATCGGCTACAACAAGAAATAGACGATGAGGAAATACACGTCATAGCCCAAAATATTGTTGGTCGTCGTGATGAATGGACCCGATGCCACGGCTGGATTAATTTTGAGTTGGTTTAACACCAAAGGCGTAATCGTACCCATTAAGGAGGCCAACATAACTACGGCGAATAACGAAAGTGATACCGTGATGGATAACATGATGGCACCATTATCAATGAGCATGGAACAACCAAAGGCAAAAATGGCTGCAATTAGTGCGTTGATTAAGGCCACGACAAAAACCTTTTGAAGACGTTTCCAAAGTGTTGTATCTAATCCACTTTTATCTGCTAAGGATTGAACGATCAGTGAAGAGGACTGAATACCTACGTTTCCACCGGTTGATCCAATCAATGGTATAAATGCGGAAATGGCGGGTAACAAAGAAATGGTATCGTCGAAGCGATCAATGATTTTGGCAGCTAAAAAACTACCCACCATACCACCGATCAACCACGGTAAACGCGAACGAACTAATAGCCAAACAGAGTCGTCTTCTTCTACATCTTCCGAGATACCTGCCATGACTTGAATATCCTCTTGCGCGGATTCGGTGATGAAATCGAGCACGTCGTCGATAGTGATTCGGCCTAATAAACGGCCTTGTATATTCACGACAGGAATCGCTTCCAAGTCATATTTCTGCATTAAATCGGCCACTTCTTCGCCCGTGCTGTAGGTCTGAACAGAAACGATTTCATCGTCTTCGTACACATCTTGAATCTTAGATCCACGCTTGGCCAAAATGATTTTTTTCAGCGAAACGGTCCCTAAAAGCAATCCATCATCGTCAACTACATATACGGAATAAACCTTCTCTACATCTTCGGCTTGTCGGCGAATCTCCTCCACACATTCCGTTACGGTCTGTGTGACATTGATTTTAATCAACTCTTTTTGCATCAAACCACCTGCACAATCTTCATCATAATGCATGAGGTCGATGATGAATCGCGCTTGTTCACGGTCCTTCAATAAGGCGATGACTTCTTCACGTATGCGAACAGGTTGTTCATTCAGAATATCCACCGCATCATCGGAATCGACGATATTAATGTATTCTGAGATTTCTTTGGATGTAAAGTTTTTGAGGAATTTTTTGCGGTCATCGGTATCCAAGGCGGAGATGATGGCAGCGGCAATTTTGGTGTCCAGTAATTGGACTAAATATTTTGATTCATCGCCGTTCAGTTCATATAAAATGCTGGTGATATCGGCAGGGAAAAGGTCTTCAATTTTGGCAATAATCTCTTCGTTCGCTTGGGCTGTAATCA
>JACCDW011908451.1_pt1 | contig 13884 bp, 26 predicted proteins | sample 7449781 | NCBI WGS metagenome assembly JACCDW01 (sample SAMN15323449, study PRJNA562643) | freshwater metagenome | isolation source: river surface water | place: USA:Blue River Watershed | collected 2017-08-18 | reverse complement strand
TTTTTTCTTTTTCGTCAATCATGTGTTTTTCTCCTTTAGCCTTGCTTCAATCCAGTCATATATTGCGGCATCAAGCTCACATCCTTCTTTTTGAAAATCTGGAACATTCATCCAATCCTCATCATCCGTCAGCCCGACCCATTTTTTGTGTGGTGGTGATGTGTATAGTGCGATTGGTTTGTAATGGCTCGTTGGTTTTTTCCATCTAAAATATTTATGCCCAACTGCGTTTTCGCACAAATACGCAACAGGCTCTTGCTTCTCTGCTTGCTCGATGGCTTGCTCGATGGCTTGGCGTAGGGCGGCTGTCCACTCATTCATTTTGTTAACAGCATCAATGCCGCCACCAAAGAAAACAGTTTCTCCGTGTTCGTTTGCCCATTCCAACGCTTGCTTCATTGCTTCGATGCTCATGTGTTTCCCCTTGCTTTTGCGAGTGCGGCTTGTGCAATCGTGTTGCCTTCGCTGTTTCCGTATTGGCCTGCGTTGCCAAGTCGTGCTAGTTTTTCCAACGCCTCCACCAACTCCTGATTCACCTCATGCAAGCGGCGGAGTTCGGCGGCGGCTTGTGGGTTTGGGAACATAGGCTCCATCTGCTCGAGAAAAGAAGCGATGCGTTCTGCGTGTGATTTTTCTGGTTGTGTGTTCATGATTTAATTCCTAGTTTGTTTGCCTTAACCCATTCCAATTGTGAAACGGCTTCATCGTGACCATGCCATGCCAAGTTATCAATACATTCCATAACAATCAACTCGGCAAAGCGTTCAATATCCGCAAGTTCTGCCTCCCACAACCCATCGTATGCAGTAAGGCTAAACCCCGCCTTGAAAGCCAGCTCTTTTAATCGTTCGTTCATTTGCTCCTCCCACGATCTTTCTGCCACATCTCTTTAATCAAAATAAAACAATAAGCAACGCCGCAAAGCACTGCAACTGAAATGACAAGCACACTAAAAAAATGTACAGCGGATTCAATACCGTCAAGAATTGTCATGTGTTTCCCCTTAAAAGATCAACAACAGCGTAGACAGTAAGACCAAGCAGCCCAATCATTAAGGCAGAAAACAAAATCAAAACAGCTATATTCATTCCCGCCTCCCGTTCATTGCCTTGTCGATCTCATCATCCATCTGTTTGTCGGTGACCATGAACATCTGCGCGGTGCATCGGTTCAGCCAACGGTAGCGGTCAGCGTCTACCTTCAACGCCTTCACAATCTCCGCTACCTGTGACATCTCTTGGTGGGTCATGGTGTACCCGTTCTCGAGTACACGCATTAACTGTTTGTAGTCCCTCATGTCCCTGTCCATGCTCGCTCCTAGAAACAAGTTGTCGTACAGTTACTGGGGGTCATGCAACACGTTGTACACGTAATGATCCTACCGCCTGAGATGTACGTATGTGTTGAGCAAGCCGCGTACACAGTACCAGCCACGATGAACAAACCTAACGCCATAATGATCTTACTCATTGCCTCTGCCCCTTACCGCATCAATGGCGGCTAACGATTGATAAATTTTGTCGATCTGCCCAAGTAACCCTTGTTGACTTCCCGACTCGTAATAACGTAATGCAACAATAACTTCTGCTTCTAAGATACTCAGCGCGGCATTCTCACGCATGAGTGCCATGACTTCTTTCTCATTCATAAGCGGCTTCCTTGATTGCGTCTAAATATTCTTGACCTCTAGGTGCTAGCGACACGTGGGCAAAGCGCATATCGTTCTTGCCCCGCCGCTGTGTAACGTAGCCCTCCTGAATAAGTTTAGACAGATACTTGTGCGCTGTGTTGGGTGACATAGCTAGACTGTTTGCTTCTTTAAGTATGTCGTTGGTTGTGGGTTCGCCAAGGCTAGCGATTGCCCCCATGATTAGTTCTTCGTACCAGTGAACGCTATGTTTGTCGCGTACCGGTTGTGTTTTAAATAAAAGCATGATGCCCTCAGAAAGAGTGATGACCGAGACTAGCAGGGGCGCGAAGCCCCCGCCCCCTACTAAACAGACGAGCCCTCCACCTTACGCTTGACGTGATGCGCGGGGTGACCTATCCACTTAGTGCCCATCTCTGCGATGATTTTCTTGACGCGAGCTTGGTTGCGTTTGCCTAGCTCCTCCATAACATCGTAGGTCATAGGTCCACGCAATTGCTCGAGGAACTTATCTTTTTCCTTGCTTGATGCAGCTTTCATAGTTGATCCTTTGAGTTTCTTAATAGGTTGTATAACAGTATCGCCACGTTGTGAGATCATCATCACTGCACCCGTAGCACTTCAATCATCGCGCCTTTGACTGACGAGATACATGCTTGATTACCCCAACGCTTACTGGCACGTGCGCTGATGACACCACGTACAGACTCGGCTTCAAAGCCTGTGGTGTCTATCGTAATGATATCGCCTACTGCCATGTCATCGAACCCCGCCGCGCGAATGAGTGCGGTGTAAGCACCGTAAGGTACAGAGGGGTCACGCCGTTGGCGTTTGTTAACCTTAGGAACAGCAAGTTCTAGCCCACCATGCGAGATGACGTCACCGCCGGGTAACTGGATAAGATACTTAGCGTTAGCCGCACGTAGCATGGTGACCGCACGAGTTACCGCAATCTCGGTAACGGAGGCAGGGGCTTGGTTGTTTAAAGAAAGGGGGAGTTGTTTGTTAGCCATGATAATAGTTTCCTTAGTGGATGATTAAAACGAGAATGAACTGCGAATTGCATCAACGCTTGCCTTAACTTCCTTGCGAGCGTTCATGTCCTTACGTAAGTCTTGTACATCTACACCTGTAATTGCCTGTGCTAACGCCGCACGCGCACTCTCTAAGTCAGGGTCGTGTGTGATGTTGAGCACCTTAGCCATATCGCACAGGTCGTGCGCTGTCTCAAGCAACGAGTCGTGGAACTTCCTAGTCACAGCCTCTTGCCCCACGTAATCTACTGTGAGGCGGTCAGACATACGATCTAGGTGATCCTTGAGTCGAGACTTGATGTCACGCATGGCGTGTTCGATACGTTCGTCAGCAAGCTTGGACAGCTTGGTTTGCAACTCCTTCTGTGCTTCGTTGCCTACGTCAACGCGGAAGTCACCCGCCGAGGGCACAGGCATGAAGTTAAGACGGAAGCTAAACTTGTACTTGAGTTCGTTAGGCGATGGGTATTCGTCCCGCTTGAACATATCGCCTAGCGCCATAGCTTGCGCGGTGATGAGGGTAGGGTACACGTCAATGAAGTCATCGACTAGTTGGTTGAACTTATCCTCATTGTCCTGCATGCTCTGGTTGAACTCGATGAACTTGGTCGAGGGAAGTAAGCGTATGCCTGAGTCAGACCATGGCAACGTGTTGTCGTACACATAGGTACGTACTGCGCCAACGTGTTGGTTAATGATCTCTAACTCCTTACGTCCTGCTAACAGGTTCTTGTTGACGCGAGCCGCGCCCTTGTCCCCTGCGCTCTTACCCTTGATGACCTCGTCCGTTGTGGACTTGTCTAGCTTACGTGCTGTCCATTGAGAAGCGTTGAACTCCACAAGCAGAGAGCAAGTGTCGATGTTGTAGCGTGCCATAATAGTTTCCTTTAAGTGGTGGGATAACAAGTTGTGGAGAACACCTCCACAACCAAACTGCATTAAGAATAAATACGTACTGTCTTACCGCCTCGACCGAGGAAGGTATCGTTGTCAACTACACCGTACAGCACAGGTGCTTTGGGTACAACGTAATCAGACTCGATGTACCCGTCAGTCAGTATGAGTACAGCTTTGGGTTTGTACTTCTTCGCGGTGATGTACTCTGCAACACACGACAGGCGTGTGCCACCACCACCGCTCGGCTTGAGAAGCTTGCCGATAGAAGCGTAGTCCTTGGATGTAAACAACTGCTCGCCAACAACCGAACCCTCCCACCAGATCACACGCACAGCATCTGGTAACAAGTTCTCACAGATGCGAGCGACCTCACCGAACACGACAGGGTACGTGCCGTACATAGAGCCGGACGTATCACACGCAACGATGATCTCGCCCGTACTCTCAGAGAAGTGAGAGGGCATGATGTGACCAAGAGGAAGGAAGCGCTTGCTAGGTGGGCAGAACCGAGAGTAGTCATCGCCCTCGCAGATACTGAAGAAGAACTCGCTGATGTGTTGACGCCAGTTAGTCGTGCGCTTGACGAGTGTTCTGTCTAACGTGTTGCTAGCTGTGCCCTGACCGTTGAGCTTGCCCTGCAGTATCTTGCCTTGGTTGAGCGCATCGGTGACCTCACGCCCAACAGACTCGACTTGCTCAGGAGTTAGCTCGCCCATCTTGTGCTCATCGTGTGCGCCGTTGATAGGGTTGCCATCGGGGTCAACGTACTGCCCCTCACCGTCACTCTCCTCACCGTCACCCGACTCAGGCTTGGGCTTAGGCTTGGCGTTCTTGAGTAAGTCTCTGAGCACCTGAGGGAATGACCAGTCGGAGTACTTGGGGTGAACAAGCACAGGCACAGTAGGACGCTCAACGAAGCTGAACGTGGGGTCGATCTTCTCTATCGTGCCGTTGACTACGTAGTCCATGGCGATGTTGCATGCCTCGGGGTAACGCTTGCACACGTCCTTGTACTCGGTGCAATGGTGGAACGCTTTGTGCAAGGTCTCGTGAATCTTGACGTAGCGTAACTGCTTGCGGTTCTGTTGCATTGTGAACTCACGCCCGTACCACTCATGCTGTCCGTTGGTAGCGGCAGTAGGCATGTTGTCATCAACGTGGACTTGACCAACACACGCTACACCTGCGAGTTGGGCGAAGTCCTTGTTGCGGGACAGGTCGATGTTGACAGCAGTCAGGCGTTGCTCTGCTGTCATACGGTCAAAGTTAGCACTCATGTATTTCTCCTTGGTGGTGGTTGGTTACTTGTTACCGAAGTAAATCTTGTGTTCCTTGAGCATGGTCTGGAACGGTGCAACGGTGATGAACTCGGTAACCTTGGGACTGTTTGCTACTGAGTTACAGAACAGCGACTGCATCTCAGCACGCATGCGAGCAACGTACTCGGTAGCGGCTTCGGCATCGTCACGATTCTCTGTGTTGGTGATGAGCTTGAACGTCATCACGATCTGCGCCGTAGGCGATGAGGCTACCCTAGCATGAGCAGGGTCAGCGCGTACTTCATCGAACGTAGGGTTGTCACGTCCGAATCTAATGTACGCACCGAGTGCGTCAGCCGCAGGTGCACCGATAGCACCCTCAAGCGCATATTGCATAGTGATATCGTCCATCTTGTCACGCTCGTTGACAATCACAGAGGCAGTAGCTAACGAACGAGGCGAGGCGTATGCGTCCTGAGTAATACGTGGGTTGAAGATGAACGCATTGTCCTTCTCTTGTTGCTTGTCGCTGTACTTGCCGCCTGTATCGTAGTCAATGAACGAGTCGAACAACTTGGGATACTCCTCGGCGAACGCGAGCACCTCGCTTGAGAAGCCACGCTTTCTCGAACCCCACTGCACCCACTCGTCCTTGGTAGGCTTACGCATCTTGACAAACACGAGGCGGTTCTTGAGGTGCGCCTGTATCGAATCGCCCAAGCCCTCAGAGGTCAGGTTAGTAAAGCAAGTGACCACGCTACCCTCAGGCATGTGATAGTTGCCAACACGTCTCTCGTACACGATAGGTGCGAGCACGTCCTTGATGTACTGCTTGGCTTTGGCAATCTCATCGAGCGCAATGAACGATGGACGTGCGCCGTTGATACCCTTCTGATTAGTCTTGTTGACACCGAAGCGATCATTGGGTAACTCACGTGACACGCCTAGCTCACGATCAATGTCAGGCATCCACACCGAACCGTCAGACAACTGCGTGCAGTCGATAGGGTCAACGTGAATGTGATTGGCAAACATGGGGTCATGCTTGAGGTGGTGGGCAATACTTGTCTTGCCGATACCGTTCTCGCCCTCTACGATCACAGTCTTCTCGTGACCAATGGCTTTGATGAGTTGGCAAACTTGAGCGAACGAAAGCATCTTCATGGAAAAACTCCTTAGGTTAGGTACTGCTTGGTGGGTACTGCTGTTAAAAATTATACACAAAATGTGCAATGACTACGAGAAATAAAACTATCCCACAGCACAGGGTTATCCCCCATGCTGTGTTTGCTAACGTGTTACAGAGAACTCAGGCTGTCACGCATACATCTTACGGGGCAGGGTAGGCATGAACTGACCCCACGCTTTACGTGCCGAGCCCACGTTTAGCTTGAACCCCTTGAGTAACCTGCTGTACAGCGACCGCTTGAAGTCCTCCAACGTGACGGAGTTGACTGCCTCCTGTCTGGCGTTATGGTTCATGAACTGCGCGCGGTACACAAACGCCCCGTCCTTGTCGTATGCACGAGAGCTAGCGAGAATGTCGAACACGCCCTGCCCGAGGTCAAGCACAGTAGCTACGAACTCCTTGTCGTTGACGTCTATCGGCGTACCCTCTCGTTGCTTGCGGTAGTGCAGATTGTCCATCAGGTGATTGAACAGATTTATCTGAACAGGTTGGTGGTAGGTACGCATGAACGGCGCACCGTACGCCTCCTCCAACGTAACGTCAGCCCGATACTGCTCTAGCCTGAGTCCGCATAGCGTGACGAGTGTGTCTAGCTCAGCCATAAGCTCACGCCGTTGAGCTCTGTCTTCAGGGCTTGTGACCTTGGTGTACACGTCAAGGTGACGGGACTTACTGACAATCACCTTGTGGTCTGCGTTGAACACGAGGCTGGCAGAGATTTCTTCCTTGTGATTGGATACGTAGGGCACCCGTACATGTGAGTTATCGCTTGCCGTGAGCACGGTGTACGTCAGGCGGTGGTCGTTCATGAACTTGTTGGTGGTGACGGAGTGATAGTACCTGCACTCGACAAGGTATTCACCGTCTGCGTTGGGCGGGTAGAAGGTAGCGATGTTGGTGTTGTACAGCTTGTAATAGATAACACCCTCGTTCGTCATGTGGATAGACTTGTGCGTGTCACCTACCCTGACCAAGGGTTTGGCGTTGTCGGGCATCGCACGCCACTTCTTGCTACGTGGGGGAGTTGTACGGGCGTTGTAGTGGTGTAAAGCATCAATGTAGCTACGCATGGTAGTTTCCTTTAAGTAAGATGTTGTGGAGGAAATCTCCACAACGGTGGTGGGACTGCGGGTAAAAGGGTTGATTACAGATTGATCGTGATGGTCTTGTTGTTAAGGAATTCTGTGAGCTTGTCCTCGAGCACGTCTTCAAGGGCGTTCTCCACGAGCCCGTCCAGCACGTCAGACAACTCGTCATTGACTTCATCGCGGATGCTCACATGGTCGCGGATGTCGAAGCTGTTGCTCATGTACGCTTCAACGCAGTTGAGCACCTCCTCCTCCATAGATGGCTTGATGTCGTCCATGTGGGACTCGACTTCTGCTTGGATTTTCTCCTCGAACCATGCGCCCTCTCTGAGCACCGTCTCGACTGCTTCAACCAGATCAGCCTGAACGTTGGGGGGAGTGGGTGCAGGTGCGGGCGTAGGCGCAGGGGTGGGCTGAGAAAGAAGATGACCGAGACTAAGAAGCTCGTGCTTGATGCCCCCGATGGTCTCCTGTAGTTGCGTGAGGAGCAGGAACAACTTGTTGTCTGCGATGGGGTTGGTGGGTGTGGTTGGGGTTAGGTCAGTCATGATGATCTCCTGAGGTGGGTTGGGTAAAAGGTTGTCAATGGTATTTGGTAACGTGTTTGGGTATACGTTCATTCTGTTTGCTCCTTGCGGTAGTCTTTAGGGAAACTTGTTTCGATCATTGAGACAACGTAGCAGACCTCGAAGTCATCGAGGTCGCCGTGCGTAGCGTCTTCTTCTACATCAGCTATTTCTTCACCGATGCGTACGAACCGATAGTCGCAGTCGTCCTTGTACAGTTGCCGCGCCCATCTGTAGATCGTGATGTAGGCTTGGACATCGGGGTTTTCCGGATACCACTTAACGTGGTCGGCGTGGAAACATATTATCGGCTTGTCCTTGGGCACGTAGCAGTCAGCGAGTGCTTCGCTTAGTAACTTGTCGCCCTTAGCTAGTATGAGGTTGACGTACGCATTACGTAGGTGTTTGTCCCTGAAGGTGATTGTGTATGCCACTTCGCTTCTGTATCCCATGATTACTCCTCTAGTAACGCTGTTAACACGGGCGCATCCACGCCCTCCTTGTGAACCTGTACTTCTACCTCACCGTCTTCGCTCACGCTCAGGCATAACTCGAACGTGCCCTTGCCTAACAGATACTTACAAGCGATACCGTTGCCGGTGTTAACGACAGACCAGTCGTTGATCTTTGTTTGTACTTTCATTTCACTTCTCCTTGGTCAATGTCCGGTAAAGCAATGTCTTTATCGGTTGGTTCTATACAGTCGAGATACTCGACCTTGATGTTGCCAGTGGCTGTTGCCTTTTGCGCCCACTCTATCCATTCTTCTACTGTCGGTTTCTTTATGTCTATCATTTCGTTTCCTTTAAAAAGTCAGACTTCTTTAGTATGGGTTTAGCCAAGGCGAGGGAGTGCATCCGCAATAAGTCCAACATACCCTCGATGGTCTCGCTACCTGTGCATGGTTTGCAATAGCCCACAGGCTCACCCGCATCGGTGTAATACACCTCGACCAACTCAAGGTACGGCTCGCCATTGTTCTCATCGGTGACGTCTATTACTCTAAAGTTCCATGTACTCATTTCACTTCTCCTTGGTTGTTTGTGGAGGAACTCTCCACAAGGTTGTTAACGCTTAAAACACTTGTCTGCCGCATACGTACTCGTTCTGCATGGGGTATAGCTTCATAGAGCATGGTTAGTTTCTCCTTGGTGGGTTTGTCTAGTATGTCCGTCCATGTCGGGTTGTTGGGTAAGGTTTCGGGAAGGGGTAGTGCCCATCGTCTGTTGTGAGTGATGGTTTGTTTGGCGTGATGCGTAGCTTCGAGCACCGCTTGAGCGTAGGCGAGCAAGAAAGAAGATGACCGAGACGAAGAGCGAGGTGTCGAAGACGCCGAAGACGAAGAGGGGGAGGAGAGATACTTAACCCGAGCGCGCGCAGTCGTGAGGTATTTGCTAACGTCTTTCCATAAACCATCCCACGCCTGTTGTTTCTTCTTCGCCATCTTGCGGTGTATGCCCGCACGTATCCCGTCTTTGCCATCTTGTATACGTTGCTTGATGCGCGCCTCGATCTGTACTGCGCCCATTTTTAGATCACCTGTTATCGCTCTCGTTTGTAATTCCTTTGCTGATAGCTTGCGTGGTGGGCGTAGCTTGGGTCGGCATGAGGTGCAGTTTTTACTTATTACCTCCAACTTATACGCTCCGCTCTTGCCCCAACCCTTGGCTTGAGCGTGGGTTGTGCGTTTCTTGAATGATGAGCGAGGGAAAATCCCCCTGCATTTAGCGCACATGATGTGAGAGGGAAGACGTGAATCACCTTCTGTTAGTACAGCGTAGTCTGTTGAGGTGTCGTGCGGTTGAGAGCCTTGTACATCAAGGGTTTGGTGTGGGGGTAAGGCTGATGAGTGCATATAATCTCCGTCTAAAAAACGTCCGGTCACGTCCACGATTACCGCTATTTAGGACGCATACCGAGGACGCTCGCAAACCCGCATGGATACTACATCTTAAACACAACTAACACTAACGTCCAGCATTTTTGAGGAACACTATTACTAAAACTTTAAAACTAAAACGTACACCAAAAAAACGTCCATTAAATATATAGATATATATATAGAGAATAATTTATTTATATATATATGGACGTTAGTGTGAGAGTGGACGTGACGCTAATAACCATGCGGGTTTGCGGTCGTCTTGGTGGGTCGCCAAGTAGGGTAAATCGAGGACGTTTGTAAAATGCTCCCAAGATGTGGGACTATCCCAAGTTGTGGTATTAGTTTGTGGAGACTTCCTCCACAACATCAGATGCGGATAGCAACAACGAGGGAAACGAATGCCCCAATGAATAGCAGGGGCGAGAAGAAAGGGAAGGCAAGCCCAAGTAGAGCGAGCGTGGTGGAGAGAAAGAAGAATGCGCCTGAGAGAACGACTTGAATGATGGTCATGGTAGTTTCCTTGGTGGTTAGAGTTGATCGTTGCGGTTGACCCATACTGCGCCTATCACAGAGGGGAACCATTCGTTGAAGACCTTGCGCTCATCCATTGACGTGCACCAGACTCTGCCTGTACTGCTAGGTTTGTGTGGTTCGATGATCGCTTGGAGGTAGTAGGGCTTGCCCTTGATGAGGACGGTATCGCCGAGGTTTACTTCATTGCCGTTGCGTTCGTAGATTAGTTTCATGGTGGTTCCTTTGAGTGGTGAGAGTTAAGCCCATTCGCCGATTACTTTGTAGTCGACTAGGGTGAATTCATGGAAGTGGTCAGGGTTTTGTTTGGCTTTCTTCAGGTCTCCTGCGGTGAAGTGGAAGTAGGCATCATCGTAGAACTGTAGGTTTTGAATCGGGTTGCCAGACCAGAGACAAGCTACGCAAGAGATAGGGGTTGATTGACCTCTCTCGATGACGATAACGGATAGGATTTTGTGTTTAGCTTTCATGGTAGTTCCTTTGAATGGTAAGAATTGACAGGGATTGGAATAGCAGTCAACCTCCGCCCCCTGACTTGTTTGCAAACGTGTTGTCAAATACTCGCCTTGAAAGCACGTTTCTGTGCGGCAGTAAGACTCTCAAACTTCTTAAGCAACAACTGCACAGGGTCAGACGATTTGCGTACGGTCTTCTTTGTGGAGGATTTCTCCACAACAACTTTGGGAATGTAGTACTCAAACATCTTACGGGCAGCTTCGCTCTTAACGCTACCGCCTGCCTGCTTGGATGTAAACCCGAGCAGACCTTTGTTGCCGCCTTTGGTCATGACTACAGGCTTGACGCCTGTACGTTGCGAGATCAACCGAGCGATAGCGTTGCGTGCATCGCCTTGCTCATCACGCGTCATAGCGTTATAGGCAACAACAAACTTCGTTTGCGCTTCGCTGATCTCGATACGGCTTTTGATGTGATCGTTAATTGCGTTGATGTAAGTAGTAATAGCGTTCATATCTATCTCCTTGATGTGATGAACTATGAACCGGGAAACATTCCCAATCCATAAAACTATTATACCATTTGGGACTATTCCAAACCTTGGGATTTCCTGTATGGCGAACCCCACCCACCCCCCACCAAGGCTTTTAGACGACGTCGACCCGATCCCACATAAACACTGTTCATCACCCACAATTTAATTTTTTGTAAAAAGTTGTCTAAGCCCCACAAAAAATTTATAAAAAATCTACCCTCTTTTGTCTAAAACTTGACACACCATCGTAAAAGAACGCGCTAGAATAAAAACGTGGGGAACAGGGGTTAGCGCCCTGTACGGCATGGAAATATAGGTACCTTGGCAGGCACCTGCACTCTTCGCCGCTCTTTGATTTCGTATCTGGGCTTTGCCCAGATAAACCCTGCTTTATGGGACCCCACACCTAACACGCATAAAAAAGGCCCCGCGCTTGCGCAACGGGGCCGGGACATTCCCACCAAGGAACTACCACCAAGGAGAAAGTGGTGAAGTAACTATACCAAAAAAATAAAAACAAGTATATACTTGGCGCAGCTTTGCAAAAGACTACACCCACCCGGTGCCACAAAGGGGTAAAGCAGTGCTGTTAAATCATTTGGTGAGCGCTAACGCCGCAGACTACGTCCCTGAGATTCAGGTCGATGTAGGACTTCCTACCCCCGTAGAGAAACTTAGTGCCGCGCAAACACTTGACGCCCAGCTACAGACCGCTGACTGGCTCAAAGAAATTACCAACGACGACGATACTATCGTCGATAAAGCCCAAGAACAAAAAGCTGCAGACGCTTTCTCCGCGCTACTGCACGACGCCCCCGAAGCAAAAGACAAACTTCTGAGCATGCAGGTGCCAGAAGAGATTCGTTCGACCGTAGCCATGGTCAGCGCCTACCAGTGGAAGTTTTTGGAGCAGGCCGAGAACCTTAGAAACATGGCGGTTACAAAAATTGTCCAAGAGACCGACCACCCTGATGCCCGAATCCGCTTAAAGGCGCTCGAGTTGTTGGGTAAAGTCACTGAAGTCGCCCTGTTTACAGATAGGGTTGAGGTCAAGCACACCGAGTTGACTGATGACGAACTCACCCAGAAGATACGCGACAAGCTTAGCCGTTACATGGGCAAGGTAGATGTTGTGGATGCAAGAATGGTGGACGATGTGGAAGACGTCGGTGAAGTAAAAGTCATTAAAGGACAAGAGTGAGCTTCGAATTCCTGACACCTGAGGAGGCCGCTGCCGCGCAGATGGCCCTAAAGGACATGAATCGGGTAGAGAAAGCAGCGTTTCTTGCGCAGCTGGAAGAAAAAGACAAGCGTTGGCAGCTCAAAGAGGCACAGACCGACCCCATTAAGTTCGCCAAGCGGGTGTATCCGGGGTTCAAAGTAGGTCCACACCACCGCAAACTAGCCAAAATCTTCGAAGCTGTGATGCGCGGGGAGAAAAAGCGGGTGATTATCAACATCGCGCCGCGTATGGGTAAGTCTGAGTTCTCTTCCTACCTGTTTCCTGCGTTCTTTCTGGGGCAGTACCCGGAAAAGAAGATCATTATGGCAACGCACACCGCCGGTCTGTCCGAAGACTTCGGTCGCAGAGTGAGAAACCTACTTGAGAGTGAAGAATATGCCGAGGTGTTTCCTGATACGGTTGTCGCCGACGACCAAAAGGCTGCTGGTAAGTGGTCTACTGGTGCTGGCGGTCAGTATTACGCTGTTGGCGTGGGTGGTGCTCTTGCTGGGCGCGGTGCGGACCTGTTCGTAATTGACGATCCCCACTCTGAACAGGACATGAAGGCGAACTCACGCCTGTCATTCGACAATGCGTGGAACTGGTTCCAGACCGGACCGCTGCAGCGCTTGATGCCTAACGGTGCGATCATTATTGTGATGACGCGCTGGTCGCTCGTTGACCTGACAGGACGGTTAATTGACTTCAGCATCAAGAACCCCGAGTCCACACCGTGGGAGATAGTTGAGCTCCCCGCCATCCTGAACGAGAACTCCGATACAGAGAAGTCGTTGTGGCCTGAGCAGTGGCCTCTGGACCAGTTGAAAGCTAAGAAGGCGGTGCTCGACCCCCGGTTCTGGAACGCGCAGTACATGCAGCAGCCAACCTCGGATACGTCAGCCACCATCAGTCGTAAGATGTGGAAAGTGTGGGAGTCAGAGGACCCGCCGCCATGCGAGTACATCATCCAGAGCTGGGATACGGCGTTCGAGACCAAGACCACGTCTGACTATAGCGCCTGTACAACATGGGGTGTCTGGTACAACGACGAGGACGGGGGGAGCCCCAGCCTCATACTGCTCGATGCGTTTAAAGACCGGATGGCGTTCCCGGAGCTCAAGCAGGTGGCGCTCAAGCACTATAAAGAGTGGCAACCAGACTCACTGATTGTCGAGAAGAAAGCAGCCGGTGCACCGCTCATACAGGAGCTAAGACGCATGGGGTTGCCGGTGCAGGAGTTTACGCCCAGCCGGGGAAACGATAAGATGGTGCGGTTGAACGCCGTGGCTGATCTGTTTTCGTCTGGCAAAGTCTGGGCACCTGATACTCGCTGGGCGCGAGAAGTGATTGAAGAAGTGGCATCGTTTCCTGTCGGCGAACATGACGACTATGTGGATACAGTCTCACAAGCGCTGTTACGATATCGGCAGGGTGGGTTCATCAGCTTAGATAGCGATGAGCGTGAAGATCAATATTTTAGAGCCCGTAAAGCGGCGTACTACTAGGAAAAATTATGTCTATTGAAAAAGCGCTGTATCAAGCCCCGCAAGGACTGCAGGCTCTGGAAGATGTTA
>JACCDW011666115.1_pt1 | contig 13884 bp, 18 predicted proteins | sample 7449781 | NCBI WGS metagenome assembly JACCDW01 (sample SAMN15323449, study PRJNA562643) | freshwater metagenome | isolation source: river surface water | place: USA:Blue River Watershed | collected 2017-08-18 | reverse complement strand
GCGCGAAATTATCGCCGCACTCGAAAAGAATGGCGTTGCGACGGGATACATCCGCCCACACAACGACAAAGTCTCGAACTATCACTACGTACTGTGGCACAATGCGGAACGCACTATTCTGATTAAGCATGAGGAGTATCCATACAAACTCCCCGACATGGGAAATCCCAAGTGGCTCTACTTCAGCTCGGTGGGCGAGAACTCCCTCCCCTACCATGCAGAGATTGCGGACTATCTCAAAACACACCCAGATGTAAAGCTCGCATTTCAGCCTGGAACTTTCCAGATTAAGCTCGGAGCAGAAACTCTCAAGGATTTGTATGCCGATACCGAAATCTTCTTCTGCAACGTCGAAGAAGCACGCCTGATTCTCAAATCCACCGAACAAAACCCGGCAAAGCTACCCAAGATGATGTCTGCACTTGGCCCCAAGATTTCTGTCATCACTGACGGCCCGAAGGGAGCATATGCATACGATAGCTATACGGGAAAGACCTACTTCATGCCTCCCTACCCCGACCCAAAGCCTCCATATGAGCGCACTGGCGCAGGAGACTCGTGTGCGTCGACCATTACTGTGGCACTTGCTCTCGGGCTTCCCCTCGAGACTGCACTTCAGTGGGGACCGATCAACTCCATGTCGGTCGTGCAGTACGTGGGCGCGCAAGAAGGACTCCTCACTCGCGAGGCGCTCGAAACATATTTGGCAAACCGCCCACAGGATTATGTGGCACAAGAAGTCGCAATCTAGGACTTTTCTGTATAGCATCCACAAAAAACACCCCGCTCTATGCGGGGTGTGTGCTATGCTACAGCGCAAATGCGGGTCGCATTGCGTAGTTAATGAATCGCTGACTGAAAGACACGGGACTCACACACAAGCCCCCTGTCACTCCATACCCAACTGCAGGAATGCACCGAGAACGTGAATCATCCCATGTACCGGTACAGAGTACACCCAATCCAGGATGTTCCTTGTGCGTCGTGGATTCCATCACCAATGAGTAATGCTGGATGAGCAATTCTTCAAGCAGAGTCACCCCGCGGGTATGATCTCCATCCACCTCCTGAGCGCTATGACCGAAGTTTGCTTCAGGCGCAAATGGGGAGCGCCCCACCCACACTGCGTAAGCCTCACGAGGAATGCGCATACTCATCGGGAATCGCATCGACAATTGCGCACTAGTGTAGACGCCCTCGCCCATGTTTTGTCGACGCAACTGTGCACCGAGGCACTCTCGCACTCCGTCCTGCGTGGCGTGAGGAGGCACAAACACCAGCATGTGCTCCCCAGGTGGACGAGGTGGCACAGGGACACACGAAAAATCAACCGACCAGTGATATGCGTGGTCATAAAAGTCCTGCCAGGACTGACGCTCACCGAGATACTCTCGCTGTAGCGGGTGCACCCAAGGTGGCGCACGCAACACAGAAGTCACACTCCTGCGCGCCAGATCACGAAGCTGGCGCCCACTGGTAAGGAGAGACTGAGCCTCAGCAAAGGTGGCAATCTCGAAATATTCCTGGAGTGCTTGTGCGGTCGCTGCGTGGAGATGTCCGCTCAACTCAACCATCTGGGGTGAAGTCATCGGGCGGTCTGTTTCATTTGACATGATTCATTCCTCACAAAGAACTGCTCTCCTTCGATGCCGGAGAGAATGGCGGGTTCAGTATTTCACGCGAAGGAGAAAAGTCAATGCTATACAAACGGCTGGACCCATCTCGCTGGCTCACTCGGACCGAGTCTCTCCCACAGCAAAAGGAGCACTACAGCCATGGCAAATCCAAATGCCAAAAGTACTGCTCCAGCTGAAATATCTTTACTTCGCCCTATGGTGGCATGTTGTTCAGGGTGAAGCTTGTCGAGCATCGTCTCAAATGCAGTGTTCACTAATTCCACAATGAGGATCAAGAAGTATGACAGCACAAAGAAGGCCAATTCCCACGGAGCGAAAGGAAAAAGAAACCACCCCAACAAGAGATACATAGGTAATCCCGCATGGACCTCTAATCGAAAGCTGTGGTCTGCGCGGTATGCATGAAGTAATCCATGAAGCCCATATCGCGTACCCTGATATATTTTTTTAATAGCATGCATCATAAAGGTTTTTTGGCGTCACACAGATGAAGGCGGTTACGAATTGAGCGGGTCAATCATAGTAGACTGGATATGCTCAGACTTGGTCATCACCTGAGAACCGTAGGTGGCAGCCCAGCTCGACTGACTACACTTGCGCCCCGAGAAATAGCGACATGCGGCATCACGCTCAGCACTATAAGAACCGGGTTTTGCTCCGAGATCAGTGAGATACATCCCTGCTGCCATAAATGCGTCTCGCGCATTCCATGGATCAGCGGCATCAGTACCTAATGCTGCGGTAATTCGATCCTCAAAAAGCACCCACGTCGAGGGGATAAATTGCGCCGCACCCATCGCACCTCCCCACCCCACTTCTTGTGGACACGACACACGCGTCTCAAATGGATCTTTTCCTAACGCAGCCGTAATCTTGAGAAAATGCGGGACATCACGAGTAGGATTCATCACCTTCTGAAAAACGGTACCGCTCTTTGCCCCCACGCCTGCACCAGTGGTGGTGTTCTTTAAAATACAAGAACCCTGATTCTTCCCAAAACTCGATTCCTGCATAAACACCGCCAAGAGAAATGCAGGGCGAATCCCCGTCTTGGCAGATACTGCTACCGCATAATCATAGGCTTTTCCAAATGGAATCTCTCCGGAGTCGCGAAGAGCAAAAAGTGCAGCACGAATTTCCGCGGCTCGCTTTTTTCGATCAGCAAGTACCTTGGAGTATTCTTTCTCCTTATTTTTCGTAATCGAAAGCAATTGCTTCTTTTCTGCCTCATTCTTTTCTACTAATTTCTTATTCCGCTCGAGTTCAGCCTTTGCATCAGCCTCTGCTTGCTGTCGCGCTTCGAGTGCCTCCTGCGCTGCTTCGTTTTCTTCTTTTGCACTCTTAAGTGCTTCTGCGGAATTTTTGAGCCCCGCACGAATCGCATCAAAAGAATCAAGGTCTTGAAAGAACGCAGACAAATCTTCTCCAGACAAGAGCATTTCAGCAAAGGTGGCTTGATCGAGTTCGTTGGTCTTGCGCACCAGCTGTGCCAAGGACTGTTTTTCTCGTTCGATACGTTGCGCAATACTTCGGACCGTGCGCGCTTTATCCGCAATACCGTCTCCCAGTCTCGCAATCTGAAGATTCTTCGCTTTAATATTCAGATTCGCTTTATTGATATTGGCATTGAGAAGCTTGATGTCTCGATCCAAGCTCTGTCCTTCACCCTTCAGTGTGGTGATGGTATTTCCCAGCCCTGCGATTTCCTGGTTGATGGTGTCGAGCTCAGACTGGAGTTGAGCTTCCTTGGTGGGTGTCGTTTGCGCATATACAGCATAAGGAAGAGCGAGCATACCCCAAACTACACCCACGAGAGTGAGGGCAGACACAAACACTGCTCCATATCGCTGATGGGACAACATATATACGTACAACCAGTATAATCAATTTTTGTGACACAAGAAAGACCACCACACAGTGTGTGGTGGTCTCGGACTACAGATGAGTCGCTTATGCGGGCTCCTCTGCGTCTTCCTTCTTGCCCTTCTTTTCCACTTCGATTGCGGACATATCGATGGTGGTGGGAGCGGCATCAGATTCTTCCTGCTGACCACTCACATTCGCAATCACCTCACTGGCAGCAACCATGGCGCGCACGCCTTCGGGGAGCTTCATATCACCAACGGTGATGTGACTTCCAATCGCGGTCAACTGTGACAGATCGACAGTGAGATGAGATGGGAGCTTTCCGGGGAGAGACTCCACGCGAAGCTCGTGCATGACCTTGAGCACGACACCACCTACCTTCTCGGCAGGAGCAGTTCCAACAAACTCCAAAGGTACATCAACTTCAATCTTGTGATCTTTGGCAACCACATAGAAGTCTACGTGAATAGGCTCACCGACCACTGGGTCGAGGTCCACATCATGAATGAGTGCATCAAGTGGCTTACCATCCACAGAAAGACTGATAATAGTCGACTCTCCTGCCGCCTTGTATGCCTTCATAAAGGCAATGGCGTTGACGGAAATAGAGGTGGACGGGTGAGCAGCTCCGTAAAAGACCGCCGGGATGTTGCCTCCCCGTCGGATCATCTTCGGATTTACTTTCACGTCGCGAACAGTTGCAGATAACGTTATCATAATCGCAAAAACTACCGGATAATGGTGACACACTACCACGCACACGAGCAAAACACAACCCTCACGCTTCCACCTAAAGAGTGCATGCTTCGTGCTATACTTTTTCTATGAAATACGCCTCGATGGGTGGTCTCACCTTACTCATACTTATTGGAGGGTTTGTCGCATGGCGCATATACGGCGACCCCAAACATACCCCGGTGTCCCCGCCTCCTTTGGCTACGCCAAGTGCCCTCACGCACGGCTGGCATGAAGTTCCTGTCATCACCTACGAAGAAACACGAGAAACAGTCGCGGCGCTTCGCTATACATGGAACCTCTCGTACCCTGTAGTGCACCTCACCAGTCACCCCAAGGAGGCCCGGGCGACCAATGATATGATTCGCACGTTTACACTCGACCAAGTTGATGCATTCAGAAAGAGCGCCGAGCCCGAAGCCGATCTTCCAGCATCACAAGATGGGGCAAGTGATTTTGCCCTCCGTGCTCAGACACTGCTTGCATCGCCCACCCATGTCGTATTTCGCTTCGATGGTGCAGAATTTTATTCTGGCGCGGCGCATCCCAACCACTACACCCGCATCCTCACGATTGATATGGAGCAGGGTATGATATTGGACTCCATGAACATCTTTTCGTCATCATCTGTCGCACTCCCGTGGCTTTCTGATACCGCTCGACGCGTGCTCAAGGATCGCTTCCTCGATGATGGGGACACCTACACCCACATGACACTACCGGGCACCATGCCTGTAGAGCAAAATTTTCGCACGATTGGATTGCGCGCAGATGGTATCGTGCTTATTTTTGACCCCTATCACGTCGCCCCATATGCACGCGGTCCTCAGGAAGTCTTTATTCCAACTGCCGAAGTCGAAGCATTGCTTCACCCCCGCATCCTCAAAGCCATGCGCGACGCGGAAACGCAAATTGTCCATGCGACGATGGACATATCGGATACTCCGTAGCGCTGATTGACAGGGCAAAGTGTGAGTGTCAATATGAACGCAGAGTTCCTGAGACATCACCCATGCGACGTCTACTTATCGTACACCCTCATACCACATACGACACCGCACACCTGACCCAAGGCCCCATACAGAGTATCGCAAGTGACTACGAAGAAAGAGACACGCTCATCATACTCGCACCGGAAGAATCTGATGCGCTCACGTATCTGGGCAAGCCCGATTTTCGTGGTCAATTTGGACAACATCGTCTGGGGAATGTTCCACTCCGCATGCGTGGGGCGCTCACTGACGGTGTCACACATCTCACCATTATTGGTCATACGGGGTGCTACTGCCACCACACTGCCTTTGAGGACGTCCTAGAGCAAGTGGCGCGAGTCGGGAGTCATTCCTATCACATCCACTTACCCGCCTCCGCGATCTCTCGTCCGGTGTGTGATGACGGCACCTCGATGAAGACCGCCATCGACGAACGTGTGGCTGGGCGTGCATTCGCCCCTCCACCAGGATATCCGGAGTATCGCGTCGCACCATGTCACCCACGGCGAGCTCATGACACGCATTGGCAATTTCTGGACTATCTCAGGGTCGCCAAGTTTCGAGCACAAGAAGGACGATTTACCCTCACGGTATGCATTGATGACGGAACCATGCACCCCATAGGAGAAGGCACCACCCAGCTCACGATTTCGATTGCATCGACATAGTACATCCACCTCGCCCATCGGGCGAGGTGTTCAATTACCCTAGCGGTACTCATGCAGATATCTGGCAAGATCCGACACGCGACCACGGGCATCGAGCACAATACCTTCTGCTTTATACAACGCGAGCCGTGTGTCCCGCACGGTATCATCCGCCCATATCGTCCCGTCCGCATACACAATACGATGAAATGGAATCTTGGCACGCACCTGCTTTGGTGCGCGCGCAAGCATGGAAGTCACACTCTGCGCTGCCATAGCGCCACCACCAGCAGCCCGCGCAATACGCCCGTATGTGGTGACTTTTCCTCGAGGAATTGCACACGCAAGCGCAATCACCCGTTCACGAAATGCGCTCATGCTAGTCGAGTGCAAAGGTGGCACGTACGGTCACCATCACCTCCTTTTCCATACTGGAAGTATCGTATGTGCCATAATCAGAGACATCCACGCCACCCTTAGGTAACACCTGGACAACACCAGACGCAGACGAGCGCAATGCACCTACCTCGCGCCCGCTTTCTGATGCAATGGCTGTGGCGCGAGCTTTGGCGTCGGCAATCGCCTGAGAAAGGAGCAGAACGCGGGTTTCATCGAGTTTGCGATAAGTCAGCTCAAGACCATTCATCGCCACGGTATATCCCGCTCCAGAAAATGTGCCAATAGCATTAGCAAGTTCCTGCATCTGTGCCACATCCTCACTGCGCACAATCACCTGACGCGTGACGGAGTAGCCAGTCATCACTGGTCCCGACTGGGGAGGATAGTAATAATTGGGATTAGACATTCCTGCTGGAATTTCGACATCGGTGTACCCGCGATCCTTTAGGACTCCCACGATGCGCGCAGTTGCAGTGTCGAGCAAGCGAAAACCTGTTGCTTGGTCATCAAGCCCTGTTTTTGTTTCGAGTGTCACCACCAGACGCCCAAAATCTGCCGTCACCGCAGTACGAGCACTTCCCGTCACCGCGACTGTGTCTGAGGCAGTCTTGATATGATATGCCGTGAGACCTCCGATGCCCCCAAGCGCCATCAAAGAGAAACCAAGAATGGTGGCTCCTGCAACGACTGGCTGTGCGTAATCAAAAAGTTTTGTCCATGACATATCCTCAGTACTATGAATATGTCTGTATGATAACAAAGGCTGTGCATCACCGCTACTTCGGGCGCATATGTTTCCCGAACCGCACAATTCCATCATAAATAGGGATAAGCTCCCGCCCCACCGCAGTGAGTTCGTAGGTCACAGAGAGCCCGTCAATGGTATCCTCCCGACGCACCAATACCCCGACTGCTTCGAGCGTCTTGAGGCGCGCGGTCAGCGTAGCAGAATTGATGCCGAGTTCCTGTGCCAACACACCAAAACGACGCTCTTGGTGTCTAAGCGCATTAACAATCCGCAAGCTCCAGCGGTCACCAAAAAGCTTAAAGAGGCTGGCGCACACAGTATTGTCTTCTGATGTACGAGTCCCCCGTGTGATAGGCCGTGTTGTCCCCATTGCTTTAAAAACTAAAGTAGTTTATGATATAAAGTATTAATACTCTAGCATGCACCATATGGAAACACAATCATGGAACACCCCCGCAAACGCCGAGCGTCTCGAGCGTACCACCGCCGCCCTTACTGCGAACGGATTTCTTCCCACCGTCGTCCACACTAAAGCAGAAGCTCTCGCATATATCACTCAGCTTATTCCTCCAGGAGCAAGCGTGATGGAAGGCTCCTCACGCACCCTCGATGAGATAGGGTTTATTGACTACCTCAAAAAAGGTGAACACGGTTGGAACAACATTCATGCCAACATCTTGGCAGAAACCGACGAAGCCAAGCAGGCGCAACTCCGAAAAGAATCTGTTTTGTCCGAATATTATCTTGGTAGCGCTCATGCCGTAACAGAAACAGGAGAATTACTTATTGTCTCGAATACCGGAAGTCAGCTCCCCCACTTGGTCTACACCTCGAAGCACATCATCTTGGTGGTGGGAACTCAGAAAATTGTTTCTGATTTACCCGCGGCATTTGAGCGTCTCAATACGCACATCATGCCTCTGGAAGATGCCCGTATTATGCAAGTCTATGGCTCACACACCCTCCACGCCAAAAGCCTCATCCTGCACAAGGAGAACGCGTATCAGGGACGCAGTGTCCACGTGGTGCTGGTGACAGAAGCACTGGGATACTAATTTGGGTGCTCTGTGCATCACCACACCCGCCCAAAAGGCGGGTGTGTCATATGCCATGATGTATCACTGTCCCACTCTTGCGCGAGGTGTCGGAAAGGAGCGCAATGACCTCTACTGCAGCACCTTGGGGTGTATTGATACGCGAAGGAGGTATGTGTGTAGAAATGTGTTGTCGAATCTCCTCGGTCATCCAACCCGTATCAGTGGGGCCTGGATCATAGGCAAAGACACGCACTCGATGGGGTGCACACACGGGTGCTAACTGCATTGTCAACATATCCACACTTGCTTTGGTCATGGTGTATGCGAGTTCGTCGGGCATCGGACCGAGCGCTTGTCCTGAGGTCATATTGACCACCACCCCCGGCTTGGCACGATTGCGCAAAAACTCCTGTATGAGCATGGTCGTAGCGCGCACATTCACGGCATAGTGCTCGTCTAGTGTCGCACTAGAAAGTGAGGCAAACGGTTCAGTCTTGGAATACGCCGCATTATTGATGAGATAATCTGGCATGCCACACTCCTCCTGTATGCGCGCAAAGAGTATTGCGGGCGCATCAGCGGAGGAGAGGTCCATCGGATAGCCACGCACCACGACTCCAGTATGTTCTGCCACATCAACAAAACTACTCGGGTCATCTAGATCCTGAGGGAACAGCGCCTGATCATAGGCACGATGGTACGTATAGGCCACATGCACACCCTGCTTTACCAGCTCTTGCACCAAGGCAAAGCCGATACCCCTGCGTCGCCCAACACCAGTCACGAGAGCGGTCAAACCAGAAAGCGAAGCGTATTGCATCACCCCATCATACAAAACTCATGGAGTTTTGCCCATCAACGAAATACCACTTCAGACAAAAATAAAGGGCCCCCAACAAGTGAGGGGCCTTTAAAATATCAGAAGCAAGCTTCCGATACATCAACTCTACACCTAGGGGAAAAAGTATGCAAGTGTGGGGTGTGGATAACTCAATCGCGCAAATGAGGCACCAAGCCCGGCACAGTGGGGTCATACCTCATACGGTGGGTCACGCCAATATGGGGAGGAACGGAGAATGGCTCCCCTTCTGCGCGCACAGCCACATGGAACAATACTTCTGGACCTTCCGAGGTCGTGGACTGTGGAGCAATACGATCTCCCAAAAAGTATGCTGTCGTGCCCTGCCACCCCGATGGAGTACCAAGTGCAAGAGCGGCGTAATAAAAGGTACCTGAGCCACCTTGATCTTGGGTCATCACAAATACGTGATCCATGATACCATCGGCATTCACATCCAAAGTGGCAGGGTTGCCGAAGTATCGCGTGGTCATCATACTCTCACTGTGCAACATTGGCTGAATCGATACTCCATCATGGAGAGTAACAGGAATGTTCTCGATGGTATACGTGGCAAAACGATACCCAAGGGGATCAAGAGCAGGGGTGGATACACGAGGCATATCGTGTGATGAACGATGCTCGAGACCTTGCCACCATGACCACAGGGATAGCGTTCCGATTGAGAAAAACAGTGCGACGCTCCACCAGCGCACGGGGCGCTCTGCACCAGGCACCGACGCATCCGGCTCTTTAGACATGGGATTCCAGTGCCTCAGCATACCGCTTGGCAGAGGCTAAGATAGCACTCCATCCGCCTTCTTGGAGCTCTCGCGAATTCTCCCCTTCTGCCTCAAAGGCCGTCGTCACCTCGACACCACCCTCCACATCACGCAGAGTCACTTGAGCCTGGCGTCCATCATCCATGGTATAGGCGTACAACTCCTCTGGTGTGACTGCCGTATAAGTCCCTCCAAAATCAAACCCCATACTCCCATCACGCGCTTCCATCCGTGAAGAAAAACGACCACCCACACGCACGTCATTCTCTGCATGAGGACAACACCAATCGTCCGAAGCGTGATTCCACTTTACGATGTGCTCAGGGCGCGTGAGCACTTCCCACGCACGGGCCCGTGTGGTGGTAAAAATATGCGCCACAGTAATTGGATTGTTCATATGGGAGAATAATGAATAATAGAGTGTCATTGTCCCACGTTCCTGGAGTGAAAGCAAAGTGCGAGATTGGGGCTTGAAAGAATTCCTAAATTGCTTATACTGGAGCGACCATATCCCTGTGAGCGATATGGTAACCCTTGCGGGTTCGTCTAATGGTAGGACACCGCCCTCTGGAGGCGATTATTGGGGTTCGAGTCCCTGACCCGCAGCAAAAGGAGCTTTGCGATTTTTTCTGCGGGGAGGAAGTGCTCAGTAGCACTTCCGTCAGGGACTCGAAAGGCGCAGTCATGCTTTTCCAGCAGAAAAAGCAGACGAGCCGGGGTCGAGAAATTTTACGAGCGACGGCGAGTAAAATATTCGTGACCAAACCTGACCCGTCGCCAGCTTGAGATAGGTTCGGATGGCCGAGAGGCACAAGAAAAAGCGCCCCAAAGTGTGGGGCGCGCGTGTTATCGTGATAGAGAAGGGCGTTAGACCCATTCAATGACGTTGAGTTCAGAGGGCGGGAAAACCCTACTCCCGCCACCTGCAACCAAGTTGTTTACCGCACTGATGGCGGACTCAACGGCGTCCGCGTACGCGGGATTGAGGAGGGTGCAGCTGACACCCGCCCCCTTTGCTGCGCCTTGCATGAATGGGACGATTGAACTCGGCTCCGTCACGATCTCCGCCACCTTCATCCTACGCGGCCGCTTGACGAGTCCCCAGAGTGTACTCTCCGTGCCATTTTCGAGATAGATGAGATGGCGGCAAAACTCACCTTCCTTGAACATCACGAACCCATGTTTCAGACCATGTTTCTGGAGTTGACTGTTGAGAGTCTCGTTGTATTCATCGAATAGTAGCATTTGTGTCTCCTGGTGTTGGGAAGAAACCTGTCTAGATTATTACATAAATATAAACAAAAGTCAATAATTATGCATTTTTTTGCTTAACTTTCATTGCTTAGCAAATACAACTCCCACCGAGTCCCATTGATTGAAGAGGTGAAGGGGATGCTAGAATACCCCTACAAGGTCTCACAAGGTAATTTCCGCGACCGAGTCAGCCAGCTAGACACAATATACCCCAGAGCGAGAGCTTTGGGGGTTATTGTTATCTTTGTCGGTCAGAGACTCGAAAGGCGCAGTCATGCTTTTCCAGCAGAAAAAGCAGACGAGCCGGGGTCGAGAAATTTTACGAGCGACGGCGAGAAAATATTCGTGACCGAACCTGACTCAGAGCAGTCGACACGGCTTCGAATAACAGAATGGGATGACATGCTCAATATCCTTGCAAGCCGAGGTCTATCACCCCTCTTCAATCGGTCCCGATTTCCCGCTCTCAACTTATGCACGGACTATAATTTATGGCGGTAAAATGAGATAATCCACATACACTCATGACGTACTATAACACCGCACTCGTTGTTGTTCTTGCATTCTTGTTTTGTTTCCCCTCCCCCCTGTTTGCCCACCAACCGCGACTTACAGAAAGCAGACTCACCCCCGTGTCAGATCCGGAAATTTCTCAAGTGTATTACGGCAAACTCACTGGCGAACCAGATGTCTATGTGATAGACATCACAGAATCATTCAATCTCTATGTCAATGTCCTCGTACCTGATATTGATGGACAGAAAAAGGATGTCTCGGCAGTTATCCTGAAGGACACATCAGAAAAGCGGGACATGGCGAGCTGGTCGCAAGTCGCTCTCCTTGAAGGCATCACCCATGAATGGGAAAAGTATTACGAACCCTTTGGGGCTGACACCTATTGGAGGGGGCCGGAGTACCAGGCGCGGGTCGAAGCGGGTCGATATGAGATTCGCATATGGAGTAGTAATAACGACAGCAAATACTCGCTCGCCATAGGTGAGATTGAGAAGTTTAATGGGACGGAAGCAATACATGCGATGACGATGATCCCAGCATTAAAAAGAAATTTTTTTGAAACATCTTCCATAAGTTTCATCAAATCCCCCTTCGGGTGGATGCTGATTCTGGCAATGTACCTCCTTGCTGGTATTGTTGGTCTCATTTATCGCGGGATTTTAAAAAAATTTGCTGAGAACTCCCCGAGAGGGTCTGCTCGAAACATCGGCAGCAAGGACCGTGTGCTCCGTCTTGCACTAGGTGTAGGATTACTCGTATGGGCTATCACCACCACCTGGAACCCTATACTCCTCTTCTTCTCCGGCTTCTGCTTTTTTGAGTCTGCCTTTAGCTGGTGTGGCCTCTACGCCGCGCTAGGTAAAAGTACGTGTCCAGTTAATTCAATCATATGAACGAAAACATACTCTACTCACAACTGATAAAACCCACTTGGGCCCCGCCGAGTTGGGTGTTTGGTCCGGTGTGGACAGTGCTCTATGCGATTATTGCAGTATCTTTCGGCGCGGTGTTTTACAAAGCATTCACAAAGCAGATTCCCTTGATGGTGGCGTTGCCGTTTGCACTCAATCTGGTGTTTAATCTTGCTTTTACACCCATACAATTTCGCTTGGTCAATAATTTCCTTGCATCAATCGATATCTTGCTGGTCGTCGGGACACTCGCGTGGGCGCTATACGCGATATGGTACGCCGTCCCAGAGCTCCGCTGGGTGGTCTATGTCAATATCCCGTATCTGCTTTGGGGTACTTTTGCGACATGCGTCCAACTCACGATTACCTACTTGAATTGGAAGTAATATATTCATCACATTTTACACAGGAACTAAAAAAGTGACGAGTCAATATGGCGAACACTGCAGATTTTACAAGCGAAGCGTGATAAAATAGGTAGTGATTCATAATCAATGGTAATCCGCACTATTTGCGTTAGATAAAGTGCCATGAGAATTAAACTCTACACAAACATTTTCGAAGATCAAAAGGATGCAAATTTGAGTTACTTGGATTTATACATAAAAGGTAAAATGGTCAATTATTGTATCTACCCTTCAGACATGGAGGAATACATAGACGGTGTAGCGCACGAAGATACATGGCGAGAATTCTCTTACCATGGGGACGAAAAGTATTATTATCTTTTCCCACATCTAAAGTTAAATACAAAAATTGAAATATTGCATTCCGATATTCACGGTATGGAGGATTCGGATGGTATTCTTCATCTAGATGATTCAACAATTGGGGGGACAAAGGGGTATTGCCACTTAAACTTACTCCAGCGATTTATTTTAAATTATGACTTTAATAAATTATGGTTTCAAAAAGAAGGCAATTTGAAGTGGATAATCAGTACGATTATTACAATCATCACCATGATTATCACACTTGTCATAGGGGGAACGTAATCAAATCACTCATCTTCCTTCATGCACTACAAATTCCTCAAACAGAAAATACACTACATGAGCGAGTATATGTTTCTAAAACTTTTGACCATTGCAGGAATCATACTGCTTGTGATGGCAGCGTTGGGTTTTATTCAGTCATACGTGCTATTGCGATGGGATATCATGGGGCTTTCAATAATACTTATGCATCTCTCAATAACGTCTCGTCGCTATTGGTGGGCAGGAGTTTTTATCATTTTTATTCTGCTTTTTAATCCAATCTACCCGCCCAAACTCACTCGATTCGAATGGCAAATTATAGATGTCACACTAATTATCGTACTACTCCTTTGGTTATGGGATTATTTTACAGCTTACCGCAAAGGGGTTTTATTTGAAAAATTTGTATTAGCAGAATTTCCAAAAGAACACTGGGTTGTAGTCGAAAGCACAATGGATCTTCATAAGAAAATCAAAAGGTTTGTCGAGTCTGATGGGAATCCTGATTTTCTTTTCCGGAGGCGATCGAACGGGAAATTACTGGC
>JACCDW010602357.1_pt1 | contig 13886 bp, 10 predicted proteins | sample 7449781 | NCBI WGS metagenome assembly JACCDW01 (sample SAMN15323449, study PRJNA562643) | freshwater metagenome | isolation source: river surface water | place: USA:Blue River Watershed | collected 2017-08-18 | reverse complement strand
TGTGGAACATACCGCGGCCGGTCATCGCGGCGTATTCATGGACCACAGACAATTGGTGTTGGCGGATGGCGCTAACAGGTACAACCTCTGCAACATCGCTGAAATCGCTTGCACAGAGCAGGCTCGAAACCATCAGCAAATCTGTAATGTATTGGCCGCTGCTGCTGCCGCCTGGGCGCTCGGCGTCTCGACCGAACTCATCGAAGCCGGACTCTTGGGATTTGACGCAAACACAGCCCTCCCCTCATGATCAATTGCCTACGCTGCGCTAATATTCCGCCATCGCGGCAAGCAAAGCTTTTTCCATAGGAAAATAAATGGAAGTATCCCGTATTCGTGCTCTGCGTGGCCCCAACTTGTGGAGCAAACACACCGCCATCGAGGCTGTCGTGACATGCACTGGAGCCGAGGCCGATCTAGATCAGATCCCGGAATTTGTGACGCGATTACGTGCACGCTTTCCTGAGGTGAAGCCCTTACGACCTTTTGGACACAAAGAACCAATTAGCGTGGCGCATGCCCTTGAAGCGGTGGGTCTAGGCCTACAGGCGGCAGCGGGTTGCCCGGTGGCATTCGGACGCACCATCGCAACACCAGAAGCTGGCGTTTTCCAAATTGTTTTTCAGTACACAGAAGAACCTGTGGGGCGCTTGGCGATGGATCTCGCTGAGGCACTTTGTTTAGCTGCCCTAAACGACGAGCCTTTTGATATCCAGCTCGCGCTATCCAAGCTACGGGAACTGGACGAAGATGTGCGCCTCGGGCCCAGCACAGGCTCGATCGTCGATGCGGCACTTGCTCGTGGGGTACCCTACCGCCGCCTGACCGAAGGCAGCCTCGTGCAGTTTGGCTGGGGAAGCAAACAAAGACGTATTCAAGCGGCCGAGACGAGTAATACGAGCGCAATCGCTGAAGCGATCGCACAAGACAAAGATCTGACAAAAATGTTACTCGAAGCAGCAGGCGTACCCGTGCCAATGGGCTTTGTTGTTTCAAATGAGGCGCACGCTTGGGAAATCGCCAATAAAGTTGGACTCCCAGTCGTCGTAAAGCCGCGCGACGGCAATCAAGGTAAAGGTGTAGCCGTTAACATCGAAACACGTGAACAACTTGATAAAGCATTCGCTGTCGCAAGTGATATCAGCCGCGATGTGATTGTCGAACAGTACATACCCGGCCATGACTTCCGTATGCTTGTGATCGGCAACAAGCTTATCGCTGCAGCCCGCCGCGACCCGCCGAATGTCGTTGGTAATGGTGTGCACACCATTGCGCAACTCGTCGAAGAGGTTAACAAAGATCCCCTGCGCGGCGATGGACACGCCACAGCGCTAACAAAAATTCGTTTTGACGATATCGCGATCACCACACTTGCCAATCAAGGCCTAACCTCTCAATCCGTTCCAGAAAAGGGGCAACGGATACTGTTACGTAATAATGCCAATTTGAGCACGGGTGGCAGCGCGACCGACGTGACCGATGAGGTCCATCCCGAACTGGCAGCTCGCATTGTCACGGCTGCACAAATGGTGGGGTTGGACATTGCAGGCGTGGACCTCGTTGCGGAGACCGTTGCCAAGCCAATGGAAGAGCAGCGCGCAGGTATTGTTGAGATCAACGCCGCGCCAGGACTGCGCATGCACCTCAGCCCCTCTTTTGGTAAGGCGCGCCCTGTGGGTGAAGCAATCGTCTCGACAATGTTTGCCGAGGGAGACAACGCTCGGATACCTGTTGTAGCCGTTACCGGCACAAACGGAAAAACCACGACGGTACGACTAACTGCTCACTTGATCAAAACCAGTGGAAAGCGCGTCGGCATGACGAACTCCGACGGTGTCTATATTGAGGATCGATGCATTGACACCGGTGACTGCAGTGGACCACGCAGCGCCCGTAACGTGCTCATGCATCCAGATGTCGACGCAGCAGTTTTTGAAACGGCGCGCGGTGGAATACTTCGCGAGGGCCTAGGCTTTGATTTATGTGATGTCGCCGTCGTCACGAATATCGGCATCGGTGACCATCTTGGCATGAACTTCATCAACACGACCGATGGGATTGCACTTGTCAAGCGCGTAATCGTTCAAAGCGTCGCCCCGCATGGCAGCGCCGTACTCAATGCCGCAGATCCGATGGTAGTAGGCATGGGCACCGCATGTGTTGGCTCTGTTATTTTGTTCTCCCACGATAAACAACTACCGGCCTTAAACACGCATAAAGCCCAAGGCAAGCGCGTGGTATTCGTCGATGGCGACCATATTGTTTGTAGTGAAGCGGGCCAAGATCATCGCATACCCCTTAAAGCGATTCCATTGACGCGCAACGGGACGATCACGTTTCAAACAGAGAATGCGATGGCGTCCATCGGTGCCGCTTGGGCCCTTGGACTAGACTGGCAAACGATTGAGATGGGGTTGGCTACCTTTGTGAATGATGCCAAATCGGCCCCCGGTCGCTTCAATATGTTCGATTATCGTGGCGCAACGGTCATCGCAGACTATGGTCATAACCCTGATGCAATTTTGGCGCTGATTCAAGCCATTGAGACAATCCCTGCGAACAAGCGCATGGTTGTCATTAGCGGAGCGGGCGATCGACGTGACGAGGACATCATTCAGCAGACGGAGATCTTAGGTGGGGCCTTCGATCAGGCGATCCTGTATCAAGATCAATGTCAGCGCGGTCGTGAAGACGGCGAAGTGTTAGCACTACTCCAACTCGGCCTTAAAAACGCGACGCGCACCAAAGAAATCATGGAAATTCGCGGCGAATTTATCGCGATTGATACTGCACTGGCCAAACTGCAACCAGGACATCTTTGTTTGATCTTGGTCGATCAAGTGCAAGAAGCACTTGATCACCTAGCTAAACGAATCGCAGAAGCTTAGCTCTTGTTTTTCTCATTTGCGCCGACAGGTGCAAACGGAAAAGCAGAGAACAATGCTTTGCTTTGCTCAACATAGCTGTTCATCATATTTTGCACGACAGGCGTTTGTGCGGTCATTAACTGCGTCCACGCATCCGGGGAAAACTGATTCGCACCTCCATACAGGCCTTTAGACTGCTCGGCCATACGATCCTGCACTTCCATGAACACCTGAATATTCTTTTCAAGGTAGGATCCCATCATTCCTTGCATGGCGTGGCCATAGAAACGAATCACTTGTGCGAGCATCGTTGAAGAAAACATCGGTACTCCGCCGCTCTCTTCTTCAAGAATAATCTGTAACAAAATGCTCCTCGTTAGATCTTCTGCCGATTTAGCATCGACCACTTTAAAAGACTCATTCTCAAGCACCAGTTGCTTCACATCGGCCAACGTGATGTACGTGCTTGTTTGCGTATCGTACAACCGGCGGTTGGGATACTTCTTAATCAACCGCACGGTTGTATCTGCTGCTTCAGTCATTACTTTCCCCAATACTCGTTTCTAATTATTAACTGCAGTTACATCTATTTTGTTCCATACGATGGGCTTATTAGCCCATATGCAAACCACCATTCAATGAGAAGTCAGCGCCTGTCGAAAACCCCGACTCTTCCGATGCAATCCAAGCAACGATCGAGGCGATTTCCTCTGGCCGACCTAAACGCTTCACCGGAATCGTCGACACAATTTTTTCAAGTACATCTTCACGAATCGCGCGGACCATATCCGTTCCGATGTAACCAGGTGAAACCGTATTAACTGTCACACCCTTACTGGCAACTTCAAGCGCAAGAGACATCGTAAAACCGTGGATACCTGCTTTTGCAGTCGCATAGTTACATTGTCCGAACTGACCTTTCTGACCGTTCACTGAGCTGATGTTGATGATGCGACCAAAGCCGCGATCGGCCATACCATCAATCACCTGCTTGGTAACATTAAACAAGCTGTTCAGGTTCGTATCCATCACCGCACGCCAGTCGTCTGCGGTCATTTTACGAAAGACGCCGTCTCGCGTGATTCCAGCGTTATTGACTAGGACATCGACCGGACCATGCTCATCACGCACTTTTTTGAATGCGGCGGAACATGAGTCCCAGTCAGACACGTTACCCACCGACGCATAAAAGGTATAGCCTAAAGCGGCCTGTTCATCGATCCATTGCTGGTGATCTCGGCTCGGGCCACACCCCGCAATCACCTTCATCCCTTCCTTGGACAATCTTTGACAAATTGCGGTACCGATGCCACCCATACCGCCAGTTACGTATGCAATCTTTGCACTCATCGTCGTTCTCCCTTTGCCGATTTATACGGCCTGGCACCACACTAAACTGCTCTAACTTTTACATATGAACCGGGCGCCGCCTCAATCACCGCATGCTGCGCGTTTCCTGGAGACTTCGCTGGCTTAATTTTTTTACCGCTGTGGGTCGATAGCCACTCGTACCAGTCTGGCCACCAACTACCAGCAATCTCCGTGGCATGCGCCTCCCACTTGGCGGGATCTGTATGCGACGCATTATCGGCGGCAACCCAATAATTACGTTTTTTCTTTTCAGGGGGATTAATCACACCCGCTATATGACCCGAGGCGCCGAGAACAAATCGGTTTTCGCCGGAGAACAATGAAGTCGATGCGAACGCCGAGCGCCATGGGACGATGTGGTCCTCGCGTGACGCGTAGAGATACGTTGGCATGTTCAGCTTACGCAGATCAATACGCTCACCACAACATGTCAGCTTATTCGGCAGACGCAATTTGTTTTCTAGATATGTATTGCGAAAATACCAGGTGAAAAACGGACCCGGTAAGTTCGTACTGTCGCCATTCCAAAATAACAAATCAAACGCGGCGGGAGTCTCACCCTTCAAATAATTGGAAACGACATAATTCCACACCAGTTCGTTAGGCCTGAGGAACGAAAACGTCGCGCCCAGTTCACGTGCAGACATCAGTCCCCCACGACCAATCTGCTGCTCGCGCAACTTGGCATGCTGCTCATCAACAAAAACTCCAAGCGCTCCGGTGTCTTTGAAATCAACCATCGAAGTTAACATCGTCAATGCTGAGACCGGATGCTCACCACGGGCAGCCGCAACGGCCAAGGCAGTTGCCAAGATTGTTCCACCTACGCAAAAGCCCAAGGCATTAATCTGTTTCTGACCTGAAATGTCACGCGTGACCTCAATGGCCTTCAACACACCCTCTTCCAAGTAGTCATCCCACGTCGCGTTCTCGATGCCATCCTTGTCCTCCTCCAGCGGATTACGCCAAGACATGAGGAAAACCGTAAAGCCCTGCGCTACGGCATGGCGGACAAAAGAGTTTTCAGGTTGCAGATCGAGAATGTAAAACTTGTTGATGCACGGAGGAACCAACAGAATCGGCCGCTGAAAAACAGTCGTCGTGGTTGGCGCGTATTGAATCAATTGAAAGAAGCGATTCTGAAATACAACCGCGCCAGGTGTGGTTGCTACATTCTCGCCAACCTGAAATTTCGTTTCATCCGTCTGACTGATTCGACCTCGCTGAACATCGGACAATAAATTTTTTAATCCTGCGACTAAACTTTCGCCACCAGAGTCCACTAGGGCAGCCTGTGCGTCCGGATTCGTGGCAAAAAAATTCGCGGGCGATAAAGCATCTACCCACTGCATTACAGAAAACTGCAAACGATCTTTCACTTCTGGCGCAACGTCTGAAGCCTCAACCATTTTTCCCATCGCATTTGCGGATAGGAGGTAGAGGTGAGCCATCATCAAATGTGCTGGGCTGCTTGCCCATGCGGGTGCCGCAAAACGTCGATCCTTGATGGGGGGAAGATGGCCAGTCGCGGCATCCTGAGAAAGTTGCTGCCAACCTTGCATGAAGTCATGCTGAATTTTTGTGAGCGCCTCGGCGGGAACTCCGGTTGGTATTTGCCAACCTTCAGGAAAAGGAAAATTCAATTCAAGATCCTATTGGACAATTTTGACTTCGTTTTGCAGCGCAATAAGAATCGTGCGCTGCAATATGATGATTGTCAATTGGGTAATTTGCTTAGCCTAACCAAACGAGCGTGGCCATGCGACCGGTTTGCCGATCTCTTCGATAAGAAAAGAATTTCTTAGCCTGATTTGCCGTCAAATCAGTGACGGTACAACAGCCCGATAATTCAACTTCCCGTACTCCGAGCCGCAACAAACGGTGTTTAGCCAAACCCGCAAGATCTGCCCGCCACTTTCCTGACTCCGTTGGATCTGCCGTGAAAAATCCGGCTTGGGGATCGCCATCCTGGCCAAAAGCTAGTCTCACGTCCTCCCCAACCTGAAAAGCGCCAGCACCGATGCCAGGTCCTATCCAGGCCCGCCACCCAAAGGGTTGCGCCAGACCGCACTCCTGTCGCTTACGCTGCAGCTCCATCAACATTGCCTCGAGCACACCACCCGCCAAACCCTTCCAGCCCGCATGTGCCGCGCCCACAACACGTCCGGCCTCATCAGCAACAACAACGGACAAACAGTCCGCCGTTAACACCGCGAGCACCCTACCCGGTTGAGAAGTTACGCTCGCGTCTGCACGGGGCGCTGAACCCTCCTCCTGGCATTGGTTCACGTCATCTGCGTCGATGACTCGAATGCCGTGGACTTGACTCAGCCAAAGCGGATCTGCAGGCAGCAACGCACGCAAAATCTGTCGATTTTGTTGAACAATTTCCGGGGCATCGCCGGCGCCTAGCCCAAGATTCAAGGTGTCATAAGGAGGCGACCCCACTCCCCCAGCACGTGTCGTACAAAACATCTGCACGCCCCGCCAGGCATCACGCGGACGAACGACAGGTAAGTGCGGCATCGCGTTCACTTCCATTGAATATCCTCTTGTACTTTGCGCATATCCTCCGCGACCGGCGCCTGAAACGAAACTGCAGCACCGGTGGCAGGGTCGTCAAACCGAAGGCGAAACGCGTGCAGCATCTGTCGATGTGCGCCGCCTAAAACACGCCCACCGTAAAGCGTGTCACCCAGCAAGGGATGGCTCAAACTCGCAAGGTGAACGCGGATTTGATGTGTGCGACCCGTCTCAAGACGACAACTGACCTCTGATATGTTTGTGTCTTGGTATTCACCACTGCGGATCAAACTGTAGTGCGTGACAGCTGCCTTAGGTGCATTAGGCCGCTCAACCGACATCCGCACAGGCACCCGAGGATCTCGTCCAATCGGACGATCGATTGTTCCAGCGGGCAACATTCGACCATGCGCTAGCGCCATGTACTCACGTCCCATCGTACGCGCCTGTAGTTGCCGCACCAAATGCGTCTGGGCCACCTCATTTCGAGCGACAACAAGCAGTCCTGAGGTATCTTTATCCAACCGGTGCACAATACCTGCGCGGGCCACGTGAGCTAACTCCGGGTAACGGTAGAGCAAGCCATTAAGTAGCGTCCCACTCCAGTTGCCCGCTCCCGGATGCGTCACCAGCCCGACAGGCTTATTGACAACCACCCAATTCGGACACTCCTCGATAATCTCGAAATCAATTTGTTCAGGTATGAAAGCCTGGTCCTCGGGGGATTCTTGCTCGTAAACGGAAATAAGATCATCTTCATGCAGCGTTTGCCGGATCTTTGCCGGTTTGCCGTTCACGAGAACGTGACCACGCTCTATCCACGTTTGCAGACGACTGCGGGAATGATGGGGAACAAGTTGCGCCAATACCTTGTCCAGCCTTTCGAGTGCCTGGCTATCGGTCACCCGAAAGAGCTGCGGCTCGTCATCTGGCAGCACATCATCAGAAATAGGCGTATCAGGCATTGGGACTCGTCTTATAATCAGCAGAGAATGCTAACACCAAGGATCATTTTGTGATGGGTCTGCCCAACTTTTCTTTGCTCTGGACCTCCCGAGCCTCCATGTTTTTGAGCCGTATGGTGCTAGCGCTTGCCGTGATTGCACTGACCGGCTGTGGCAGCACACAGCCAGAATATGATCCGACCTCAAACTGGAACGCCGAGCGACTATTCCAAGACGGTAAAACCGAGATGAACGGCGCCAACTGGCGCGTCGCGAAAGAGCGTTTCTTAGCTGTTGAGTCGCGTTTTCCTTTCGGCGTATACGCGCAGCAAGCCCTCATCAACCTTGCCTACTGCTACTGGAAAGACAAAGAACCCGAGCTAGCTCTTGCAACCCTTGGTCGATTTCAGCAACAGTACCCGGGCAGCCCAGTCACCGACTATGCACTTTACCTCAAGGGTCTAATCAATTTCACACCGCCAAGCGCGGTCTTTTCATCCATTACTGGGCAAAAGCCTGGCGAACGTGATCCTCGCGCGCTACGCCAATCGTATGCAGCGTTTAACGAACTAGTCACTCTTTTCCCGGATAGCCGTTACACCCCTGATGCGCGTAAGCGCATTGCATGGCTAGTCGCAACGATGGCAGAAAACGAAGCTGCTGTTGCCCGCTTTTATTACGAGCGTTACGCCTATGTCGCCGCCATCAACCGTGCACAAACAGTTATTACAGACTTCCAAGGCGTGCCGTCAGCCGAAATCGCGCTGTATGTAATGATGAAGTCCTACGAGAAGCTCGGTATGAAAGACTTGCGTGATGATACTGAGCGGGTTCTATTACAAAACTTTCCGAAAACCAAACTGATCAGTGAGGGCTTCCCTGATCGTTACAGCATTTGGAATCCTCTCAGGCTCTTTTAAGCGGCTCACGGATCAAGCCTGAGTTGACTGAGTTACGCGTCGCTCTCGTGGTGACGCGTCAAAAACTGAACCGCATCCTCTAGCACTCGAGTGCGTGCAAATGGGGGTAAACCGCGCCACAGCTGTTTACCATAGGGCTTATCAACCAAGCGCGTGTCGCCGACCATCAGCACGCCCCAATCGGTTTCACTTCGAATAAGCCTACCGGCTCCTTGCTTTAATGCAATCGCCGCTTCGGGCAGTTGATATTCCATAAACGGATTTCCACCGCGACTACGACATGCCCGTAATCGGGCTTCAAGCACCGGATCATCTGGGGGTGCGAAGGGAAGCTTATCAATCGCAACGAGTGTTAACTGATCACCGGCTACATCTATCCCCTCCCAAAAACTTGCACTACCTACCAAAACAGCATGATCAAGCGTACGAAACCGCTCAAGCAAATCTCGCCTTGTGCCGTTACCTTGTCGCATGATTGGCCACGACAAACCGACCCGATCGTAGGCATCCGCTAATAAGGCCGCGACGCGTTCGACTGCACGCAAGGTGGTGCAAAGAACCAACGCCCCACCCTGACTTGCCTGGATCAATGGCATCAACTGTTCGACAAACGCTGGCAGAAAGTCTGAAGACTGCGGTGCCGGCAAACTCTGCGGAACAAACAGCAAGGCCTGATTCGCATAATCAAATGGGGACTCCATCCGCACTGTCTCGGCGTTTTGCAATCCAAGTCTCTCTGTAAAGTGAGAGAAGTCGCCATGCACTGATAACGTGGCGGAGGTAAAAATCCATGCCTGACCGCCTTGTCGGTAACGAGAGAAGGCCTCGGCCACGGACAACGGTGCGGCATGTAACCGCACATGATGTAGGCCTAATTCAACCCAGCGAACGATTTGATGCAGGTCCTGCGTATCGGAACGGACTCCTCGCGCGGGTTGACCCCATTGCGCCAACCGCTCAGCCAGTTCACGTGCCGTGCGGGCTGCAGTCGCGAGATCGGGGTGCTTCTCCTCAACGCTCGAAAGCAATTGTCCCAAAGAGTCCAGTGCCGTCTGTAGCGAATCTCGCGCAATATCAAACGCTGCGGGCTCAGGAAACGCCTCGAACGTTACGCGACGCGAAGGCATATTTTCTAGCACAGCACAACTCAAGCGCAGCTCGCGTGTCGATTGCTCGAGTGCGCGGGCTTGCTCTGACCAGTTGGTCAGCTCACGCGCATGGGCAAGGCCAGCCGTCTCAATCACACGACATAAATCCAGCAATTGATGCGTTGAGACACTAGAGCCTAGGAAACGCGTCGCTGTGTCTGGCAGCTGATGCGCCTCGTCGAAAATCACCGTATCAGCTGCTGGTAAAAGATCAGTGACACCTTCATCGCGCAACATTAGATCAGCCATGAACAGCGCATGGTTGATGACAACGACATCGGCCTCTTGAGCCTGTCGCCGCGCTTTTAATACAAAGCAATCGCGCACGTTGGGGCAATCCTGACCCAAGCAGTTCTCGCGCGTAGAGGTCACGCGCTGCCAGATTTCTGCATCCTCAGGCACTGTTGGCAAATCTGCGCGATCGCCGGTGGCACTCTGCTGGGTGAAAGTCTGAATACTGCGCAGCTGATGTACCTCACCACGGGACTTGAGGGCTCGATCCTCGCCTTGGAGGCGCTCAAGGTGGTAGTGACAAACGTAATTACCGCGCCCTTTGAGCAAGGCAATCGTTGCTGGAATGCTAAGCGCTTCCCGAACGCGAGGTAGATCACGAGCAAACAACTGATCCTGTAAGGTTCGCGTCCCCGTGGACACCAACACCTTACCGCCACCGAGAAGCGCAGGCACAAGATACGCCCAGGTTTTACCCGTGCCAGTGCCCGCTTCAGCGATTAAGGTGGAACGTTCTGCAATCGTACGCTCTACGGCTTGAGCGAGCTCGATTTGGGTCGTACGAACACGAAAGCCCGGCGACATGGCCGCAAGTGGCCCATCGAGGGAAAAAATCTCGGAAATCAGGGGTTCTTGCATATGACATACCAATGAAGCATGCCGGATCATAACGCCTGAACTGAGGGGCTTCGCTATATGTGGCAAAATCATCCGTTTGTCGCCTTACAAGAAGCGTTTGATCAGATGAGTGATTCCAGTATTACCACCCCCGCAGAAACAGAGCTGCGCATCATTGCCCAATTGGCAGAAGAATTAAACATCCGTCCACAGCAGGTTGCTGCCGTCATTGAACTTCTCAAGGATGGGTCAACGGTTCCATTCATTGCCCGCTACCGTAAAGAGGCTACTGGCGGCTTGGACGACACCGTATTACGCAACCTCGATACCCGCCTGCTGTACTTGCGCGACCTAGAAGATCGTCGTGCGGCGATTTTGAGCTCGATCACAGAGCAAAAGAAACTCACCCCAGAGCTCGAGCTGGCCATCAAACAGGCGGACACCAAGCAGCGCCTAGAAGATCTTTATGCACCATTCAAGGTCAAACGTCGGACACGTGCACAAATCGCACGCGAAGCGGGTCTGGAACCCCTGGCCGATGGCATCCTTGCCGACTTGCAGTGCGACCCACTCACCCTCGCCGCACAGTATCTCAATGCTGAGGCGGGCATTTCGGATGCGAAAGCCGCACTAGACGGGGCGAGGGACATCCTTGCTGAGCGCTATGCTGAGAATGCAGATCTGTTGGCGGACATGCGTAACCATTTGTGGACACAGGGCTATCTGTACTCCAAAGTGGCTGACGGCAAGGAAGCCGAGGGCGCAAACTTTCGCGACTGGTTCGACTTTAATGAACCACTGCGCACACTCCCCTCGCATCGTATTTTGGCGATGCTACGTGGTCGGCAGCAAGGCGCTCTTGAATTGCGCATAGGGTTAGAAGCTTCGCAGGATGTCCTAGTTCCCCACCCTTGTGTCGAACGCGTCGCCCGCTTTCTCGAGCTTGGTAAGGGTTTATTCGATGCGGCCCCAACGCCACGGGCAAAATGGCTCGCGGATGTGGCGCGTTGGACGTGGCGCGTCAAGCTTCTCACGATGTTTGAAACAGAAATGCTTACGCGCTTGCGGGAGTCTGCTGAGGCCGAAGCAATTCGTGTCTTTGCAGCCAACCTGAAGGACCTATTACTTGCGGCGCCCGCAGGCCCGAAAGCGGTGCTTGGCCTCGATCCAGGCATCCGCACCGGCGTGAAGGTCGCAGCGATCGACCACACAGGTAAGCTCGTCGAAACAGCCACTATCTATCCGTTTGAACCACGCCGTGACCGCGCGGGTTCCCTCACGACTCTTGCGACCATCGCACGTCGTCACCAGATCGAACTCGTCGCGATCGGCAATGGAACTGCTTCACGGGAAACTGAAAAATTAGTGGCGGATTTAATGGCCGCGCAACCCGATTTAAAGCTCACACGCGTCGTGGTGTCGGAAGCAGGTGCCTCGGTGTACTCGGCCTCGGAGCTTGCAGCGCTGGAGTTCCCGGACCTAGATGTGAGTTTGCGTGGTGCCGCTTCGATTGCACGTCGACTACAAGATCCGCTCGCCGAGCTCGTCAAGATTGAACCGAAAGCAATCGGCGTTGGTCAGTATCAACACGATTTAAATCAGCGTGAGTTAGCGCGCTCCTTGGATGCTGTCGTCGAAGACTGCGTGAACGCAGTAGGTGTGGATGTAAACACCGCATCGGCGGCGCTCTTGACCCGCGTCTCAGGACTCAACAGTACGCTCGCTAAAAATATTGTGTCGTATCGCGACGCCAAAGGCGTTTTTCCAAATCGTAATGCGCTGAAAGATGTGCCACGCTTCGGTGAAAAAGCCTTCGAACAAGCCGCGGGATTCCTGCGGATTCCTAATGGCGACAATCCACTCGACGCATCCTCTGTTCACCCCGAGGCTTACCCCGTTGTTGAGCGTATCTTGAAGAAAATTGCGGCCGATATGAAAGAAGTCATCGGCAATCGCGAAAAACTGAAAGGACTGTCCCCTTCGGAGTTCACTGACGAACGCTTTGGCGTCCCGACCGTACGCGACATTCTGCTGGAACTTGAAAAACCAGGCCGCGACCCGCGACCTGAATTCAAGACAGCGACCTTCAAAGAAGGCGTTGAAACACTCAATGATCTTTTGCCAGGCATGCTGCTCGAAGGTGTCGTGACAAACGTCGCCAACTTTGGCGCCTTTGTAGATATTGGCGTGCATCAGGATGGTCTGGTACATATCTCGGCACTCGCCGAAAAATTTGTTTCGGATCCACGTGATGTCGTACGCGTTGGTCAAACCGTGAAGGTGCGCGTACAAGAGGTCGATATTCCTCGCAAACGGATCGCGCTGACCATGCGTTTGAATGACGAAACACCAGTCGCGCGTACTTCAGGGGGTTCAAGCACCGCGAGCAGTCGACCCACCGGTAGCGCGCACAGCGGAAAGCAAAACAAAGGGCCTAGCCCAGAGCCAAGTGCTCAAGGAGCGATGGCTGCTGCGTTTGCCAAGTTGAAGCGTTGAAACTTATTCAGTGATAGATTGCAATGCAGCGCGCAACGCATCGATACGTTGCGTGCGCTCTGCGTTGTTCGCGGAAGCAACACCTACCGCTAATACCTGCGCGTTGAGAACGATGCTAAAACCGGTGTCGGACTCGAGTTGCACCACACTGCTGAGATCTGCTGACTGCAAGTCACGCATCGCGGCGCCGGCAAGCTTCGGATCAGCAAAGGCAACCGAGCAAAATAGCTCAGTACCATCTGCCGCCAGAAACCGAAAACGAAACTGGCCAGACTCATCCCGAAAACTAACGAAGCGGGCAGACTTGCCACTCTTGCCGAGCTTACCTTGTGCTTTAGCGGAGGACGCGGCACCTGTTCCGCCTAGTGTGCGCAAGCCAACAGCCTGTCGCAACTCTTTAATGAAGGGCGTCGCGATAGCACGTGCTTTGCGTGCTCCTTCCTGCAAAATCTCTTCGATGCGCGATGGATTCGCCATTAAGTCCTGATACTTAGCGCGCATCGGTTCGAGCTCTTGCTCAACACGATCACACAAGCGCTGCTTTGCATCGCCCCAGCCTAAGCCTGCTTCGAGTTCTTTGCGAAATGCGTTTGTTTCGGAAGGTTGAGCAAAAGCTTTATAAATTAAGTAGAGGTGCGAGGCCTCTGCATCTTTGGGCTCACCTGGGCCGCGAGAGTCTGTCACGATGCGGGCGACCGCTGACTTCAGTGCCTTCGACCCGCCCTCAAAAAGGGGCACAGTGTTGTTGTAGCTCTTAGACATCTTACG
>JACCDW010730057.1_pt1 | contig 13887 bp, 14 predicted proteins | sample 7449781 | NCBI WGS metagenome assembly JACCDW01 (sample SAMN15323449, study PRJNA562643) | freshwater metagenome | isolation source: river surface water | place: USA:Blue River Watershed | collected 2017-08-18 | reverse complement strand
GTTCTTCTATGACGGCCGAGCACTTTTTCACCAAGTCTATGTCTTCGAAGGTGATCGAGTTTATGTCGGTAGTATCGGAAGATATTACTATGCATTCGTTCCTGCAGTCGAAGTGCAGGGCAAGCCTGCCTGTTATCCTTCCCCAGTGATTCTGGCTGTTGTTCTGCGATGGCTCTTCGTCTATGTCGAATGTTATCCAATAGTTCCTGTGGCCGTACTTTATCTCTTTCTGTATGTTTATCCTCTCGTCGTCTTTCCTTTCCATAAGGAAATGGAAAAGCTCTTCCAATTCTTCTCTCATGGGATATGCTTTATTGAATTGTATGCCGCTTCCGCCTGTATGTTTGCTAAAAAGCCTCTCGAAATAGAGAGGCTTTTTTCATTTGTATGCGATGTTTATGGTCTCGCCTGAATATTTTCCTGTAAGGGCGTTCTGGTATTCTATTATCTTGTATCCTACCATCTTCGATCCTTTTTCCGCCAGGTCGAGAAGCGTTTCCTGCATGCCGATCTTCTGGTCTCCCGTTGCTTTCCTGCATTCTTCTATGTTCTGCTGCACGACTTCTATGGCTGCCCTCGCCGCCGATACAACGCTCTTTCCGAATGCCGGGTTGTCCACGCTTCCTCCTTTCTTTAGCTCGAATAGGTAAGCCTGCGCCTTCATCATTGTAGAAGAGTCGCCACCCGCGCCTTTCGATCTTAGCTGTTCGAGAAGGCCTATCGCCGCGTCAAGCACTCCTTCAGGCGGATTCTTAGAAGGAGAGGCCGCTGCCGAGCAAAGCACGAACAGCAGTATGACAAGCACCATAGTTATGACTATTGTCCTGAAGAGAACAGGATGCTTTTCCTTGAACTCCGATATCTTGGACATCACCTTAGAGAAGAATTCTTTCAGGAGATACAGAGATTTGATTCCCTTCTCCATCATCGCAAGCATAAGGTTCCTTATCGAGTCGTTTACCCTCTCGAAGAAGTCTGCCGCCTTCGAGATCCATTCTCGCAGGCCTTCGCCTAGATTCTCTTCTCCTATAAGGTCTATGGCTTTCAGCGCTTCATGCTCTGCTGCCGAAAAAGACTCGAATCTCTTCAGTCGCTTCATGCTATTTTATGTCTTTTGACTCGATCAGAGTGTATGTGAAGGAGTTTCCGTGTATCTTCGCCGCTTTCTTTACTATCTTCATGAACTCGTCGAAGTCCTTTACCCTCTTGAATACTTGGCATCCTTCTGACCAGTTCTCTACCCAAGTAGAATCCTGTCCGGCCTTGTGTATGTTGATTCCGTAGATTCCTTCAGTGATCAATTTTTCGTCGTAATTGAGGTCCTTGTTGGCGTCTCTGTAGACTTTTACGTTCTTTTGCTGCCTGAGCGCCTCGTATTTTCCTTGATGTAGGCCGATAGCGTGAGATCCTCTGTATTGGTTAGGAACCAGCCTAGCTACTCCAGCCTTGTTGTGGTATTCCAATACGCCTTTCTTTCCTGGATCGGTAGTCGCTGCCCATATGAAGAATTTCCATTCTCCGTTTTCCTTGTAGGATACGGTCAGGTGGTCGTCGAATAGGTTCGTTACTTTGGTTCCTGTAGAAGAGTTGCTTACTCCGACTATGTTGACGTCGAATCCTTTGTTCGCGGCATCCTCGAACCATACATATCCTTTTGACTTTACCGCCGCTTCAATCTGTTCTCTTGTATAAGACATTTCTAAATATTGATTTTTATAGGCTGAATTCTTCGAAGCCTTTTATGTTTTCGTCATCCGCTGACTTTTGAATGTTCCTGATATGATTGTCATGAACCGTGTGAGATGACTCTGGCCCGCCCAATATCGGCTTTTCTTCGTGGCCTTCATGGTCGTGCTCCGAATCGTCATGTCCTGCCAAGAAGTTGAATACTTCCTCGACGTCGTCTTTTGACGTGGCGATATGGTCTAGCGCCCAGTTATGCCCGTTCGTAAGCATGGCGTCTACTTTTGCCTCGTCCATTTCCAGCATCTCGTCGACCAATCTCTTGATTGTCTTCAGGTTTCCGAAGAACATATAGTTCTGAACTCCGCAGTCATGTCCTTCTTTAAGAGAGCTTAGGGTCTTCGCGAGCTCAAGCCTTCTCTTTTTTGTCGCGTCCTTCTTGCCAAGCTGCGTTCCCGGCTTGTCCTTGTCTTTATCCTTGGCCTTAAGCTTGTTGATTTCCTCTTGGATTTCCTTTTTCGTAAGCTTCTCGCCTTCTTCTTTTCCAAGCTGCTTCTTCAATGCCCCTGGGTTCTTGATAGCGTCTTTTATCCATTTTTTCTCTTCGTTGAAAGAGCTGAAATTCTTGATCATGTCGTTTTCTTTTTTTTATGTAAGAATGCTCACCACCTCAGGGTAGTATCTGCATATTTTGGTATTCTTTCCTTCGTATGGTATGGCCGCCAGCGCGTATCTCATCGCGTTAAGCCTTCCTATCTTCTTGTCGTTTGAGTTTATTATTACCCAAGGAGACGTCCTGCTCGACGCCGCGTTGAACATCTGGTTCTTGTATTCTCCGATTATCTCCCATTTGTCGACTACTTTGGCGTCGTTAGGAGAGAACTTCCAGTATTTCAGAGGGCTTTGCTGCCTTAGGTCGAATCTCTTTATCTGCTTTTCCCTGGTTATAGAGAACCAGAACTTTATCAGTATGAGGCCTTGCCTCTTTATCATCTTCTCTTCCCAAGGAATGACCTTTTCCATGAAGTCCCTGTACTGCTCTTCCGTGCAGTATCCCATAGCCGGCTCTACTACGGCCCTGTTGTACCAGGACCTGTCGAAGAATACTATCTCTCCTTCTTTAGGCATGTGTGCCTCGTATCTGGCGAACCAGTTTTCCTTCTCTTCCGGAGTCGGAACTCCCAGAGCAACTACCCTGAATCCTTTTGGATTCAGATATTCGATGAACCTCTTTATAGTTGATCCCTTTCCTGCGGAATCCCTGCCTTCGAATACTATGGCAACTCGCTTGTTGTTCTTTATGACCCATTCCTGAAGCTTCAGAAGCTCTACCTGTATCTGGTATTTCTCGGCTTCGTAGTCTCTTCTCGTCAGTATCGACCTCTCGCCTTCGAACTCGTCGAAGTGCTGCGCCTGCGCGCCTGTCTTTATGACGGATATCCTGCTGTCGAGAGTCCTCGCGAAGTCTTCGAATTGCCTTCTTATGTTCTTCTTGGTATCTCTCCTCTTCAGAGCCATAAGCTGGCTTATCTTCCTTAGAAGAGTCTCTATGTTGAGGTCCTGTATGACTTCTGGAGTGAACTCGTTGTTGAGCTCTCTCATCATCACCTTTATGTCTATGTCTTCGAAGCTCTTGTATGATACGGTATTTGTCCTGAGGTCATAGACGATGTTGTCTAATATAGAGCGTTTGTATTCTGACAGCCTTTCAAGAAGGTTCCTTTTGATCGTATCGACGCTTGCCGCGTCCATCTTGTCGATCCTAAGTTCTTCTTTTAGAAAGTCGATGAATTTCATCAAATTGTCCATTTATAGATGAATCTTTTTGATTATATATTAAATAAAAAAACCGCTCATTGAGCGGCTCTTCATCATATCTTCTTGTCGAATAGGTAGAGGTCGTATAGCGTGTTTCCCTTTACGTTCTTTATGTTCTTCAGCACCTGTCCGGTTATCGAGTCCAGCACCTTGAAGACTCCGATCTGCGTTCCTTTGTCTGTCTGAACCTTCACCGTGTTTCCTGGCTGTCCCAGAGCCCCTAATACCGCGAGGTATTTGTTTCCGTATATGCTCTTCAAGAACGAGAGCCTGAGCGTCGAAGTGTCTTTTATGTTGTTGATGTAGGCGTTTTCCATAGCTTTGGTGAGGTCGAGCTGGCTAGACGTGTCTTTGACTACGATCGTGGCGAACTTTCCTTGCTCCCCTAGCGTGACTTCTTCCCTGTCTTGTATCTTGTTCTGACTGACTAGGTTTGTCTGGTTTCTCCTTATCTCGTTGAAGTCTGCCCTGGCTATTATTCCGCCTCGCATTCCTTTGTCATACATGTTGTATCCTGCAGGGGCAAGCCTGTAGAACGATCCTGTGAACGTCATCGACAATATCCTGTCTGTCCTGAAGAGCCTCCATATCTTGTTGATATGCCTCTTCTGCGATACGGACCATCCGTTGAGGTGCCAGCCTCTGAGAAGCTGCTTTCCTTTTCCTGACCTTCCGAGAACCATAGGGTATATTACCCTCTCGTGGCCGGCGAAGTGAGAGTCTTCCTCTCCTTTGTAGTTGATGAGGAATATCATTCCGTACTTTATGGCCTTTATCATCGTCTGCTCGTTGTACTTGATAGGCTCGTTGATAGGTATGTTGGCTATGTCCTTTACGTTCTTCAGAGAGAACCTAGGCACGAACTCGTTGTCTTCTATGAGCTCGTATCTCTCTTTGACCACGAACTCGACTGGCTTCGTGTTATAGTATGTCCTCATCTGCTTAAGATTCATAGAGTATATATTAATTCTGACATTATATATTAATAGCGGCGGGCCCTAAAAACAAAAAAGAGAAGGCTTGGCCTTCTCTTTTCTATCATTCCGTCGCAGATCGCGATTACTTCACGGTAGTCGTTGCTACTGCTGCTGTGTCTGCTGCTACTGCTGCCGAATCTACAGCTACTGCCGTAGTGTCTACAGCTACTGCGGTAGAGTCCGCGCTAGCCGCGTCTTCTGCTGGAGCGTTTCCGCCGCATGACGCTAGCACAACAGATGCGATTGCTAAAAACAATGCTTTTTTCATAATTTTTCTGTCTTGTTATTTTTTGTGATGTATATATATTCCGTAAAAAGGTTTGTTTTGAAAACGCGAAAAATATTTTTTATATATACCTAAAATACGATTTTTAAAGGAAATGTCTATTAAAAGCAGAGAAGACGCCAACAGATACTATCAGCTGGTAAACGAGCTGGTCGACGAATATATGGCTAAGGGAAAGATAAGGCCTTCCAACCTGAAGAGATACCTTCAGCCAGGAAGCGAGAGGTTCAAGAAGTTCCTTCAGAGGAACAAGCTGAACGAGATAACGGGAATAGACAGAGTCCTCGAAGACGTTATCGAAGACCGCGCAAGCATGGAGGCAGACGGAGTGCTTACATTTGAAAGCTTCAAGATATTCGAGTCTGACGAATATATGTCCGCGAGCATAAAGCAGGCGATATACAAGATGGTGGACAAGGCCGACGTGGAAATGGAGAAGGCTCTGGCAGACTATTTCGATACCAATCTAGGATCTATAGACGTCATAGACGCAGACAAGCACATATTCTACATAGAAGAAGAAAACATCGAGGCCGTATGCTTTTCTCTCGAAGAGATGAAGGTGATAGAAGACAACGTGGTCGAGCATCTGTTTCATGAGATGAAGAAGAAGGACGTTAATCTGATCGATCCGATGATAGGAGACCTTTCCATAAGCATAGGAGAGATAGTGAGCAGCAGCGAAGAAGTCAGGAAGGCTTTCGATTCGGCGCTTAGAGACAAGCTGGACGAAGGGATGCTGGCGCACATAATAGGAGAGACGATCGGCCATGACGCAAAGCACAGGTATAGCGCGGTAGAGATGGACTCTATAAGGAACTACTACATCTGGTATTGGAAATAGCCAAAAACATGTAACATCATGATATAGAGAAAGCATAATCCGCCCTTCGGCGGATTTTTTTTGACTTCTCATGCCGATATATAGATTAAAATAAATTATTTAGTATGTTGCTCAAAGTAGGATCAAAAGGAGAAGACGTCAAGAAGCTTCAAGAGAAGCTTGGTATCGGCGCAGACGGATCGTTCGGTCCGGGAACTGAAAAGGCGGTCAAGGAATGGCAGTCTAAAAACGGATTGAAAGCTGACGGAATAATCGGAGACGCTTCATGGAGCAGGCTCTTTCCATCTTCATCTCAAGCTTCGGCGCCTGCGGCCTCGCCAGCAGTTGAGTCCGGCGCGCCGCTTTCTTTCATAAACAAGCTGAAAGGACATATTCCTGATGCGGTATTCGCTCAGATACCTTCGGCATGCGCGGCCTTCAACATCACCACGCCTCTTAGGCTGGCGCACTTCTTGGCTCAGTGTGGCCATGAGTCTGGTGGATTCAAGGCGGTTTCTGAAAACCTCAACTATTCGGCAGACGGATTGAAGAAGATATTCGGAAAATACTTCCCTGGAGATACAAGCGCATATGCCAGGAATCCAGAGAAGATAGCTTCCAAAGTCTATGCGAACAGGATGGGCAACGGAGACGAGGCATCCAAAGAAGGATGGAAGTTCAGAGGAAGAGGATACATACAGCTTACCGGAAAGTCCAACTACCAGAAGTTCTCTTCTTTCATAGGAGAAGACTGCATCGCGAATCCTGATTTGGTCGCGACCAAATATCCGCTTGCGTCTGCGGCTTTCTTCTTCGATTCGAACAAGCTTTGGGCCATATGCGACAGAGGATCTGATGACGCTGCGGTCACCGCGGTCACCAAGAGGGTCAATGGAGGAACTATAGGCCTCGCTGACAGGATAAAGCACTTCAGAGAATTCTTCAATATACTGAAATAAAAAAAGAGAGCCAAAAGCTCTCTTTTTTTTTATTCTAATACCGTCTTTAGCTTGACGTCTCTTATGACCTGCTTCAGCCCGCTTCCTGATCTCTTCAATATCTCTTCAAGAATCTTTGAACGAGAGAAGAATCCGTTGTGTATCGGGACAAGCCCGTCTACCTGCACGAAAAGCTTTGCGAATAGGTTTGGCTGCAGCCTTATCACGAACTTCTCCAGTTCTGATTCCTCAGATTCTCTGAACTCCAGTATGAATGCTTGTTCCATTTCCGGGCCATAGTTGAATTCGGATGGCTCGAAGCCTATCGATTTGAAGAAATCTATTGCTATCCTTATCTTTTCATATCGGCATTTGGCCTTTGTCTCTGTGTCATAGTATGAGAATCTAGAAGGCATTTCCTCGAAGTCATTTTCCGTGCCTATATGATAGGCGCCTTCTTCCAGAATCTCGTCTAATCTTACGTCTCTTTTTGCCGCGTCGTCATAAGCCTTCTTCTTCTTTATGAGGCCTGTGAGATTTCGGTCGAACACGAAGTGAGTCTTTCCTGTTTCTTCCGCCATTCTTTCGCACTCTTCTATTATGCGGTCTTCTATCTCGCTCTTTTCGTATGTGAAGAAAGATTCCTGTTCTATATTGCCGTCCGGCTTGCTTCCGTCTTCTATCTCTATGGCGGTCGATCCGTCTGGCAGCGTAACCTGCTTTATGTTCATTGCGCTGAATAGTTTTTTTCGTGGTCGAACCTCTCTCCTATGAAGTCTACGAGAACTTTGCACTTCTCGTATTCTTCGAGTTCCTCGAAATATCTGACCATCTTTTCCACGAACTTCTGCTCGTATGGCTTGAAAGCGATGTCGTATTGCTTTCCTTTTGCTATCCTTTCATAGCTGCTGTTCATTAGGTATGAATAGCTTTTAAGAACCAGTGCTTCCATTATTTCTCGCTTTGCTTCTTCAAAAATTCAAGCTCTTCCTTAGAGAGCCTTTTGATTCCTACTCTGCTTATCTTGTCCAATATGGCGTCTACGTCCATCCTAGACTCGTTTTCTTCGATTATCTTCTGCACGTCTGAAGATTCTTCTGTGCTCTTCAGGTTCATCTTCAGATCCGATATGTTCTTCATGTTCTTTCCGAGCTCTTCTTCGAATTTCTTCATCTGCGACTCGAGCTCTTCTCTCGATATGGTCACTCCAAGCACCTGAACCACGTCGTCGATCTGGCTCCCGTATTGATTGTGTATCGCGACTTCTATCTCTCCTCCTATTTCCTTGATCTCTTCAGTCGTATGAAGGCATTTGCTGTCTTTGAATATGCACACTACCTTCTTGTCCATCAGGTATACTATGTTCACCACTCCGTAGTCTTTGATCTTCGTGTCCAGCATCACCGTCTGGTTGAGCCTGCTGACGAACACGGACTTTCCTTCTCTTATGTTGGAGAGTATTTCCTTGAACTGCTTCAGCCTGTCTCTTCTCAGAGAGCTCTTCTTGTTCATTTCCCCTATCTTCCTGATGGCCTGCGCGAACAGCACTCCCAACGCGAAAAGAAGGTATAGCTTTATGTTTTCCATATTATATGTTATATATAATTTTTCTTATTTTGATCAGCAGGTCGCTTACGAACTTTTCGTCTACCTTGTCGGGAAGGCTTGATTCTTCGAACAGCCTGTCTATTTCCTCTATTTCCTTCTCTACTTCTGATATCAGAGTCTCTAGGTCGACTGCTCCTCTCCTTATGGATATCAGGTATTCGGCATCAGGCCTCTTCACGTTTATGCCTTTTCCTTCAGCGATCTCTCTCGCCATCGACATAAGCCTCTTCGAGTGCATCATGTTCTTTCCGTCTATCTTCTGTCCGTGTGACTGGACGTCTACCCATCTGGCTAGGTTCCTGTTCTCGATCCATTCTTGGTATGACTTGTAGTCTTTGCAGTGCTCGCTGTATCCGTCTTTGTTGTATATGATGTTGCAGATGGATGTCTCTTCTTTCGGAATAGAAGAAAGCCTCAGCGCGTTGGATTCTGCCGCGTTGGATCCTTCGCCGGCCTTCACGAGGCCTTTGTATCCGAATCCGAGAGGCTGTCCTTTTTCTTTCTTTGTCTCTATCAGAGCCTTTCTGGTATCTTCTTCCAGGCATTCGGAAAAGCACAGGTGCGCTTGCAGGTCGTAGTATACCGCGTATACGTCTCTCGCGTTCGGGACGTTCACCACTCCGCAGAATTTCTCTTCAAACCTTCCGTCGTTCCATATTTTCCATGGAACCGACCTCGATCCTTCTATGACATAGACGAAGTCGAGCACGTCTTTGCGAGCAACTTTGTCTCTTTCCCAATTCTGCTTCTTGTTTTGTCCTTTGGCTTTTTGTATCTGCATCTTTCCGTATCCGCCGAAGGATTTCGCGCATATCTTGGTTATGAACCTGTCTCTGTTTTCCAGTACTTCTTCAAAGGCAGGATGCTTGTAGATTATGCAGTCTTCCGGAGTGTTCAGAAGCTCCAGCACGGTCGGGTTGTTCGATGCCAATAGGCTTAGGAACCTCTTTATCTCATAGATGACGATGTCGTTCTTGTCGTCGTTGATCTGCTCCTTGTATCCGTTGCCCAATATGTCGTCGAGCGGCTGTATGAATACTCCCGCATAGTCGGTGTCCGAAGTCTCTACGTTGGTTCCGTAGGCATGCGATCCTCTTATCACCAGCAGCAGCGGCTGCGCTCCTGGAGATTTTTCCTGTATCAGCTTTTCTAGTTCTTCTCTCATGTGTCTTTTTGTATCATGCAAATATAGCCTTTTTATGCCAAATAAAAATAGCGGCTTGGCGATTTTAATATATACCGAAAACATCGAATTTTGATATGCCTACACAGAGCTATAATACGGGAAACTCGATATATGACGCGTATGCGCCGGGAAATCCGAACGTGATAGCGGACTATCAGTTTATATCGACTCTACTAGACAACATACCGGACAACACGGCCAACCTCATCGACGCGAAAGACGTCAGGGATGCCGTATGGACTCTATGGAACAGGATAGACGACATAGTCGTCGGCCTTTCTTCTTCGGGCATAAGCATAAGCGGATCTCCATCTGCTACCTTTTCTGCCGACCTGAGCTATAACAGGTCCAGGCCTTCTACCGCTGCGCCTGTCGGAGGGGTTCCTACTGGGTCTACGTTCAGCGGGACCATACAGGACGTGCTGGACAGGATATTCTATCCCTACACAGCGCCAAGCTGCTCGATTTCAGGAGGAGGAACAAGGCTCTTCAACGGAAGCACGGTCGTGACGCTCAACTTCACGGTCAACAAGAACGAGAAGCCGATAAACTATATCGGATTGACAAAGCTTGACGGAACTTCGGTATTCACGGTTCCTGCTTCGATAAGCCAGAACAACACCATTCCTGCTTCTTTTTCCACGAACGGATCTTCGACTCCTCCTACTCAGGTGACTTACGCTACGCATAGTACGCCTCCTGGAGGCCTATCCTTCACGAACACGTACACGCTGACGGTCAGCGACGGGACTTCGACGGTCTTTTCATCAACATCAATAACTTGGATGAACTATTTCTATTGGGGAACGATTGACTTGAGCTCTCTTCCCGGAAACGCCAACCCAGACCTTTCTGTAAGGCCAGACGGAACCAACGCGGCCGCGGTCGCTGCCTCTATCGTTCAGATAGGCGCTTACGTAACCGACGCGAGGATAAAGGCCGCTGCCGGAACTAACAACAGGCCGATCGCTTTGAAGAGCCTTACTACTTCTAGGGCGCTGACTCTTACAAACTTCGCCGCAGGAGATAACTATCTGTTCTTCGCATGGCCTACAGGATTCGGAACGCCTACTTTTACGGTGAACAACCTTCAGAACACGGCTTTCACGAAAGTAAGGAACAACACGACCTTCTTCAACGAGAACGGGTGGGACGGAACGAACTACGACGTATGGATAAGCAACACGGTATACGGAACGGCTACGGTAGTAGTGAGCTAAAATAAAAAAAGACACAGACATAATATGCCAACTCAAAACATAGGTACATTGGTAGGAGCGGCGGTCAGGCCGCTGAACGACACGATGCCGATCGCGTCTGCGTTCGCGTTCGAGATAAACGGAGGGCACCATCAGGTGGCTACTCTATCAGACAGGAACGCCATAATCGTTCAGAGAAGGCAATGGGGAATGCTCTGCACGGTATACAACGACACTGCTTCTTCGAACAACGCTACTTATCAGCTTAAGTACAACCACTACAGCACTAACACGATGGATAACCAGAACTGGGTTCTGTTCAGCGGCGGAGGCGGCGGAGGCGGTTCTATAAGCTGGGTGGATCCTGTTCTGTCTGTAAGGACGGCCGCTCCTTCTACTCCATCTACCGGAGACAGGTATCTTGTCGGAAAAGACGATGCTGCGTCTCTTTCGGGCGCGTTCTCGCTGCTTACCAACTCTGGATACCCAGGAACTCTAGTTGGTGGATACATAGCGGAATACAGCGTAGACCTAGGGACATGGACAACCACTCTTCCTGTAGACGGAATGACCATAAGGGTAAACGACGAAGACAACTCCTTCTACAGATATGAGGGAACATATTCTACCGGGCAATGGTATAAGGAAAGAGTCAATCAGGTAAGATACCTTTCGGCGTCGAGCGGAAACAGGGTCGACTATTCGATAACCACAGGAGACTATTTTACGTATTCTACCGAAATGGTGTATATGGTGCAGTTCGGAACTTCTAACTCTGGAACCAGCGCGACTCTAGATATAAACGGCCTCGGCTCTAAGAGCATAAAAGTTCAAGGCGTTTCGGCGCTTGAGGATCTAGTTCCCAGCTCCATATCTCCTTCTATACTATATACTCTGGCATATGATGGGACTCAATTCAGGCTGAACCTTCCGGGATCGAGCAATTCTTCTGGAGGATTTCCTATAAAATGGAGGATATTGTCGGACGAGACCATATACGTTCCTCCTTATACTGAGTATCTTCTATATGGTGATCTTGAGGTTTATGGCCAGCTTGACATAAATACTACTGGAAAGGTCGTCATAATAAACGGATCTCTAAATATGAGCGGGGGTACCGTTTCGAACTCTGGAAACATAAGCCTCATTAGCTTCGCTACTTATTCTCTTACCAAATTCTCGCAGGTGATATCTCCTATGAACGCCGGTATTACGTATAGCATAACGCATGGATTGGAGACTCCTGCTCCTATAGTAAATACCTGGGATGAGGATACGGGCGAGCTCATAACTATAGACGTTGTAAAGAAGTCCAACAATATGATAGACGTGAGCTCTTCTACCACTCTGTCTAGCATGAGGATAGTGGTCATATAAAAAATTTGTAAAAAAATGGGAAAGGTTTATGCTGATCTGAAAGTCAATGGCGACTTGATATACAATAACAATCCAACAGATGGATATATTCTTACGACTGACGGAGACGGAGTTGTTTCTTGGACTGCTTCCAGCGTCATAGAGTCCGCGGACTACGCTTCTCTTCCTGCAGTTGGATTTGGATCCAGGCTTTATATAACTCTTAACAACAACAATACGTATAGATGGGATGGCTCGGCATACCAGCCGATAACCGGCCTTCTGCTAACCACAAACATCGTATATGTTTCCAAGAACGGAAATGACTTGATCGGCGCTAGGCATGATCTAGGAAAGCCATTCCTGACCGTTGAGGCGGCTGTCGCCGTCGCTCAGCCAGGCGACATGATAAGGATATTGCCTGGGTCTTATTCGGTGACTTCCAATATCGCAAAGGATTCTGTAAACTACTATCTTGAGCCGGGTGCAATAATAAACAAGACCACTTCCGGGCATATCTTCGACACTACGGGATTTACCGAAGGAATAAACGTATACGGGCATGGAGAATTCAACAAGACGTCCACTTCTGGAAGCATATTCTATTCAAACGCCTCATATGCGAATCCTATAGTATTTGAGTGTAAGAGGGTTTATAGCAACCAGTCTCACATATTCCATATAGACAAAGGATTTGAGTGCCATTGGAAGGTAGATTACGCTTTGGCGACCGCTGGGATGGTCATGTATCTGGGGTATGGAAATACAGGCGGTGCTTCTTTCAGGATAGACTTCAACAATTGGACATCTACCGGAAGCGATGCCATAAGCGGATATTGGTGGTATTACACGAACATGCACATAAACGGAAACGCGCTTGTTTCAACCGCTGGTGCCGCGCTTTCGAAATCGGTCAATGGATGTCTCATTCATGTCAACGTATCCTACATATCAGGTGTTCACTATAGTTCATTTGCAGGAAGCAATGTGGCGATCTGGTGCTACGAATACACAGAGTCTATGACTATAAACTGTACTTATTGTAGAGGTGTTAGTATTGCCTGCTACGGGACTACTTTGAATTTGTCCGGCGCCTTTGGATGGGTTGAGTATGATTCCGAGAGATCTTCTCTTGTCGGCGGCGTGATACAATATCTCAAGCTTATCAATGGCCATGCGAAAACAACGGTCTCTAGGCTTCCTTACAATATGGTGGATAGCCCTTCTTTTACGGTAACTGGGGGTATGCTGGATTTGACATACGGACACAGCAACTACGAGATGCGCGGGAATGTTACTGGTGGCGTGGTGAACCTTCATGGAAACGTCAACATGAACCAATACTACAATGGAAGCATAAGCGTCTCGGGCGGCCAATTGAACGTGCTCGGAAACCTAAATATTTCAGGCCCGCTGAATTTCTGGACGGCAGATTTCTTCAGCCTTTCTGGCGGAACTCTTAGGATAAAGTCGAGGATATACGGAAACGTAATTGTCCAATATGGAGGCCCTACTCCTGATGGCGCCTTGATTGCATGGAGCGGAGGAAATCTCGTGTTTGACGACGCGACGCTTATTACGCCTGCCGCACTCCCAGACTACTATGCCGTGAGGTGTACTACCGCGGGCATGACTGCCAGCGTGCTTTCAGGTGGATTGAACTATAATGTAGTTGATTATGGCGGTCCTCATACCGGCCAGTATCATGAGCTGTATTGGCAGATATCATCTGTCGCGAACACTCAGGTTGTTCTATATGGCATAGTTTTGAGCGAGAGCGATCTTGTTACATATGATACCACGGCCAAGCTCGCTCAGAGAATGGTTTCTTTGATTAATGCAAACGTGACTATCAGCGCGTCCGTTTTGGCGTATCAAGCAAATCCGGGCGTAGACACCACGTTCAACGTCATCGCGAAAGTCAAAGGACCTAATTTCGTGCACGGCAACGGGCTAAACGCGCCTAGGTATCTTATCAGATACGGATCGTACCCTTTTGCATATAAAGGAAAT
>JACCDW010777968.1_pt1 | contig 13891 bp, 13 predicted proteins | sample 7449781 | NCBI WGS metagenome assembly JACCDW01 (sample SAMN15323449, study PRJNA562643) | freshwater metagenome | isolation source: river surface water | place: USA:Blue River Watershed | collected 2017-08-18 | reverse complement strand
TAGATTGTTACCTGCCTATTTAACTACGATTTCACTCAGCTACCTTGCAGCCTACTTCTTATTGATACCCAGTGATTTCACTCAACTTGTTCAGCAGATAAAAAGCGCACTTCTAGCAAGCCCCAATCTGTACTTCTGGTCTCAAAATTCTTACTTCCAAAGTACCGATTTCAATCCTCTATTGAATCTATGGTCTCTCGGAGTAGAGTTTCACTTCTATCTACTTGTCCCCTTCATCTTCCTTCTTTACAAAAAGGTATCACAATCAAATCTGTTTCTTTTTTTTGGATCCATGGGAGCTTGCTTCTTCGCGGTCACATTGTCTCCAAAGTCCGCTTTTTATCTTCTGCCATTCAGACTTTGGGAATTCTTATTCGGGTTCCTAGTTTTTCGCATCAGCTTTGCTAAGTTTGAATCAAAAAGAAATAAACCTCTGAATTTCCTTTTGCTCGTCTTGTTGTTACTAATTTTCCTATTAGCGCCATTAGACGGTTTCTCTCAGACCTTTTTGTCAGGACATCCTGGTCTATTCGCCCTCCTGATTGTCATAATTACAGGTTTGTTGATTAGATTAAATTACAATTCGCTTTTCGGAATAAAGCGATTAGATACCGTATTTGCTCAGTTGGGAAAGTACTCCTTCTCGCTGTATCTCATCCATTTCCCTCTTTTAGTCTTGATGAACTACAAACCCTTTTCAGGAACAATCTTAAGAATAGATGGTGGTTTAAAACTTATAGTCCTCATCTGTTTGACATTTGTCTTAGCAATCATGCAATATCATTTTGTTGAAGATGTTTTCCGTAATAGCAGAAGCTTCAAGAAATTCTTGCTGTACTTCATTCTTGTATCTATCCCAGTAGTTGGAGTGATGCAACAAACCCAGCAGTCACGTTACACAAAGAATGAAATTGCAATCTCAAACTCCCACACAGACCGTCCCCAATATAGGTGTGGGAAGGCATTTCGGGTAATACATCCATTTTCTAATCTTTGCAGATTACAAGGAGAAGATGAAAGCGACAATGTTTTGTTGTTTGGAAATTCCCACGCTGACGCAATTAAGAATGTGTTCCTTGATTCTGCAAGGAAACTTAACGTTGGGGTCTATTTTTGGTCAGAGAATAGTCCTCTCTCGGTAAGTATCGAAGAATTTCCTCAGATGGCAAGAGAAATTTCCAATCAAGAGATTAAGGATGTCTACTTCCACTTTTCTCCTAGAGGTGCTGATCTACCCAAGTTGAGTTTGCTCACAAATTTATTGAGTAATTTGGGGATAAAGAGTCATATTTTTGGGCCAGTTCCTACTTGGAAGGAGCATGTTCCTAAAGTGTTGTGGGAAAGTTATCAAGAAGGATCGCCGTTACCAAGTCAAACTTATGAGGATTTCTTGAGTAAAAATGTAACAGAGATAAATTTTCTCAGAAAATGGTTAGCTCCTGGTACTTCTTACTATGAACTCGCGAAGGCCCTCTGTTACCCGACGTGCAGAATATCGTCTCTAGATTTCAAACCTTACTATTTTGATAAAGAGCACCTTACTAACACTGGAGCCCGTCAATTAACTTCAATATTTGATCTGGCTTTACGTCAACGTCTATGAAGTGGTTACCTTAAATTGATTTTAGTTCTGCGCACATAGTTCTAAAGGCCACCGTATGTGCATCCACATCAGCAGCAGTCGTATCGGGACACATTAGAGCCATATTGTGAAATGGCGTCAATAAAAACCCGTCATTTAGCAGGCGCAGGTGAATGTATTGCTCAAGTTCAAAGTCCCCAGAATCTGCAGCCTCTTTACCTGTAATCGGTGCTTTACCTTTGAAAACATACTCACCACGTGCACCTAAACGGTTGCAGTGCCAGTCGAGGTCAAATTCCTTAATCGCAAAATCAATACCATCACACCAGCGATTGCCCAGTTCAATCATCCGCTTAAAGTTCGCTTCAGTAAGAACTTCACTCAGCGTTGCCTTCATCGCAGCAAGCGATAAAGCATTGCCTGCCAAGGTGCCACCAATTCCACCCAAGTCAATAATTGAGAGCTCAACTAACTTCTTAATCTGATCTGCAATCTCTTGCGTCATTCCAAATGTTCCGGTTGGGATACCCCCAGCGAGTGCCTTACCAATCGTCAGAAAGTCTGGCTTTAGGCCTAGCGCCTTTGTCATTCCACCAGGCCCCACAGAGATTGTGTGGGTCTCATCAATAATCAAATAAGCGCCATACTTCTTCGCAAGCTCTTGCACGCCAACCAAATATCCATCCAGCGGTAGAACAATTCCGATGTTGGTCATGGCAGGTTCCATCAAGATAGCTGCAACATCGCCATGAGCTAAAGCCTTTTCCATTGCTTCTAAATCATTAAACTCCACAACGCGTGTAGTTTCCGCTAAATCGACAGGCGCACCAATATTGCCTTCACGTTTAACAGTAAAACCCGCATCATCCAGCGTTGCAAAAGTTTCATCAACTGAACCGTGATAACAACGGTCAATCACAATAATCTTGCTACGGCCTGTAATCATTCTGGAATAACGAATAACATGACGGTTGGCATCCGTGGCTGACACCGTAAATTGCCACAAAGGCAGTCCAAAGCGATCACGCAAGAGCCCTGAAACAATCGCAGCATCTTCGGTCGGCAACATCGCTGTAATTCCCTTACCAACCTGTTCACGCACTGCAACGACCGTGGCATCTGGTGAATGTCCAGTCATCGACCCCGTATCCCCCAGGCAGAAATCAACATAGGTATGTCCATCGATATCGGTAAAGCGAGCACCCTTTGCCTCTTTTACAAAGACTGGGTGAGCACCAGGCCACTTAGCCATCCATGACATCGGAACACCCTCGTGCATCACCTTCTTAGAATCTTCAAAGGCAGCAGCTGATTTCTTGTGGGTATCAAGAAAGCGCTGCTCTTCCTTTGTGCGAAGTTCTTTAAGGCGCTGGCGATTAATTACGGTGCTCATGCGGAAGAGTCTATTTAGTCGGTTGAGAAAACAAAGAGAGCTTCGATGTAGTTCTCGCCACTAATACCCAAATTTGCAGCATCAGGTGGAGCAGTCTGTGGCTCGATACAAACCCCATCAGGATCTTCTGTGTAGACAACCCACCAAGGTGCATCGGATTCAATATCGATTCGTGCAACGCCTTCCCAGACAATTGCTGGTGTACCTCGCAACTGAGTAAAGGCATCATCCCAAGGTGGGGCAGGAGGTGTGATCAACTCACCTGTTGGGAGTCCTTCTGAATTTCTCTTCAACATTTTCTCAGCTGAAAATTCAATCTCCGCTGTTCCGCCGCGATCTAGATCGCGAGCAAACCATGGATGCATCCCCATCCAAACAGGAATTTCGCAACCGTTGTCGTCATATTCCAAAGACCATCTAATAGCATCATCCAACACTTCAATGGTCTGTTCAACTGTCGCACCCATATATGGCTTAGGAAGATGCAATAAAGATCTTCCTGGGCCTAGCTCTTGCCAGGATGACGTAAATCCAAATCCATGAATTGCATGAGGTGGATCAATGTTTGTTGGCAGTTGATGTTCAACACCGGAAGCTGACTTAATCAGTCCATCCTTGATTCGTCCAGCCCACGGCGCCATCGGATACCAACCATTGGTCAGCACGCCACCTCTAAATGGCACAGTAAATTCCATGTCACGCCACATAATCGATGTGATGCGCCCGCCACCATCTAAATCAATTGCTACTTGAAATTCTGCATCATCAATAAACTGCACAGTTGTTACCTATATTCCCTTGAGTTCATGTTTATACGGAGGCTGCGCCCCTTTACGAGAACAGGTAATGCCTGCAGCAACTGCAGCTCGATGAAGAACTGCCTTTAAAGTATCTCCGGTCAGATTCAAGATTCCCATTTCAATCATTGCTTCCACAACAATCGCACCCACAGTGTCCCCTGCACCCACAGTGTCAGCCACTTCCACCTTCACACCAGGCACTTCAACAACACCATCTGCCGTAAATCCCACAATGCCATCAGCGCCACGTGTGACTACAACAAGCGCAGCACCATCGTTAATCCAACGCTTCGCAACATCTGCATACTGCTGGCCTGGATAGAGCCACGCCATATCGTCATCGCTAACTTTCACAACAGATGAAATAGCCACCCATCGCTCAACAGCCGCTAGGTACTTATCTCTATCGTTCATTACTACTGATCGCACATTTGGATCAAAGACGATAGGTGCAAACTCAGCTACCTGCATAGCCCAGTCATATAAGACATCCGCACCCGGTTGAATAACAGTTACCAAAGTACCTATATGCAGCACGCTTGGCTTGTATCGGGATGGGTCAGGTAACCACGAAGCAGAGAAATCAAAGGTAGCTGTGCCATCAATTTCAAATTCATACGATGCGCCACCTTTTTCATTGAGCGAGACAATCGCTAAACATGTTGGCTTCTCGCTATTCAGCGCTAAATCAAGCTTTACCTCATCAGCCAATAGCTCCTGGCGAGACATCTGCCCATACTTATCATTTGAAATCCCATCAATGAAGTAAACATCGTGACCTAGACGCGCGAGCGCCTTTGCGGTATTTGCAGGACCGCCGCCAACATGGGGAATGCGTTCATCACTGCTATCTGGAATCAAATCAACTAGTACTTCACCACAAACCCAGATGCTCACAGCTGTTCACCTTTTCGAGCCAAATATTCAGTAATGATTTCAACACCCAACATGTGATCTGCGACTTGTTCTAGTCCGCTCACAATCAATACACCAGTTAGCCCAAGTCCAACAACGTTAAGTGCTAGCCCACCGCCGTGAATGGCATACAACTCATCTTCAACACCCTTTGATTTATGCCAATCAATTCCTTGCTCTTCAGCAAGTACTCGCTCATGCAAAGTTGACCTACCTGTTAAATTCACTGCACGCGCTTTGCGACCAATCCACCAATCATTTTCAGGTGTTGATCCGGGCAAGGATGCGTGAAAGACAATCCAATCCTTCATCCTCACTTCGACTGCAATCGGCAACTTCCGTTCTAACCCAATCGCTTGAGCAATCGCACCGAGTTCAAGCGCCTCGGCTTGCGTAAAAGAGGAGAATTCGAGAGTCTTGGCCTCGAGAGTTAAGCCCCCACTCGTTAAATGACCAGTATCCATAAACTAATTATCACCCAACTTTGAGGCCTTATTTCCATTTCTGTGGGCATTAATCTAGTTGACTGCCATGTTGATTAATGATTCCGATCCTCGTTCTTTTAGGTATTCTAGACAAATAGATCCTGCTAGACAGGCGGCCGCTCTTCTAATCTTAGGTCACTCATAGCCATACTAAGAACCAGTGCTACTTGCACCATAGCGCGGCAATCTAGTCTTTAGGTTGCAGTATGATTCAAGTCCCCGCCTGAGTAGTTGGTTAAGAGTTCAAAGTACTTAATTGTTTTGAGAAGGATAGCTGTGGCAAATCTGCTTTTTTACTGTGATGTGATAAATGAACGTGGTAGCACAGCCGCACTTTTTGAGTACATCTCCCTGTGCCGCGACGCTGGACACAACGTAACGTGGGCATACAGCCTAGATTCACCCAACAACCAAAAATCACTCGCGCTGGTTCAGGAAGATTTCAACACAATAGCAGTATCAAGTGTTGAGAAATTCGCGCGCTCTGCTGGCAAGAGGTTTGACTGGGTTTATTTACTAAAAAAGGGACTACACGATGGACTGTTAATTCCGGGGATTCCCAATAGCGTGCATGCGATATTTCAGTACTACCAACCACATGGAGATTCCTATGCATACATATCAGACTGGCTTGCTCGAACCATGTCACGGAGCCAAAATAAATACATCCCGGCTCGCTTCCGACCATACATTCCATTAGAAAAGCTAAAGCTATCTTCCGTCCCATTCTCCGTCAATTTACCCTTGCCTGCAACTAATCTGAGAACCGAATTTGGAATCCCCGATGAGGCAAAGTTGTGCTTAAGGTTTGGAGGGATGGAGACGTTTGATATACCTTGGGTAAAGAGAATTCTTATTGAATCTTTGGATGAAGACTCTAATCTTTGGTTTCTAGGAGTCAACACAGAAAAGTTCACCACACATAAGCGAGCAGTATTTGCTCCACCTATTTTTGGGCTGCAGACAAAAGCAGATTTGATTGGTAGTGCCGATTTCATTTTACACGCTAGGCGCCAAGGTGAAAGTTTTGGAATGAATATTTTGGAATCTATGCAAGGGGGCAAACCAATTCTTGCTTGGTATGGAGGCTGGGACCGAAATCATGTTGCATTGCTCGATAAATCGAGTTTGTACTTTACGCCGCTTGATTTAAAATCTAAAATTTTAGGATACGGACGCAACTCAGATGTACAGAGAAATTTAGCCGTTGGGGATTCTTTTCGTCCATATCGTATTTTCCCAAGGTTTCAATCTGTGTTTGGTCATAATGTGATTTAGATATGACTTGTTGAATAGTTTTCAAAGCAAAGTAATAATATCGTTGAGTGAATCGGCTTGCGTAAAGTACTCGATTGACAATTCTCTCCAAAATTCTTAAAAAGGTTTGATAGGTCTAAGTCTTTGAACCTCCTTACTCAAATATCCGAAGATGCCCACTGTTCAAATGGTTTAGCACGTTCGAATCACCAAAACTGCCCTCAATTTATTGAAGAAATCCAAGCAAATATCTGATTGTCAGTTAAAGTTATCTACCTCAAGAGTTAGGTTGTGAAGTGAAAAAGTGGATTTTTGCTCATAGGGGTGAGTGGGACGAACAAATAGATCCAAATTCGGCAACTAGCCTTCAAAATGCAGTACTTCATGGCTTTGGAATAGAAACTGATATCCGCGACCTTCGTGGAGAACTCGTCATTTCGCATGATCCTTGCTTTGAGAAAGAATATGAATTGTTTAACAATTATCTAAGTCAAGATAGCCGGATAGCTATCAATATTAAATGTGACGGACTTCTGCCAATACTCGAATCTATGAGAGGAATCATCTCCACTTCAGGATCATTTGTTTTTGATTGCTCGTTTCCTGAATTGCTGAAATACAGGCGCTCAGGAATACCGCATGCTATTCGAATTAGTGAGTTCGAAAAAGAACTCTATTGGGAGCCCAACTATATCTGGCTCGACGCATTTGAATCCGACTGGTGGCTCGAGGATGTGACCACATTGAAAATGATGGAAAAGACACCTACGATTGTTGTGTCTCCTGAACTTCATAAGCGTGATTACTCAAAAGTTTGGCAGAGAGTTTTAGAGCTAAGAGCTACGGGAGTTGATCTTTCTGTTTGTACAGACTTCCCAAATCAACTTGCCCTAGCCGCTGGAATACCATGATTGATACTGTTTTGTTCGATATGGACGGCGTTCTGATTGATGCTACTGAGTGGCATTATGACGCTCTCAATGAAGCCCTTGAAATTTTTGGCTTTTCAATCAGCCGTGATGAGCACCTTACCCGTTTCAATGGTATGACCACAAGAAAGAAACTAGAAATTCTGAGTTTAGAGAGAGGTTTACCAAAAGAGCTGCACGAAACCATCTCTGAGGTGAAGCAGGATCGAACTCTGCGAATCGCAGCAAATAAATGTTTTCCAACTGCTGCTCATCTAATACTTCTCTCAACACTAAAGAATAGGGGGCTAAAGCTGGGAGTCGTGACAAACAGCATCAGGATGACAACTGATTTTATGCTGCAATACTCGGGGGTCTCAAAATTCTTAGATGTCACGGTTACAAATGAAGATGTAGCTCAACCTAAGCCGAAGCCAGATGGATACCTTCTTGCAATGAAATCCTTAGGAACATTTTCAAAAAACACCGTTGTAGTTGAAGATGGAGTACACGGTATTGAAGCAGCAAAAGCGGCTGGTGCTCGCGTAGTTGAAGTGAAGGACCCAAGTGAAGTCTCTCTTGAAATCTTGGAACTCATCCTCGGAGAAGACAAATGACACTTCAAGCCGTGTATCTTGATGGCGGGTCAGCACTCAACGATATCTCTGAGAATCATCTGTTAGCCAAACGGAAGGAATTCTTAAGGGGTTCGCTTTCAACTCCAGTCGGCCAATTGAATATCCTTGTAACGAAATCTAGCGTGGAGAGTTTGAAGTTAGAAGGAATAATCCCAGAGAATTCTTCAATTAGGGTTGTTTCTATATCGGGTTCAACCAAGGGTGCACTTGCGAGTGCTCTACTTGCTATTGAACTAATCCAACCCCGCGAACCCGTCCTATTGATACCAACTAATTCTATTGTAGATGACCTCAATCTGCGGGAATTTTTCTCTAAAATGATGGATGACGGTGTTGTAGCGGGAGCTTTACTGGTTAAGTCGGATAATCCCAACTATTCCTATGTGAGAATTCACAATAATCGTGTCATCGAGTTTATTGAGAAGAGAGTTGTTGGAGATATGGCGACTACTGGTGTCTTTTTCTTTAGGAGCAAAGCTTTACTTCTGGAATGTGCCAAATGGGCTTTTGTGAATAGCCAGATAACCAATTCGCAGTTCTTTATAGCTCCAAGCCTTAATTATGTTCTTACTTCCGGGCAAGAAGTTGGCTTTAGCCAGATAGATCAAAGCCAGTATAAACACATCTAAGGAAGGATAATCCAGATGAAGAAGAGCAATCTCAAGCAATTTGCAAACGGCTGGTTTATTGGCAATTTTGAGCCCACTTTGTTTAAGAATCCAAACTTTGAAATATGTGTTAAGAATTTCTCAAAAGGTCAAGTGGAGAGAGAACATTTTCAGAGAAATGCAACAGAGGTAACAGTAGTGATTTCAGGGATTGTTCGCATGGGCTCTATTACTTTAGTTGAAGACGATGTCCTTGTTGTCTTCAAAGGCGAAGTTTGTGATTTTGAAGCTCTCACTAACTGCAAAGTTTTGGGAGTAAAATTCCCGAGCCTTCCTGAGGATAAAGTTCTTGTATGAGCAAGCCTCTTTATCTGCTCATTCCCGCCGCAGGCAAGGGGTCTAGATTTTCAGATATTGGAATTGGTTTTCCGAAGCCTCTCATTCCAATCTTTAAAATTCCTATGTTGTTGTGGGTAATTGCAAACTTCTCTCTGCAACCGCAAGATAGAGTTATTGTCTTAACTCAATCGAGTCACGCTATTCCCCGAGAACTAGATGATTTCCTCCAGAATGTTAGTTTTGCAGTGGAGTTCGTTGAAATAGACTATTGGACCGATGGGCCTGCACATTCTCTCGAGATTCTTTTGAGTGATGTCGCCCCAGATTCACCGGTAATCTGCGCCAATTCTGATCAGTTTGTATTTGATGGAATAGATGCATTTACGGATGCGGTGCGACAAGGTAATGCTCAAGGCCAGATATTGACGATGGAAGCTTCGTCTAACGCTTGGTCTTATGTTGGAAGAGATTCAGATGGGAAAGTCAATCGCGTTGTTGAAAAAGTGGAGATTTCGAAAGAAGCAACTGTTGGGGTTTATGGTTGGGCAAAATCCGCAATCTGCAGTGATGCCCTCGCTTGGCAGAGAGCAGTTGACCAAAAAGTTAATAATGAATTCTACGTTGCTCCCTCATATCACCATCTAATTGAGCATAATCTTGAAATTTCTACTCACTCTGTAGGAATTCATGGCGAAGGTGTTCATGGTCTAGGCACGCCATCTGATTTACAACATTTCTTAACCCTTGCTAAGGCAAAAGACGCACGCAACCTCGTTCTCAGACGCTTAGGTATATAACCGTCCTTTTGAACCGCCAAAATTAGGCGGCCAAGCCGATTCTCAATAGCGGCAACACGAGAGATAGACTCATCCCATGCGCGCTTTCATCACCGGTGGTGCCGGATTCATCGGTTCTCATCTCGCTGATGCCCTCATTGCCCGAGGAGATAGCGTCACAATCCTCGACAATATGAGCACAGGCTCTATCAAGAACATCTCCCACCTACAAGGAAAATTCGAAGTTCACGAAGGCGATATCCGCGATAAGCCAATCGTTGAAAAATTAGTCGAACATTCAGACGTCGTCTTTCACATGGCAGCAGCACTAGGTGTCAAGAACATCATGGAGCACACTCTTGAATCCATAGACCGTAACTTCAATGGGTCAGAAATCGTGCTGCATGCAGCAACCAAATTCAACAAACGCTTAATCATCGCCTCAACATCTGAAATTTACGGTAAGAACCCTAACCAACCCCTAAATGAAGAATCCGATCGAGTGGTTGGGGCGCCACAAAAAATCCGTTGGACTTATTCGGATGCTAAGGCACTCGAAGAAGCAGTCGCCCACACCCTTCACAAAACCCATGGCCTCAAAGTCACTACGGTCCGCTTCTTTAACACTGTAGGCCCACGCCAAACAGGCCAATACGGAATGGTTGTCCCTCGCTTCATCCAATCAGCACTCAAGAGCGAAGAAATCACCATCTACGACGATGGCTCACAGTCCCGAGTTTTTTGCCATGTTGAAGATGCCGTGCGGGCAGTAATCACCTTAAGCGAAACCGACTCAACAATTGGCGATTACTTTAACGTCGGCGGTGTAGGTGAAACCACGATTAAGGAGCTTGCGGCTAGAATAATTGAACGAACTAAATCAACGTCTACAATCAAGTTTATTCCGTACTCAGAAGCCTATCCCGCAGGGTTTGAAGATATGCAACGGCGCGTTCCGGATATTTCCAAAATTAGGAAGTCAATCGGTTGGGAGCCTCGACATTCTTTAGATTCAATTATCGATAGCGTTGCAGCAAGTCTTAAAGGTTAACTTTTACAAACCTTTTGCGCCCTTAACTTTTCCAGTTGTATCAAATACATAAGGCGCACTAGCCAAAATCCTCTTCTCGTCTACTGAATCATGCTTAGTCACTACAACTGCGAGATCGGCACCCTGTAGCGGAGCTGAACTCTCGCCTTTCCAAATACCTACTATGTCGTCGTGCCAAGAAACCACAGCGCCCCGATTGCGTAAATGCTGGATGACTAATTCGGCTGAAGTCTCACGCACATCTGCAACATTCGGCTTATACGCGACCCCGACAACCAAGGCGCTCTTACCTTGCAAGCTTCCACCGTTGTCTTCGGCAACTCTCCTGACAATGTACTCAGACATCTCAAGGTTGACTTCATTTGCGCGGCGGATGAAGGTCGCAGGCGCCCCATGCTCTTCCGCAACAGCAGCCAAGTAAGTTGGATCTACTGGAATGCAGTGGCCACCAACTCCCGCACTAGGAGTGAACTTCATAAAACCGTATGGTTTTGTATTAGCTGCATCCAGAGTCTCATAGACACTAATTCCCAGAGAGTGTGCGATCTGCGCAAACTCATTTACTAGCGCGATATTAACCTGTCTAAATGTATTTTCGAATAGCTTTGCGGCTTCTGCCACTTCAGGAGATGAAACTTGAACCAAATTATCGCAGAACTTTGAATAAAAATCTTTAGTTCGATCTGTAGCTTCGGAGGTGAGTCCTGAGTACAACCGTGGGGTGTTCTTCTGATTGAAGTCAATTCTACCTGGGTCCACACGTTCTGGAGATATTGCGTACATGTGCTCTATAAGCGTCTGAGAATATTTTTCAATTGTTGGTTTGATGAAATAACGAAGTGTTCCTGGGAACGAAGTTGATTCATTGATGACAAGCACTGGTTTCGAAAGATTCTGCCCAATCGTTTTGCATGCAGAATCGATATAACTTAGGTCTGGCTTTCGGTCACCAGTTAAAGGGGTTGGAACCGCAATAACAACAACCTCGCAATCACTTAACTCGCTACCGCGTGTAGTTGCTGTGTAACGTCCAGCTCGGATTCTCTTTACCAATACTGAACTTTCAACGCCCTCGATATGAGAAATTCCTAAATTCAATTGGTCAACAATTTTCTGATTTGAGTCGAAGCCCACCACGTCGAAGTACTCTGACGCGAAGGCTGAAATTGTTAGACCTACATAACCTTGGCCGATAATACCTACTTTCATTATGGCTTAGTCACATCTGGATTTAGGGGATCAATCCTTTGCATATTTTCTTTCGCAGTTTGCTTCTCTTCCTCAGATGAGTTCGGGAGGAAATAGAACAATCTCCAGGCGTCAAAAGAATTAGGATTGAAGGTAATTGACTTCAGGGCGGCTTCACGAGCTTCATTTGTTAAATTACTTCCCATAAACAATTGAATTGCTTGGTTGAGTTGTTGAGAATTCACTGGATTAAACAGAGACGAATCTAGTGCGCTAACCACTTTTCGTGCATCTTGAGACTCTAGCGCTGATCTCCATTTAACGTCTGCACTGAGCGGAGGAGCGGCCACAATTAAACCAAGAACTAAGCCAATGAAACTGACGAGACTCGGGGTAACGACATTTGCCTGTTGACGGCCTCGGCCTCTTGCCTTCACCTTGTTCTCTTCACTCGCAGGTGACTGACTCTGTCGGGTTGAAAATTCGTAAGCGACCAGCAACCCGGTAAAGAGCCATCCCCAAATTGCTAGACCGATTTGGTTAATTGAGATGATTGACTGAAGATGGTAGCAAGCCCATGCAACAGACATAGCAACAAAAATTGCATCGTAGCCTTTTGTGCGAAGTGCTACACGAACTATCGCGATGGAGCCCAAGACCAAAATAAATAGATAAGAAAGTAAAAGTGGGTAACCCCCGTAGGCGAAGAAATCAATAACGACATTGTGTGCCGCATTTGTAACGGTAGCTAGGCCAGGAGTATCCGTCGCTGCTTCAACTGATCGAGCTCGTCTATACCAATCGCCGTACGAATCCATTCCGACTCCGCTGAAAGGATGTGCCGAGCCCATTGTGATTCCTGCATCCCAGTATGCTCCGCGGAGCGAGACAGAACGTTTGTAGATGAAATCAAATGGCCCTCTTTGAAGAGCGCCCAGCAGAGATACCGTTCCAATCACTCCCACAATGAAGACGTAGAGGAATAATGGGTACCAAGACTTAAATCTGCTTCTAAGGTAGAAGAAGCCAACGATGGCGACACCCGATGCTGTCACGACAATTCCTTGAATCGCTTTCGATTCTTTAATCTCATATGCTGCAATGAGAAACAAAATCCCATAGAGGAGTCTCTGCCTTGCAGAAGCTTCCTTACTTAAAGACAGTGCCACGATGACCGAGCAGAAGATTCCTAGGAATGATCCAATAAAGTTAGGATTCCCAAATAGCCCTAAGATATTTCCGTAAGGGTTGTTCCATGGGATGAAATCGCCAAAAGCTATAACCCAGGCGCAGTAGACAACATTGATTGCGCCAGCAACGACCAACCCAAGAGTGATCTTATTAAAACCGTCTTGGGATTTGATGGCTAGAGCACCAATCATTATGCAGCTCAGAAATAAGTAGGCTAGCAAACCTGTATTTCGCCCGTAGGCTCCATAAAGATTCTGCAGAAATGGTGCATCACTTTGAATCACAGCATTTAAGCATGCTAGAAGGAATACAAAAACTGCGAAGAGAAGCGTTTTGAAATTAATCCAAATTTCCTTGAGCAAGAATTTAGCTGAGACAGCCATGACACTCACAGCAACTCCGCCAGCAACCCACATCTTTGTAACATTTACCGGATCGGAAACAGTAGATACAAGAATAAACACCGTGACTACGGGGGCGCCAATAGCTAGAAGTTTTGTGATTGTTTTTTCGGCAAGAGCATTCCTCATGACAATATCTTAGCGATTTAGAAAGGCCGAATCCCGGCTTCCCCTAAGGGAAACCGGGATTCGGTTTGTGATCTTTTCAGTTAAAGGCGGCTATTAAGCACGGACCTTCTTCTGGATCTTGATGACCAAGTTGGTCAATGAAGTGATCTGAGCACGGAGGCTTGAGATCAACTTACTTACTGATGCTGATAGCGCTGCTACCGCATCAGATGCATCCTGAGCTGCAGCTG
>JACCDW010142499.1_pt1 | contig 13891 bp, 8 predicted proteins | sample 7449781 | NCBI WGS metagenome assembly JACCDW01 (sample SAMN15323449, study PRJNA562643) | freshwater metagenome | isolation source: river surface water | place: USA:Blue River Watershed | collected 2017-08-18 | reverse complement strand
TGTTGGAGATGTCGAGCACGAACGCACCCCCATCGATGTAACCCACGTAGGCGCGGTCGGGCCGTTGCGGGAACACGTTGGTGTTGTGGGCCCGGAAACCGGTGTCGAATTTTTGCGTCAGGCGTTGGGGCGCGGGCTCGGCGTCACCTTCTCGGGTGCCGGGATACCACCAGCGACCGGCCTCGACCGGCTTGGCCGGGTTAGAGACATCCAGGATGCGGTAGAACTGGTCGTCGAGCGGGTTGCGGGGTTGGAAATCGGGCGCACCCGAAGCCATGTGCACGTATTTGCCGTCGACAAACCAGACAGCGTGTACGCCGCGCGAATGCGGGCCCGAGCAATCAAAATGCGAAATCAGGCGCGGGGACTCGGGTTTGGAGACATCAAACAGATCCACGCCGGCGGGTTGGAGGCCAACGGTCTGGGTCTGGTAGGCCACCGCCATGATATCCCCTACGACATCGAGGGAATTCGACCTGACTTTGGCGTGCGGCAACTCGGTTTGTACCACCACGCGCGGGTTGCGGGGATCGGTCACATCGACCCCCGTGAAATTCTTGGGCGCCGATTCGTGCGCCATCCACAGGATGCGGCGGCCATCAGAGGTCTTTTGCAGCGACATGCCCTCGCCCATCCCCCCAAAGCCATTGAGCTCGTGATGAGCCAGCAGTTTCATGTTGTGCGACAGGGTCTGGTCGCCGCGGGCGCCGGGGGTGGACAGATTGAGCATGGGGTTTACCGTGTTGTGCAATTGATCAATTGATAATATAAATGATGGCTGGACGGCTCTCAACCACTTGAGGTCATTCAAACAGTCACAGAAAGGACATCCATGCGCATTCTCGCCCAATTCACCCGTCGCGCCCTGCTGGCCTGCGCTGCCATCGGTCTGATGGCCAGCCAATCGCCCGTGCTGGCGCAAGCTGGCAAATTTCCTGACCGCCCGGTCAAGTTGATCGTGACCTACCCGCCTGGGGGCAGCTCGGATTTGATGGCCCGCGTCATGGGCCAGAAATTGAGCGAAATCTGGGGTCAACCTGTGGTCATCGAGAGCAAGCCGGGCGCGGCCGGCTCGATCGGCATGGAATTTGCGGCCCGCCAACCCAACGACGGCTACACCTTTGTCATTGGTAACCTGGGCCCCGCAGGCGTCAACCCGCTGTTGCAAAAACTGCCCTACAACATGGAAAAGGACTTCATCGCCGTGTCCTTGTCCGCCACGGGCGCCAACATTTTGGTGGTGCCCGCCAACTCGCCCTACAAGAGCGTGAAGGACATCATTGCTGACGCCAAGGCCAACCCGGGCAAGATCAGCTTTGGCACCAGCGGTCCGGGCAGCATGTCGCACTTGGCCGCCGAACTCATGATGCGCCAAGCCGGCATCAAAATGGTGGCCATCCCCTACAAAGGCGGCGGTCAGGCCGTGACCGATGTGTTGGCGGGTCAGCTGCCCATGATCATCTCGGACGCTTTGCCGGTCAGCCAGCACATCGCCAGCGGCAAACTGCGCGCCTTGGCCATCACCAGCGAGAAGCGTTCGCCCCTGTTCCCCGAAATCCCGACTTTTGCCGAAGCGGGTCTGGACGGCATGGTGGCGCTGAACTGGTGGGGCGTTTACCTCCCTGCCGGCACCCCGCAAGCCATCGTGGACAACTACAACGCTGCCCTGGCCAAAGCCATGGTCAACCCCGATCTGAAGGACCGCTTCAACAAACTGGGGGTTGAACCGCACTCCACCTCACCGGCCGATTTCCGCGCTTTCCTGGCCAACGAGCGCACCAAGTACACCAAACTCATCGCCGACAACAACATCAAAGCCGATCAGTGATCTCCCAATCGGGATCCCATTAATTGGGGTCTGACCCCAATTATTTGACCCCATTTATTCCGAGTTTTTTATTCGGGTTGCAGGCCGGCGTCGGCGAAGGCTTTGGCCCAGGCCTGCAACTGCTCGGGCATGAAGACCGCCATTTCAGCCGGGGTGGAGCTGGCCAGATCAAAGCCGAGGTTGTCGATTTTTTCCTTCACTTCCGGACGCGCCATGGCGTCAGCCATGGCGCGACTCATGCGATTGGCGATATCCATGGGGAGTCTGGCCGGGCCGAACAAAGCCGCCCAGGTTCCAGCGGTCAGGGGCGGCACCCCCGCCTCGACCGCTGTGGGCACCTGCGGCAATTGATTCCAGCGTTTGGGCAGCAAGACGGCCAAGGCTTTGAGTTTGCCCTCGCGGATGTGCGGTAATGCGCTGGCCGGGGTGGCGTAGGTGAGTTGGACATGCCCCCCCAGGATGTCATTGATGGTAGGGCCCTCACCTTTATAGGGGATGATGTTCATGTCCAGCTTGGCCTCGTTTTTCAGACGGGTGAACATCAGTTGCGTGACCCCGCTGTAACTGCCATAGTTGAACTTGCCGGGCTGCGAACGAATGAGTTGCAGCAACTCCTGAGCGTTTTGCGCAGGCACCTGCGCCCCGGCCACCAGCAGATAGATGTAACGACCGACCAGGGTCACCGGAGTGAAACTTTTGATCGGGTCGTAGGGTGGGTTCTTCTTCAGCAGCGGCACTTGCATCATGGGCGTGTTGGACGCCAAAAAGTAGGTGTGCCCATCGGGCTCGGCTCGCGCCACGAAATCGCCAGCGATCGCGCCATCGGCACCGGGTCGGTTCTCGACCAGCACCGGCTGGCCCAGGGACTGGGTGAGCACCTGGGAAAGAATACGTGCCACGGCATCTGTTGATCCGCCCGGCGGGAATTGCAACACGATGCGGACGGGTTTGCTGGGCCAGGCGCTTTGCGCCCAAGTGGCTCCGGTTGCCATGAGAGGCAAAGCGCTGGCGTACTGCAAAAAATCTCGGCGCGACCATCCGTGCATGTTGTCTCCTAAAGTGTTGTCATTCCCCGAATTTGCATCGGGACCTCGCGTTGCAACAGAGGGATAACCCTTTTGAGCCCGATCAAGATGAGGCGCTGTTCGCCGTCCCGGGAAGCGGGCAAAATGGGGGCATGAATGACCTCAACGCTCCAGTGCCCTACATGGCGCGCACCCGCGCCTATTACTTGGCTTTGGGCTACAACAACCCCTACGAGTGGGCCCACTTTGAAGAAGTGCCTTTCCAGCCCCTGACCCAGCCGCTGGCTGGCTTGCGGGTCACGCTGGTCACCACTGCGGCGCCGTTTCAGCCCGACAAAGGGCCGCAGGGACCGCGTGCGCCTTACAACGCCGGACCAAAGTTCTATCAGGTCTATTCTGGGGATACGGCGCACGATCATGACGTGCGGGTGGCGCATGTGGCCATTGACCGCAAGCACACCCACATGGAAGATCGCAACAGTTGGTTTCCTTTGCCGGTGATGCGTCGCCTGGCACAAAGCGGGCGGTTTGTGCTGGCACCCCGTTTTCATGGCGTGCCGACCAACCGCAGCCAACGCCACACCCTGGAGGTGGACGTGCCCGAACTGATCCGCCGCTGTCGCGAGGACGGGGTGGACGCGGCATTGTTGGTACCCAATTGCCCAATCTGCCACCAAAGCTTGTCGTTGGCAGCTCGCGAGTTGGAACGCGCCGGCATCTCCACGGTCGTCATGGGGTGCGCCCGCGACGTGGTCGAGCATTGCGGCGTTCCCCGTTTGCTGTTCAGCGATTTTCCGCTTGGCAACGGGGCTGGTAAACCGCACGATTCAAGTGGCCAGCAACAGACGCTGGAGCTCGCGCTGCAGTTGCTCGAACAGGCCCGGGCACCGCGCACCACCTGGGCTTCACCCCAGGTCTGGAGCGAAGACCCGCACTGGAAACTGGATTACGCCAACCCCGAGCGCATGAGTGAAGCCGAGCTCAAGGCGGCCTGGGAAGAGGCCGAAAAAATCCGGATCGAGGCCAAAGCCTTGCGCGTGCAAACCTTGAATCGCTGATATGGGAACCATGGGATGAATAAGAAGTTGCACAGTCGCCGCTGGTTGCAGGCAGGGGCTTTGTCGGCCTGTATCCTGGGCTCGGCCGCCACGGCACAGGGTCAGCCATCGGGGACCGAATTTGGCTTTCCGACCATACCTCTGCGTCAATTGCCTGAGCCTTTGCGCAGCACCTACATGGGCATCAAGCCGGAAATGACCGATCGCAGCCGATGTGCATCGGCGTTTGACGGCAGTGGCGATCTCGAGAAAATGACGTTGAAATGCTCGGTGCACATCCGGATGGCGGCTGAAGGCGCACGCCGTGCCATGAACTATTGCGAAGAAAAACGCCAGGAATTGCACATCAAAGCCCCCTGCCGCATCGTGCAGGAGTGAAGCGCACCGTAGCCAAAAAACAACCATTAATTGGGGTCAGACCCCAATTTCAGTGCTGGGTGGCAAACACTTCTTCCAGCGTGTTAGCGGTCAGGATGGCATCGGCCCATCGTTGCAGCATGGCGGGTTTGGCGCTGGCCAACCGGTTTTGAGTGGCCTCGTCGAGCGGGCCGAACCGGCGAGCGATTTGGCGGCTGAGTATTTCTGCTTGGCCCTTGATCCGGCCCTGGCGTTGACCCGCATCCCGCGCCAGGCGGTCACGCTTGGCGAAATAAGCTTCGACGTTTTCTTTGAAAGACATGGCAGTTCCTTTCACATTCACAAATTCGTCCAGTAAAGGGGCGAGGGAACTGCTTTCGCCCACCGCGGCCAAGGCCCAGGTGCGGATGGTTTCACGCAAGGGGTCTTGCCGGGCAATCTGATGGTCCAGTCGAGCCATCACCTCCATCATATCTTCAGAGCGGTGCCGCAACTCAAAACGCATCAGCAAAGCCAGGACGCTGTCGAGCCGATCCAACTGTTGCAATCTCAGTCGCTGGATGTCGATCAGGACAAACCGATGCTGCACGCTGCGGCGCAGCAAGCCGCGCGGCAGGCGCCGGATGTGGTCCTCGATGCGGGGGCTGCCGTGCCAGCGGGCCTTGCCGCTGTAGAGCACGATCGACAGCACCGGGGGCCAGCCATCGGTCTGCGGGCGCTCGGCGTTCCTGACCCACCCCTTGAGGATGTGGGCCAGATACTCGAGCATGCGCAGCGGCATGTCGTGGCGCGGCCGGCTCTGAAATTCGATGTGCACAATGACTTCGCCCTGGGCATCGGGGGCGTGCAGACGCCAAACCATGTCGCTGTGCAGTTGCTGCATGCGCGGGGTGACCAGGTTGGTCGGCGCCGGCACCAGGGTGGCCGGGTCAAAGCGGGCCAGCCAAGGGTCGGGGACAAAGCCGCGGATGAGGTCAGCCACCATCCGGGGCGACGAAAACAAGAGCTTGTAGGGGGCGTCATGGAGGGCGCGGGGCATGGGGTGACCTTGGCAAAAAAGCGAGGTCAAATTTCAACACGAAGCCCCAGGCGCCAACCCCGAAAAACGGGTCATGTGTCAGTGATCCATTCACACATCTTGCTGCCCGACATCGAAATTGGGGTCTGACCCCAATTTCTGTGACCCCAATTTCTGCTGTGTGGCCAAAAAACGACCATTAATGGGGGTCTGACCCCAATTAATTCAGGGGGTCAAGGGCGAAAGCGGGCATGGGTGCGCCGCGTCTGGCGCAATCGAGGAAGAGGTGGGCGGTTTGCAGGGCTTCGTCGATGGTGATGTGCATGTCGAGGTAGCGGTAGGTGGCCAATCGGCCCAGGAAGGTGACTCGCTTTTCTTGCTGCGCCCAGGTCACATACTGGTGCAACAGGGTCTTGTCATCGAGCAAGCGGACCGGGTAGTACGGGGTGTCCAAGACCCCGCATTCGCGGCTGTACTCTTTGTAAATCAGGGTTTGTTCGTGCGACTCCCAGGGGGAAAAATGTTTGTGTTCAGACACCCGGGTCCAAGGCACTTCGGGGTCGCAGTGGTTGATGACCGCGTTGCCCTGATGATCACCAACGTGCCGTTCGGTCACGAAGTCCAGGGTCCGGTAAGCCAGCCGACCCAGTGCGTGCCCAAACCAGGCGTCGATCGGGCCGGTGTAGAACACATGGTCGTACCCCACAGCGTCATGTCGATTCAAGGGGGTGCTCAAGGCCACCCGAATCTGCGGGTGATCCAAGATGCGCTCCATCAGTTGGGTGTAGCCGTGCCGTGGCATGCCCTGATACGGGCTGTTGTAGTAGTTGTCATCGTAGTTGAAGCGCACCGGCAAGCGCCTCAGGATGCTGGCTGGCAATTGCGTCGGCGAGCGTCCCCATTGTTTCTCGGTGTAACCCTTGAAAAACGCCTCATAAAGTTCGCGACCGACAAAGCGCAATGCTTGCTCTTCAAAGGTTTGGGGCTCGCCTGTGCCGCGAACGGACAAGCTGGCCAAAAAAGCGCGGGCTTGTTCCGGGCTGAAGCAACGACCGAAAAAACCATTGATGGTCATCAGGTTGATGGGAAGGCTGTAAACGCGGCCTTGGTAGATCGCCTTGACGCGATTGACGAACGGCATGAATTCGTCGAATTGCTTCACATAGTCCCACACGTGAGGTCGATCGGTGTGAAAGATATGTGGTCCGTAAACATGCACCATCACCCCGGTCGCAGGGTCGCGGGCGGTGTGGCAATTGCCTGCCACATGATCGCGGGATTCGAACACGCTGACCCGCCAACCCGCCTGCGCCAGTTCGCGCGCCACCACAGCCCCGGAAAACCCGGCACCCACTACCGCCACGTGCCCTGGTTTCATGCGTCGCGGATGATGGTGCTGCTGGGCTCGTCGTTGGGTGTCACGGCCAGCGGGGGCATGCTGAGCCAGCTGCTGGTTTTGGGGTAATACAGGTTCATGGCGATGTCCAGACTGGTGGCTGGCAACGGTGCCTTGAACATTGTAAAGCCGATCGTCATGGGGCGGATCGGAAAGCACAAAGATTTGTATTTCTGTGCCCCTCGCGGCGAGATGGTGTAGGCCGGAATGCCAAAGCATTTGTCCAGCGGATACAAATGAGCCGGCTCGTCCATGGCCCGAAAGGTTTCGACTTGTTGGCGCATGCGAGCCTCATCACACAGCATCACCACCGGGCTGACCTCACGCATGGGCAAGATGCTGGCGATGGCATTGAAGTTCCAACCCCACAACACCAGGTCCCAATCGGGCGGCAACATGGCCATGGTGCGAGCTGCCATCGGGTGAAAGTCGGCCCGAAAGATGGCATCGTCTTCGGCCACGGTGATCGGCTCATGCCGCGCGATGGCCAAATCCCAGCATTGCAAATGCGACAGGGCGCTGCCAAACGCCCCCAGGGTCTTGAAATGGATCTCTGGCTGAAACAGCGCCGGATCCTTCAAGGTCGCCTCGGGCAACTGTTTCCCGTCAACCGCATCGAGAAACTGGAAATTCAAACCAGGGTTCATCGCCCTGAATACTGCTCGCCGCTCGGGCGTTCGCTGCAATGAAATGACTTGGACAGGAAAAGACATCTGAACTCCATCAGGCAAAGGGTGTTTTGGCCAAGGTCAGGGGTGACCCTCTAAGTGACTAAAAAAATATATTAAAAGAAACCATAATTTTAGTTTAACATTGAATATGTATATTTAAGTGATACCCTCCTGTCAGCGGTTGGGGCAGGCGGGCGATGTCCGAGCATGAACACCAAAAGCCCCGCCAGTCCCGTCAAACACTCGCCCCTCAAAGGTTTGCCCCCCGGGTTCATCCCGGGCCGCACCAACGGCCAAGCCAAAGCCAACGGCCAAGCCAAAACGAACGGCAAAACGAACGGCAAAACGAACGGCAAAGCCAAAGCCAACGGCAAAGCCAAAGCCCCTCAACCGCCCACGCCGGTTGCCGCCCCGCCAGAGCCCTTGCAAGCGCTGTTTCAGCGCGGGTTTGCGCTGCACCAACAGGGTCAGTTGGACCAGGCCAAACAGATCTACCAACAAGTGCTCAGCCAGCAACCGCAGCACTTTGATGCGCTGCACCTGAGTGGCGTCATCATGGGCCAACAAGGCGATCCGGTGGGTGCCGAAGCCACCATCTCCCGAGCGATCGAGATCAACCCCGGCCATGCCTCGGCGTGGTCCAACCGGGCCAATTCGCTGCAAGCCCTCAAGCGGCCTCAAGAGGCCCTGACCGGTTACGACCGCGCCATCGAGCTCAACCCGGATTACGCCGAGGCCTACCGCAACCGGGGCGATTGTCACTGGAGCCTGGACCGCCGTGCCGAGGCAGTGGCTGATTACGAAAAAGCCCTGCAAATCGATCCCGGCTTCCTCAATGGCTGGCTCAAGTGGGCCGATATGTGCAAGTCGCTGCAACGCTGGCCCCAGGCACGCGAAGGTTATCAGCGCTATTTGCAAGCTCACCCCGAAAACTGGATGGCCCACTTCAATTTGGGCTTTGTCGGCATCCAGCTCAACGATGCCGTCCTGTCCGAAACCGCCTTTCGGACGGTGTTGAAGCAGCAACCCGAGAATGCCGACGCGCACGGCAACCTGGGCATTGCCTTGCAAAAACAGCTGCGGTTGCAAGAAGCACGCTCCTGTTACGAAACCGCTATCCGCTTTAACCCCAACCACGCCGACGCGCATTCCAATCTGGGTTTGCTGCTGCAGGAGCTGAATCGCCCCAAAGAAGCACTGGCGATGTACGACCGCGCCGTCGAGATCAAACCCGACTTTGCCAACGCCTGGTGGAACAAGTCGCTGTCGCTGTTGCTGGCCGGCGACTATGAAAACGGTTGGCCCATGTACGAATGGCGTTGGCGGTCGGTGCAACTGGCCACCGATCGCCCCTGGACTACCCCGCGCTGGGACGGCCAGGCCGACCTGAGTGGCCAAAGCGTTTTTTTGTTTGCCGAGCAGGGCTTTGGTGACACCATTCAGTTCATCCGTTACGCCCTGGAGATCAAAGCCCGTGGCGCTGCCAAGGTCATGGTCGAAGTCCAGCCCGCGCTGGTCAGCCTGTTGTCGAACATGCCGGGCGTCGATGTCATCGTGGCGCAAGGCGCCCCGATACCGGCGCACGATGTGCAGTGCCCCCTGATGTCCTTGCCCTGGTTGATGCAAACCCGGGCGAACAACATCCCGGTTCATGTGCCTTATTTGCGCGTCGACCCGACCCTGCGAACCTTGTGGCAAAAGCGACTGGGCGACAAAACCAAACCGCGCATCGGCATCGCCTGGAGCGGCCGCCCTTCGCACAACAACGACCATAACCGCAGCCTCGCGCTGGCCCGCCTGTTGCCGATGCTCAGCGAGCGATTCGAGTGGATCAGTTTGCAAAAAGAGGTGCGCGAGGCCGATCAGGTCACTTTGGCCAGCGCCAGCATCCGTTCCTTTGCCGAGCACCTGCACGACTTTGCCGACACCGCGGCCCTCATCAGCCAGCTCGATCTCATCATCAGCGTCGACACCAGCGTGGTTCACTTGGCCGGCGCCATGGCCAAACCGGTTTGGGTGTTGTTGCCCGAAGTGCCTGACTGGCGATGGCTCATGGAGCGAAAGGACACCCCCTGGTACCCCACCTTGCATCTGTACCGCCAGGGCGCCGACAAAAACCATGACCCGGTCATTCAGCGCATCATCGCCGACTTGGCCGATTGGCAACCGCCGGCGCAAGCCGACCTGATCGAACCCGACGAACCGGTGCGCACGCCCGTGGACGCCCCGGGTTGGTTCCGAGCCGGGTTTGCCCTGCACCAGCGCAACGACTTGGCGGGTGCCATGGCGCACTACCAAAACGCCCTGCAGATCGACCCCGATCACTTTGACTCGCTGCACCTGCTCGGGGTCTGTCAATCCCAGTCGGGCGACCATGTCAGCGCCGAGGCGATGCTGTCGCGCGCCTTGCAAATCAACGCCCAGTCGGCGGCCTTGTGGTCCAACCGGGCCAATGTGCTGCATGCCCTCAAGCGCTCCGACGAGGCACTCCAGGGCTACCAGCGCGCGGTCAGCATCGACCCGCAGCATCTGCAGGCTTGGCACAATCTGGCGGCGTGTCAGCGTGAATTCAAACGTTGGCCCGAAGCCCTCGCCGCCTTGGATCAGGTCTTGCGCATCCAGCCCGGGCACCTCGATGCCCTGTCCAATCGGGCGCAGGTCCTGCGCCAGCTCAAACGACCGTTCGAGGCTTTGGGAGCCTTCGACCGCCTGATTGCCATTCAGCCGCGCCAAGAGCAGCACCACACCCATCGGGGCCTGGTGCTCGCCGATCTGGGGCGCATCCAGGATGCCTTGCACAGTTTCGACACGGCTTTGGGGCTGAATCCGCGCTATGCCCTGGCCCATTACAACCAGGGCCTGTGTCTGCAGCGCGTCAACCGGCTCGACGAAGCCATTGCAGCCTACGATCGCGCCATCGAGTCCGACCCCCAATTTCTCGACGCCCACTGGAACCGGGCGCTGACGTTGTTGCTGGCTGGGCGGCTGGCCGAGGGTTGGCCCGCCTACGAATGTCGCTGGCAAAAGCCCGAGGTCCAATCCTTCATCCGCCATGATCGCAACCGCCTCTGGACGGGGCAGGGCGGTTGGCCCGGCATCGCCGGCAAAACCCTGCTGTTGCAAGCCGAACAGGGCTTGGGCGACACCCTCATGTTCTGCCGCTTTGCACCGCTGCTGGCGCAGCAAGGCGTGTCCGTGGTGCTCGAAGTGCAGCCCGAACTGCGCAGCCTGATGGCCCACTCATTTCCGGGTCTGGTGGTCATCGCGCAGGGCGACCCGGTGCCCCGGCATGACCACCACATCCCACTCATGTCGCTGCCCCGGGTGTTCGGCACCACCTTGGACAACATCCCGGCCACCCAGCGTTATTTGCGCGCCGACCCGCAGCGCATCGAACGCTGGCGCCAGCAGCTGGGTGCACCGACCCGGCCCCGCGTGGGCATCGTTTACAGCGGCCGGCCACAGCACCCCGGCGATGCCAAACGCAGCATCCCGCTGGTTCACATGCTGACTCTGATGCCGCCAGAGGCCGAGCTGATCAGCTTGCAACGCGAGCTGCGTGACACCGACTTTGATGTCTTGCAAGCCAGCGGGTTGCGCCATGTGGGCGAGCAACTGGCCGATTTTGATGAAACCGCCGCTTTGTGCATGGTTTTGGATGCCGTGATCTGCGTCGACACCAGCGTGGCCCATTTGGCCGCCGCCCTGGGTCGACCTACCCATCTGCTGGTGCCCCGCAGCCCCGACTGGCGCTGGATGCTGGATCGTCCGGACACCCCCTGGTATCCCACCATGCGCCTGCACCGTCAGGCGTTCAACGGGGTCTGGCCCCAGGTGGGGCTTTGAGCCCAACCCGGCGACCCCGACGCCCGGCCAAGTCCCGATTAACCCGAACCTGTGGCATTCAAATCAATTTTTATATGAATGAATGCATTCACCGGCTTTTATTTGATATAAAGTACACAAAATATTGAAACAAATACAAAAAAGTATTTGTTTTGATCCATGAACATCTGGAGATCAGTCATGTCGACCCGCAAAAACAGCCCTTCCAAAGCTTCTTCCGCGCCTGACGCGGCGTCATTGGCCGCTCAAGCGGCTGCGCCAGTTCAAACTGACTCCCTGCAACCTGCGCCGGATCGCCCTGTGGCGGGACCCGTGCAGCCGCCAGCCCAAGCCAACTCGGCTGCCCCTGCCAAGCGGCGCGCCACACGCAAAACCGAGACGACCGAAGACCTCGATCAGACGCAAGGCCTTGGCACGGATCCAGGGGCTGATGCTGCAGGCCGCGATCAGACACCAGCCAGTTGGAGCACCGATCTTCCAGCAGATGCGCTGACCGATGAGTCGACCACCCTGGGGCAGGGTGAGGGCGATGTCATCCTGGCGCAGGCTGGGGCCACCCCCCCCGGCCCGACCAGTGCGGCCAATGCGGGCGGTGCGAGTGCCTCAACCGGTGGTGCCTCGGGGGCGGCCAGCGGAGGAGTCAGCGGGTCCGCGTGGCTGGTGGCGGGTGTTTCTGTGACTTCGATTGCCGCGGGTCTGAGCGTTCGCAATCCCGTCAGGAGCGACGCTCCGGGCAGCATCGCGGTCAGTGGCTCTGCCACGCAGGGTCAGGTGCTGACAGCGGGCACGCTGACCGACACTGACGGCGGTGTCACAGGCATCACCTACCAGTGGACGGCCGATGGCGTCAACATCAGTGGTGCGACCGGCATCACGCTGACGCTGGGTCAAGCTCAGGTGGGCAAAGCCATCCGTGTGGTGGCCACCTACACCGACAGTCAAGGCGCAGGCAAAACCGCCACCTCTGCCGCCACGGCTGCGGTGGCCGACATCGAAGATGCCGGCAGCATCGCGGCCATCAGTGGCTCGGCCACGCAGGGGCAAGTGCTCACCGCGGGCAACGTCAGCGACCCCGACGGCGGGGTCAGCGGCATCACCTACCAGTGGACCGCAGACAACGTCAACATCAGCGGTGCCACCAGCAGCGCCTTCACCCTCACGCAAGCCGAGGTCGGCAAGTCCATCCGCGTGGTGGCCACTTACACCGACGCTCAGGGCTCTGGCAAGACAGCCACCTCCGCCGCCACGGCGGCGGTGACCGACATCGACGATGCCGGCAGCATCGCCATCAGCGGATCAGCAATTCAAGGGCAAGTGCTGACAGCGGGCACGCTGACCGACCCCGACGGCGGCATCACAGGCATCACCTACCGGTGGACGGCCGATGGCTCTAGCATCAGCGGCGCCACCGGCAGCACCTTCACCCTCACGAAAGCCGAGGTCGGCAAGGCCATCCGGGTGGTGGCCACTTACACCGACGCTCTGGGCTCTGGCAAGACGGCCACCTCCGCCGCCACGGCGGCGGTGACCGACATCGACGATGCCGGCAGCATCACGGTCAGTGGTTCGGCCACGCAGGGGCAAGTGCTGACAGCGGGCACGCTGACCGACCCCGACGGCGGCATCACAGGCATCACCTACCAGTGGACGGCAGACAACGCCAACATCAGCGGCGAGACCGGCAGCACGCTGACGCTGGGCCAAGCCCAGGTGGGCAAGGCCATCCGCGTGGTGGCGACCTACACCGACGCTCAGGGCTCTGGCAAAACCGCCACCTCTGCCGCCACGGCGGCGGTGACCGACATCGACGATGCGGGCAGCATCGCCATCAGCGGATCAGCAACTCAAGGGCAAGTGCTGACAGCGGGCACGCTGACCGACCCCGACGGCGGCGTCACTGGCATCACCTACCGGTGGACGGCCGATGGCTCTAGCATCAGCGGCGCCACCGGCAGCACGCTGACGCTGGGCCAAGCCCAGGTGGGCAAGGCCATCCGGGTGGTGGCCACCTACACCGACGCTCTGGGATCTGGCAAGACGGCCACCTCCGCCGCCACCAACCTGGTCGCCAACATCAACGATGCCCCGCAAGGGAGCCTCAGCATCACGGGCGCGCCTGTGCCGGGTCAAACGCTGACGGCCGATGTGTCGGGCATCAGCGACCCGGATGGTTTGCCGGCCGCCAACACTTACCAATACCAGTGGCGGCGCAACGACGGCACTGACGCCGCGCCCACCTGGACCGCGATCAGCGGGGCCACCGGCACGACTTATGTGCCCAGCGCCGGAGATCTGGGTAAAAAACTCTCGGTGGTACTGACCTACACCGATCGGGGCGGGCAGACCGAAACCGTCACTTCCGGTGTGACGCAGCCCGTCACCAACCGACCCACCATCGGCAGCATCAGCGTCAGCGACGCCACCAGCCCGGCCAACCAGGGCAAGGCGGGTGACCCGGTCAGCATCACCGTGGCGGTCAGCGAAGCGGTCACGCTGGCCAGCAACGCGACCTTCACCTTCCAGGTGGGCAGCTCAGCCAGCGACACCTTCACGGCCACGCTGGCCCCGGTCAGCACGGCGACAGCCAGCCTCACCCTCATGGGTGATCTGCCCGCCGGGGGTGAGGGCGCCATCCAACTGGTGGGCATCAGCGGGGGCACGCTGCAAGGGGCCACCTCTGGTCAGGGGGCCA
>JACCDW010966622.1_pt1 | contig 13893 bp, 4 predicted proteins | sample 7449781 | NCBI WGS metagenome assembly JACCDW01 (sample SAMN15323449, study PRJNA562643) | freshwater metagenome | isolation source: river surface water | place: USA:Blue River Watershed | collected 2017-08-18 | reverse complement strand
CCCTTCTAACCTGGTATCCACTCCTAACCTCACCTCTACAGTGGCAGGCTTAGGGCATATTTACATATCTTCTATCCCTTCTAACCTGGTGTCCACTCCTAACCTCACCTCTACAGTGGCAGGCTTAGGGCATATTTACATATCAACAGATTCACTTGCCTCAACAGTTGCAGGTCTTGGACAAATTTATAAATCAAGTATTGATATAAGTGGCTCTATTAATGTCGCACTCACTTCCACAGTTGCCGGCCTCGGACAAATATATGTCTCCACTCCGTCCCTTACTTCCACAGTTGCTGGTCTTGGACAAATATATGTATCCACAGATTCACTCACATCAACAGTCGCAAATCTCGGTCAAATTTATCTATCCGCTATAGTGCAAGGTACAAATATCGCAATTACAGGGACTGCTCCAGAACAAATTATCAATCTTGTGACGGATATTTCTGGAATAAATACTATATCACTTATAAATAGTGGAAATATTGGTTTTCCAGGTGCAGGAAGTATTACATTTCAAGGAACAGAACCAAATAATAATAATAATATTTATATGGGTCTTGGTAATATACAAAATTTGTACAACATAGATATTAATAGAAAGGGTACAATAACATTTGACCCATCTGGAGGGATTATTCAATTTCATACAAATGCAGAACCAGGAAATAATCTATTGCAAATGGGTAATGGAAATATTACTCATGTAAAAGGATTAGATATTATTGATACTGGCTATGTTAATTTTGCAGGTTACAATACGCATATAGATATGAACAATGGTATTATTAAAAATGTTTCAACTACATGGACAAGCACACTCTATGCAGATACAATCAATTATAATACACTCAATCCACCAATTAATCTCGTCGCAAATCTTCAGAGTACCGTTGCTGGTCTTGGCCAAATCTATGTATCAACACCTTCGCTAACATCAACCGTTGCTCACCTTGGCAAAATTTATGTATCAACTGAATCTCTTACATCAACAGTAGCCCACCTCGGTCAAATATACATATCCTCTATTCCTATAGATTTAGTTTCAACTCCAAATATCACATCCACGGTTGCTGGCCTTGGCCAAATTTATGTTTCCACTGAATCCCTCACAAGCACAGTTGCCAATCTTGGCCGAATCTATGTTTCTACCGAATCCCTGACAAGCACTGTTGCATACCTCGGCCGCATCTATGTTTCCACAGAATCCCTGACAAGTACCGTTGCGAATCTCGGTCGCATCTATGTATCCACAGAATCCCTCACAAGTACAGTAGCAAACCTTGGTCGCATCTATGTTTCCACTGAATCCCTCACAAGCACAGTTGCGAACCTCGGCCGAATCTATGTTTCCACTGAATCCCTCACAAGCACAGTAGCAAACCTTGGTCGCATCTATGTTTCCACTGAATCCCTCACAAGCACAGTAGCAAATCTTGGTCGCATCTATGTTTCCACTGAATCCCTCACAAGCACAGTGATAAATTTTGACTATAAATTAATGAATCTCGGTTCCATTTTCGGAAAAGACAATAGTTATGTATCGGTCGCAACACTGAGTTCCGCGATGGAACAAGTGAAAGATGACCTTATAGGTGGTGCTACTGGTACATGGCTTACACTTCAACAAATTAGTACAGTGCTCGGTGAAACAAGTAGTGTGACCGCCGCGCTCTTCAGTTCAATTGCTGAAATCAAAACCGGCTTATCCTCTGTCGCAGACATCATGCAAGCACAAATAGATGACGTATCAGGCTCGCTCAACGCACAAATCTACGACCTATCCAACTCAGTCTACACAAACTTCGTACAATACCCCTTTTTTAATACAAATCTTGCTTCCACCGTCGCTGGTCTCGGTCAAATCTATGTGTCTAGTCAATCACTTACAAGCACTGTTGCAAACCTTGGTCGCATCTATGTATCTACAGAATCCCTTATTTCCACAGTTGCCGGCCTAGGACAAATCTATGTTTCCATTGATTCACTCGTGAGTACAACAATAGAATTGCAAAATGCCGCAAACATTGCAGCGCTCACTTCCACCGTCGCCGGTCTTGGTGAAATCTACGTGTCCACCCAATCCCTCACCTCTACAGTGCAAGGTCTCGGTGAAATCTACGTGTCCACCCAATCCCTCACATCAACTGTTGCACATCTTGGTCGTATCTATGTCTCCACAGAATCTCTCACATCCACCGTTGCCGGTCTGGGTCGTATCTATGTATCAATTGATTCACTCGTAAGTACAACCTTTGAATTACAAAAGGGTGCAAACGTTGAATCACTCACAAGCACAGTCGCTGGCCTAGGTCAAATCTATATGAGTACGACCGCTGTCACATCTACACTCCGTTCTTGGGTACCTTCTACAGTTGCCGGTCTCGGCAGCGCAGGATATATTTCAAGTCAATCTCTCACAAGCACCGTTGCTGGGTTAGGTCAAATCTATATGAGTACGAGTGCAGTAACGTCTACACTCACCTCTTGGGTACCTTCCACAGTTGCCGGTCTCGGCAGCGCCGGCTACGCATCCACTACAGGAATTACTCCAGGCTACTATACGTATGTGACAACGCCAAGCGGTGGTTCTATTAGCGGAACATCAAATTTACAAATGAGTGAAACAACATCTAATAATACAAAAGTACAACATCCAGTATTAAATACATGGGCAGAAGATATATTGTTTAATAATACTGCGATAACATCAGGTGGTAATGCAGAGATTGATTGTCTATACAATAATTATCGTTTTGTAATGCCTACTGGTTCGGTTACAATTTATCCACAAATTTCACAAAATTCTGCAAGTAATATACCAAATTCAAAAGTATTTGGTGTGAATTTATGGTTTTCCAATGCAGGTGCGACATCCGTAACTTTAAGTTTTAGAGGTTCAAATGCAGCAGGAACAGCTGCAACATTTCGCTGGCCTGGAGGTACTACACCTACATTAACAAATACGGCTGGAAAAATAGATATTTTTAATCTTGTAACATATGATCAAGGATTAAATTGGTTCGGTTTTGTTGCAGGTAAGAATTATTAATAATTATAATACCCGTTCTTTGAATAACAACTTCCCAAAAGTTCTTATTCAAATAACCCAACCCGCGCCCAATCCCTATAGTGTAAAAATATGGGAAACTAGATAGGACAGACTCCATGTCATTTAGTCAAAAGAAAACATTGGAGGTAGATTATTTGGCCGCGCGAAATATTTCGTCGCGAAACTACCAAACCAATAATAATAGCCCTGCCGGCTATATTCTCACTTCCATGGGCGGAGGAGACTCTCAATGGATGCAAAATGCAACAATCGCCTCCACAAATGCCTTCCAATATATTGTTCTCAACAATCCATCCACAAATGTCCTAAATGCAAATGCGGCGGATGCTGTTAATACACTCTATATACAAGTGTCCGACCCTCTTACACTTGGTGGCATTGACCTCTCAAATACATTGTTATTGGGAATTGATATGAGTAATTTTATAAGTGTCGCGTCCCTTACAAGTACAGTTGCTGGTCTAGGTCATATCTATATATCCTCTTTCGGCGGTACAGCTGGAACAGGAGGTACAGGTCCTACTGGGCCTACTGGCATGCAAGGACAAACAGGCCCTACAGGAACAGCTGGTACAACAGGTGCTACTGGCCCCACTGGCATACAAGGCATGACTGGGGCTACAGGAACAGCTGGTACAACAGGTGCTACCGGTCCAACTGGTATACAAGGCATGACTGGACCCACTGGATCAGTCGGTGAAACCGGCGCAACTGGTCCTACTGGAGCACAAGGTATGACTGGAGCTACTGGTCCTACTGGACAGCAAGGGGAGACTGGCCCTACTGGATCAGCCGGTGAAACCGGCGCCACTGGACAGCAAGGGGAGACTGGTCCTACTGGACAGCAAGGGGAGACTGGTCCTACTGGACAGCAAGGGGAGACTGGTCCTACTGGACAGCAAGGGGAGACTGGCGCCACTGGAGCACAAGGAGAGACTGGTCCTACTGGAGCACAAGGAGAGACTGGTCCTACTGGACAGCAAGGGGAGACTGGACCTACTGGACAGCAAGGGGAGACTGGACCTACTGGATCAGCCGGTGAAACCGGCGCCACTGGAGCACAAGGAGAGACTGGCCCTACTGGAGCACAAGGAGAGACTGGACCTACTGGACAGCAAGGAGAGACTGGTCCTACTGGATCAGCCGGTGAAACTGGCGCCACTGGACATCAAGGAGAGACAGGTCCTACAGGGTCCGCTGGTGAAACCGGCGCACAAGGCTTCACTGGTGCTACAGGTCCAACAGGTACATTTGAAAATATTGAACCATTTTTCACTTCAACCGTCGCCGGTCTCGGCGAAATCTACGTATCCACATTTTCTCTCTACTCCACTGTTGCCGGCCTTGGTAATATATACCTCTCCACTGGTGGCAGCGGCATTGCATCCATTCCTTCCACCATCTCTATAGCACAAATCTTCTACAGCACCGCCTATAAACTCACAATGGCAAACATTGATTTCCCAAGCAATCCTCCCAATATTACCCTCGCCACAAATCTGGATGCATCTCTCAACTACGTCCCTATGACGGGTATCAATAACCTCATCCCCCAAGTGTCCCTTGACATATCTGGTGAACTCACTGTATCCTATAATGCATCCATTGGTGGCAACATCGCCATTGGCGGAAACGCAGCCGTTGCTGGCGACTTGTCCGTCTACGGATCCTTCTATAATCCATCTGACCGACGTATCAAGACAAACATCACCTACGCAGATACATCCGCTTTCCCTAAACTCCTCCAAGAACTCAAACTCTACACATACCAGCGTACCGACATCCAACAAGACCCAGAACAACCCACTATAGGATTTATTGCCCAAGACGTGGAACGAGTCCTTCCTGAGGCCGTCCATCACCAGGCCCACGCCGGCATCAGCGATTGCGCCGTCCTGGATAAGGACCAGCTCTACATGTTCCACTACGGCGCGACCCAGGAACTCGCGCGGCGCGTGGACGGACTGGAACGCGCAGTGGCGGCCCTCCAACAGGAAAACGCCCTTCTTCGCAGCATGATGGAGAGCGTCATTATGCGATCTAAGTAATAGGGTGCAAGTGAATAACAACTTCTTATGAATTTCCTATAGTGAATTTCATAAGAATCTGGTCGCTTTGGTCGCCCTCAGGCTTTTAGCCACCTGTCAGGCCCTTAGCCGCCATTAGGCCTTAATTATTATTTAAGTTAGCCGCCTAGAGCCACAATCCGCGCCTCCAATTCCGCAATCTTCGCCTGGAGTTCCACAATTACGCCCCCCACATCAATCAGCACCGGACTCGTAAACTGAACGGACCCACTGTTCTGTGTACTGACCGTGTTTACGGCCAAGGCCGAGACAGAGGCGGAGCCATTCGTATCCGTACTACCAAGGCCTGCGGAGGAGCCTGACGCCGAGCCAGCGACCCCAAACAGTGGCACAATATTCAACACATACGGATTATTTGCATAACCAGCCGACATCCGAAACAAATTCCTATAGTGTAGACCTATAGAAAATATTTAAGCATACACTATAGGAAAGACATACATATGTCCACGAGCCCGATTGTAATTACTCCCAGTACATCGGTTGTACTGGTAAATACGGCGGACTATTCTGGGAATCCGGTTGTCTTGTTGCCGAACTTGGCCGGCCCAGGGGCACTCGGCCGTGTTATTACCGTCCGCGATAATGATGGCGGCTCATATATTCCTTCTAAATCAATCTATCTTAGTACTACTGGTGGGGCGCTATTTCAACAAGAGCTTAGTACGGTTCAAATTAGTTCATTTAGTATCCAGCAGCCATATGGTTTTATTACTATTACACCACGATATAATGATAGTTCAGGTAATACACAATATGGACTTATGAATTTATACGCATTTAATGAAGCAACTACCGCCGCATATGTCAATACATTAAATGCGAATTTTTCTTATTTAAGTACTCTTAGTACAATTAATTTAACGGTAAATCAGGATACATTTTTGCAAGGAAATCTCACTGTAAATGGGAATATTACATATGTTCAACCGAATAATACCACATTTAATATTGGCACTATAAATACGAATCTAATAAGCACAAATATGATTTTAAACAGCAACTTCTATGGTGTAAATATTGCGGCAAGTACAATCAATACGAGTACATTTGTCGTTCGTGACAGCGGGTCGGTTCTTATGCCGAATGCGGGCTCTTGGTCTAATTTCTTTGGAGGAGGTGTTGACGAAAATTCACTTACATTCGGTAACCCAAGCCTCGGCGCAGGTACACAAATCGCATCTGCAGGAAATTTCTTTGGTATACGATCTTTTACAAAAGCAGGGTCTACTACATATTCTACAAACGTCGTTTTTCGCGATCGTAATGTTGCCATTAACCCAACAAGTTTAAATAATATTGGTGCATCAGCAAATATTTACAGTAATTATCGTCTATACGTAAATGGTTCATCACGATTATCAAATCAAGAATTAAATAATAATATCCTATTATTAAAACAAACAACCGCAAATAATGTGAATTATGAAGTAAATGAGTTTGGTGGAACATTAGGAACTTTCCATATAGATAGTAGTTCAAATATCACCGAAGGGTTCTTTGATGGCGGTGATTTTAATACCCAGTTTAAATGGTTAACTGTTGATAAAAATGGCTCTATTAAGTTTTGGACATCGCCGGCAGGTGATACATCTGTACGTTTTACAATTGATAATACTGGAAATGTTGGTATTGGAAAAACACCCGTAGCGCCATTTGATGTAAGTGGAGATGCGGCATTTTTGGGAGTCGGCTCTTTTACACAATTCTCGTCTGATAGTATATCCCTTAACCACGGATTCGTAATTCAAAATAGCACGGGTTCAAATTACATGAAATTTTTTACCAAATTACAAGATGGAGCATATAATGACATGACTACCACAAATGATAAAGGTTTGATATTTTCTGAAGGTTCTATAAATACAGGGAATCTAGTAATTGCTCCATGGTCCGCAACACCGTCTGGTATCCGTATCAAAAATAATGGGAAAGTTGGCATTAATTCAAAATATACGGAGCCTATTAATTGGGCACTTACTGTGGACGCATCCCTTAACGACGGCATTATGTCACGAAATCGCTATGGTGATGCGCGCATTTTTATTCAACCACTCAATGGAGGGAACTATACGGAATTGAAACGTAACGATGGAGCAAACGGCGATTTTGTATTGACAAATAATGGTTCTGGCCGAATTATATTCAACCCTGGTGGCGTAACATACGACCAGTCCATTGTTTTGAGTAATACAGGCTATGTTGGTATTGGTACTCTAACACCTGATACAACACTCCATGTAAATACCACTGACGCAAATACTACATCTGGTGTCCTTTCACGCCGTTATTATTTAGGTGCGGTAGGGGATAATCAAGATACTACTGGATCATCTGATAATAATGGCGGCCCATGGTACGGTCTCGGTTATTCCGCATTTGGAGGTACCGCCGGTGAACCTGCTAGTTATCCATGCTTGGCTGGCTATGGTGGAGTTCTTATGCGGTCTGGCAATGGTTATGTATATATTAATAATAGTACAGGCGGTACAACAATAAAAGGAGCACAGGGAATTGTTAAAATAACCGCAGACGCAAATCCAAATGTTGCAAATATTGAAGTCGGTGGTGGTCGTAGTGTAGATGGTCTTTCCTATATTGATTTTGTTAGTCAAGTAGGCGCAGACTATAATACACGATTTGGACGTGGTTCAGGTGTAAATGGAGATACTTCAATTGAACATACGGGCACTGGTTCTTTTTTCCTAAAATGTACTAATAGTGCCGCAATTAGTTTACAGACAAATAATACTGAATGTGTACAGATTAATGCTGCTGGTGATCTTGTAATGAATAGTGGCACGAATCGTTCACTCATTTTTGGGAATACATTATTAACAAATAAAATAAGTTTATATGGGTCTGGTACATCCGGATTTTTTGGGTTTGGTATTCAAGCAAATACACTCGTCTATAATGTAAATGGAACTAGCGACAATCATATATTTTACCAAGGTGGTACTGGTGGAGAATTGATGCGTATCCAAGGAAATGGGTCGGTTGGAATTGGCACGGCAACCCCTGGTAGTTATAAATTAAATGTAAACGGGGCAAGTATTATAAATGGCGATACAACACTCAGTGGTAATGTCGGCATTAATGGTGCTACACCCAATTCCACTTATAATTTAGATGTGACTGGAAAAATTCGCGCAACGGATGATATTCTTGCTTTCTCAGATATAAGAGTCAAAAAGAACATATGCACTATAGATAATGCTCTTGAGAAAATCAAGGAACTTCGCGGTGTATCATATACTGGAATTAGTTCCTCCGTCAAGAAAATCGGTGTAATTGCGCAGGAAATTGAGAAAATTCTACCCGAGGTCGTATCTACTGATGATACTGAGGAACATTATAAATCCGTTTCCTATGGAAATATAGTGGCCGTCCTTATTGAAGGAATTAAAGAGCTCGCCGCGAAAGTGGACGCACTTGAGCGACATTAGAAGTTTTTATCTGTAATGATAAATTAGAGAAATGAGCAATCCATTTCCATCAAATAATTTATCATTACAAACAATTGGAAATGCTTTTGGGCTTAGTGCACCTTATAAAATGAGAGATTTATCTGGAAAACGAGTTTATTTAGCAAATGGAACAAGACTTTTTGTTACATATCCTACAAATTTAAATTTTAATTTTTTTCGTGGAAAATATAGCACTGCTCCTAAAATTGGACCTTTTACATTTCCATATTTTACATCAGGAACAGTAACATATCCAACCGGTCAAACAAGAGCACCCACAAAAATTGATATTTTTTTATCTGGTGGCGGTGGAGGAGGAGGTGGTGGTGAAGAGGCAGAATATGCCGTGTTTTTTTGTATAAAAGGTGAAAACGGTGGCTCTGGTGGCAATGGTTTTACAGATAATATAACAAATATAGATATAAGTAATAGTCCAACCATTACAATTGCAATTGGAGGTGGTGGTGGAGGCGGTGCCGGCGGAAATAGTGGCGGAGGTGGTGGAAAAGATGGTGATGATGGTGTTGATGGTGGAATAACAACAGTTACTGTTGGAACTATACCATCATATACAGCTGGTGGTGGTGGTAAGGGAGGTGGCGGTGGACATCAATATAATGGAGCAGGTGGTGGTGGTGTAGCAGGAGGAAATGGAGGTGCTGGCGGTGGTGGAGGTGGTGCATGCGGAAGAGGTGGTCCTGGTGGTGGTGGAGCACCAGGTTATGTTCTAATTACATGGTATTATGAATATTAAAATATAATTTTTTTTAATCAATATAACTATAAGCGTTCCTAACCTATTTTTCAAAAACCCACTAACCACTATAGAAGAGGGTCGCGCACATGTCCTTCCAGTCTATCTATATATCCACGCCTGGGACACTCCACACAAACACAGACCCCACGACGGTCTACCTCCTATCCTCTATAAATCCCCTCAGCCAAGAAATTATTATTCGCGACACTGGCCTCCTGACCGGCGGCAAACAATTCGTCGTCTCCACCACACAAGGCCTCCGCTTCTCCCCCAGCCTAAGTACCCAGACCCTCTCCAGCTTCACGGCCACGACTCCCTACTCCTTCATTACAGTCGCCCCCCGTACGCCCACCGAGTACATGCTCCTAGAAGCCCCTGGATTCACGAACCCAAACCGCACGAATCGCCTTGACCTCGCTCCGAATTACCTCTACCTTTCCACACTCTCTACACTTTCTCTTACCGCTTCCACAAGAGCCTCCCTAGGAGATTTCACTATAGGTGTTGGTTCAGGGCCTGGCGCTGGCGCTAATATCACGACTTACCCAAACGCCCTCACGACCCTCGCCGCCAGCACCATCACGGCCCCCTTCATCTCCGCCGCGACCCTCCAGGTCAGCTCAGTCCAAGCCCTCGCAACTACCACATCAACCCTCAACACCATCACACCTATAGTGCAAACCTCGGCCTACGTCGCCGCCGCCTCTACTCTTGCCGGCACCACAACCAATGCCGCCACTTTCCAAGGCGACTTGATTCAAACAGACGGTCTCGGTCTAGGGCCCGCAGCCCTAATTACCGTCGCCGGCACCGCCGCCTTCCAGTCCACCCTCCAAACTACAACAGCCCAGCTCTACAATCAATCCGCCGGCTTCGGATCCACCTTCACGGTCGCCGGCACCACGACGGCCACGGCCACGTTCTCCACCCTCGGCTCCCTCTACGTCGCCGGTGACACCCGCACCGACAGCAATTATACCACAAACACCCTCTCAACCATTTCCTATAATGCACTCGCCACGGCACACCCCGTAAAAGCCTTTTTTGGTACATCTAATACGAATCCCTATACAGCCTTCGTCCAAGGAAATGCCGCCACTACTGGTCCATTCACAACACCCGCCACCAGCTCCCTCACCCTCAGTACGGCCACCGCCAGCTTCAGTAGTATCACCTTCCTGGAGGGCGCAACCCCCTACCGTATTGCCGGTTCCAATGGTGCAATTCTTATTAACGAAACAGCAATTGCCTCCGCCACATATGCCCCCTTCTTCTCCACTGTTCTTGCGTCCAACTATGTGGACGTCCGAGGTGAATTCCGCACATCCACTCTCCAGGTAAATCTCGCCAACCCCACACCCTATAATGCAAGCTCCCTACAATACACTCTGGAAGCCCGTGGAAATATGTACGTCTCCAGCGCCTTTGTCATGGACAATCTCGCCGTCTACGGCGGCACGAATCCCACACTCTATGTGACCCCTGCATTCAATACCCTCTACGCCTCCACGAATGGACTCCTTATCAACAACCGTCTCTTCGTGGACGGCATACAGAACCGTGTGGGTGTCAATAATGCCGACCCCGCCTACACCCTGGACATTTCCGCCCAGCTCTTCGTGAACGCAACCAATGTATTCAATATTGGGACGACCAGTTGGATCGTCGCCTCGGATTCCGCACTCAAGGAGAATATCCAAGATGTCAGCGGGGCGGCACTGGATTCCTATAGTGCTGTTGTAGAAGCGTTGCCCTTGAAACGGTACCGTTATAAACAGGATCGGACATACAATGTGGATATCTCACGATCCGTAGTTGACGCGGAGGGATTTCCAGTCCTGGACGGCCAGGGGAATCCGGTTCTGGAAAATGCGACTGTTCAACAAACGGATGTCGGCTTCGCCTCTGAATATCGACTCGGTTCGGCACAACGGTACGGATTCATTGCCCAGGACGTGGAACTCTTCTTCCCTAATGCCGTCTACGAAACACCTTTCTATAAATACGGTGATTTCAACTTCCTCACGACCGGTCCCATCTTCAACGCACAATACGCAATTACACGCACTATGGTCTCTACCGTTGTTGGCCACAGCACCATCGTCGGCCGGCGGAGGGAGTTTATTAGTACAGTTAGCCAACGCCAGAAGGATATTCTCACCGACCTGAGCGGCGCAGTAGGAGCCCCCTATAATGCTATCACTATAGGGGTTGATGGACGGTGGTCAGCGGCGGCTCTTTTGATGCCACCGACAGGTCTCGTTGTTAAATACAAGGATCTCGGCTTTGATTTGTCGTGGAACCCGTCACCGTCCCCTGGTATGACTTACCGCGTGAAAATTGCGAGTGGCGGTGTGGAGACGGTTTATCCAGTTGGGACAGCTACTACCTATAATGTGGACGGATTGACTGATTTGGTATCCTATACATTCAAGGTCGTTGGGTATAGTCAGTATATTAAACAAGAGACGACATTTATTACTTCTACTGCGACTGCGTATAATTGGCCATTGGTTCTTGGTGTAACAATTAGCCCTACAACTACAAGTTTTACATTTAGCTTTACAGTGAATCTTACTGGCGGTACATTTGAGAAATATAAGATTTATGATGCGACTGGGACGTCACTCTTGTACGATAATGTACCAAATGCGGATTATACTATAAGTACTGGCCTTCAAGCAGGCGTAGATTATGTCTATAAAGTATCAGTTGTGACGAATGAGGGCGGTGTATTGCAAGAGAGCGCGCCATTTACAACTGCGTCTGTGCGTCTTCTTCTTGAATCTGTGAAGATTTTTGTGGATAGTGTAATGAGTCGTACAATTACTGCGAATGAGGTAATTGGTCGTCGCTACTTACGGTACTACTTGATGGGCGGTGGTGGTGCTGGGGGGAGGGGGAGTTTTGGGAATCCATTAACTACAGTTCAATATGATAGTAGTGGCAATGGTGGTAGTACTGGTAGTACTGGTACAGCAATATATAAATTATCAGCAACATCTTTGGGTAATATAATTTATTTTGGAGGTGGTTCATATGATACAAATAATAGTTCCATAACTAGTAGACTATTTTCTTACAATGTTAGCACAAATGAATGGTATAGTACAACAAATAATAGTTCATTTAAAATTCAAGGAAATTCAACATATTCATTGGCGTCTGCTGCATTAGGAACAAAAGTTATTTTTGCTGGTGGTTTTTATAGTACTGGGGGTCAACCTAGTACAACTATACATGATACAACATCAAATCCCAAAATTAGTACAGGACGTACAGATTTAACAACTGGTGTTTATAATCTTGCTGGTGCTGCCGCAGGAACAAAAATCGTTTTTGCAGGTGGTCAAACAAATAGTAATACATATTCAAGTGCTGTAAGAATATATGATATCGTCGCAGATAGTTGGTCTAATGGTACTAATTTTGATATTTCTCGTAGTAATTTAGCAGCAGCTGGTGCAGGATCACTGATTCTTTTTGGTGGTGGACAAACTGGTAGTAATACTTACAGTAATAGAGTAAATATATACAATACAACAAATAATACATGGTCAACATCAACTTTACCAGGTGGGGCACGCGGTGGTTTGGTAGCAGCAGCGGTAGGTAATAAAATCGTTTTTGCAGGTGGTCAAATCACCGGTACAAACGCATTTAGTAATAAAGTAGATATATATGATGTATCAACGAATACATGGGAACAAACTCCACCATCTTTATCGGTTAGTCGTGGATATTTAGCAGCTGCAGTAGCAGGAAATAAAATTTATTTTGCAGGCGGTCAAACGGGAGGAAGTGTGTTTAGCAATAGAGTAGATATATATGATTTAAATACTGGAGCAATAACACAAGGACCAAATTTATCTTCTGCACGTGGATATTTAGCGGGTGCAGGAGCAGGAAATAAAGTTCTTTTTGTTGGTGGTCAAACAAGTACTACAAATCTTAGTAATGCTATAGATATATTTGACATTACTATTCCAAATGTATATGTTGCCGGCGGCGGTGGAGGTGGCTCAGGCCAAGCCCGTGGATACTTAGCTTTTACTAATGGTTCCAAGAATTACACCCTCACAGGGAACACACCCACATCAGAATATATTGACCTCTCAGGAAAGATTTTCACCCATATTGATATATCAAACGGCGCCGGCGCCTCTGTCGGTCAAGCCCAAGGCGGTTCCACAACTATTACCCTAAGAAATAACACAACAACCATCACTATAGTGGATGCTTCTGGTGGGTTCTCAGGGTCTGATGCGACGGATGCGGCGCCAGGCTCTGGCGGTGCTGGCTTCTTTGGCGGGGGCGGTGGTGTTGGGAATAACTTCACCAGTTCCAATGTCTCAGGGGGAAACACTATAGGGAATGGGTATGCTGGCAAGAAACCAACACTTGTTAGTACAACTTTTACATCAGGAGCTGGTGCCGGTCCAAATGATTCTATAACGAGTGGTGGCTCTCGGTCCGCAACAAATGCGACCTTATCACTCGTTG
>JACCDW010767626.1_pt1 | contig 13894 bp, 9 predicted proteins | sample 7449781 | NCBI WGS metagenome assembly JACCDW01 (sample SAMN15323449, study PRJNA562643) | freshwater metagenome | isolation source: river surface water | place: USA:Blue River Watershed | collected 2017-08-18 | reverse complement strand
GTCAACGACTCCTTAAAAAGAGTGAAGTGACAAATACCAGAGTCTATGTTGGCAGTGAGGAATATACTTCAAAAACTTGTTCTAATTGTGGACACATCGATAGACAATTAGGTGGAAAAAAGAGTCTCTGTTGTAAGAATTGTGGGATTCAGATAGACAGGGATGTGAATGGAAGTCGTGGAATCTTCTTAAAAAATATCCACAGCGTCGCTTCGGCGGCTCTGCCTCGCTAGTGCCTGGCCATCTCCTTGATGGCTTGAAAAACCCGGGTTACGGAGAAGTCGTCTTGCTTTTTGAGACCTGGAACTCACTTATCCATCTTGGAGGTCTTGAATTGTGTAGATATCTTCGAGGATGTATCAAATGATAAATAGATATCCTGAGGGATTGATAGATATCATGAGGTTTAAACTAGCGGATTTAATCAAAGCTTCAAAGAGTGATCTTGATACTGATATTGCCCTTGTGATTCACGCAATGTATGAAGATGAGTTTGTGGCATGTCCTATCACAGCTAATTCAATTGGTTGGTTTATGTTCAAAAATCACCGATGGTATGACATCACTAAAGAGTTGGAGCTAAAATCACTAATTTCAGAAGAAGTCTATAATGAATATGGTAAAGTCATCAAAGATCTGACGAATCAAGCTAGAAATACAGAAGATGAAGAGAATCAAAAGAAGATCACAATGATGGTCACCGCATTGACCAAGATACAAGCCAAACTAAAGAAAAATAGTTTCAAAAAGACTCTGGTAGATGAGTGTGCCGAATTGTTCTTGCAACGTAAAGAGAATTTCTATGAGAAGCTGGATGAACAAAAGGACCTCATTGGATTTGCAAATGGAGTTTATGATCTGACCAACAAAAGATTCCGTGAAGGTTTGCCGGGTGATTTCATCACAAAGTCTGTTGGATATGATTATGTTCCTAAAAGTATCCCTGAGATTAGAGCACATCTTGAGGAGCTATTTGCTAGTGTCATGCCAAATGTTCAGATGAAAGACTACTTATTGGATACACTGGCTTATAGTATCCATGGTGACAAGAAACTGGAGCAACTATTCTTCTGGATTGGGTCAGGTGCAAATGGCAAAGGATTGGTCGGAGCTCTATGTGACGTCACATTTGGTCAATACTTCTATGCTCCCCATGTGAGTATCTACACATCAAAGAAAGGTGCCACTGGATCATCAACATCCGAGATAGCATTGATCAAGGGTAAAAGGCTATTGATCAGTACTGAGGCAGAGTCGGATGAGAAGTTTCAAATTGGTTTCCTCAAGCTACTGAGCAGTGGACGTGACAAATTACAAGCAAGACCACTCTACAAAGACCCTATTGAATTTACTCCACAAGGTACCGTTGTGATCCAGATGAACAATCTACCAAGTCTGAGCGATTATGATGGTGGTATGCAGAGACGCCTCAGGATTATCAAGTTCCCTTATAAGTTCGTTGAGAATCCCAACCCAGACATTCCATTCCAAAAGAAGATAGATATGAATTTAAAAAACAAGATATGTGATGACATTAGGTACCGTCAAGAGTTCATGTTGATGTTGATTGAGAGATACCATAAGTTCGCTGAACGTGGATTTACCCTGGATGCCCCTCAAGAGGTGCTAGAGGAGACGGCAGAGTATATGGGAGAGAACAATATAATCGGAAAGTTTATTGGAGAGATGTTGGAGGTTACAAATAATGAGAATGATACTATTCAAGCCACTGATTTGTTCAACATGTTCAAGAATTATGATCCTCAACTCAAGAAGGACAAGGCGTGGTTCAGTCAACACATGAAGAACAATGGATTCCCTTCAAAGAAATGGCTACGACGTGCTCCTCCGGATATGTATATGAAGTGGTTTTATCATGGACTAAGAATCAAGAATCAAAATTTGTTCTTTGGAGATGATGATGGTCTGTAAGATAGACTTCTAGATATACTTTTTACTCTTTTTTAAAACTTATTATACTATATTATAGTATATATTTTTAAAACTTTTTAATAAAAGAATATAGAAAGTAATATTGCATCCAATGCTGCCAACTAAAAAGGAACTCTTGAGAGGGTGGGATAGTAGTAGCTATAGGAAGAGTACATATTTGACTGGAAGCAACAGCAGCACCATAGTTTAAATGTTTGTCAATAAGAGACTAATTATCAACACTATCTTTGAACTTCAATCCATGGTGTTTAATAGAATCTCTATATCAAATTGTATTATTTTTATCAATAAAGTAATTGGTCCAGAATGGATAGTAACTTATCAAGGGGTGGTACGATAGGGTGACTAAAAAGAGTCATATTTTACTCGGACGCAGTTGAACGCATTATACAATCCAATCTTTACATTTTTTAAAATAACAAAAAAAAGATTTATAGTGTATATTGTTTACTTATCGTTATTAATGTCGACACTATTTTTGAACTTCAAACCATGATAGAAGTATTTGTTATATTCAATAGGAGGATTGCGATAATAATTTTTTTTAGATGGAAATCCCTTGAAAACCATCATATGGTTAACCCATATTTTGTCTCTTGCAAATGGTGTAAACTTCTTGAATCGTTCTAATAATATCGTAGCTTGAATTTTATCATCATGATTTTTGGTGATTATCAAATTCTTTTCAAAAAACTCGTCGACTATTCCAGAGTCAATACTTTTGTAAGTATTTTTAGGCTTGATACCAGTATAATATGATCCGTCTCCTGTAATTTGCATCTCATCTAAACGATTTTTAAAGTCTTCTTTTGTTATTTTTTGCCTCATATCAGTCTCAAACATAGTGTGCATATTAGTAAATGATATCATAGTAGCAGTCGGATCGGTTTTGTACATATATTCGTCGAACCACTGTTTGACTAAGTCTTCTTTATCATCATCAGCTGACACTAGATCGCCAAAGATAATCCCTTGAGAAACTCCATCATCAAACCTATATGGCTTGGTAATCAAACCATAATTTTTCTTTAATATTGACGTAAGCCTTGTCCAACTTAATTTCTTGAAAGTGTTCTCTGGGTCAGCATCAATCCACTCACAGAATTTCTTATAAACGTCTGAACTTTTGAATACACTTTTGTTGAACTCTAATTTGTGTGCATCCATAAAAGTTTGAACGATTAATTCTGTGTCGTTGATCTTCTTAGATTCAGTCTCAACAGAGGAACTCTCCTCAGATGAGTTGATAACAGGTGCATCATCATCTTGATTCACATCAGATGAAAACAAATTCAACGCTGGAATTGATTTGGTAATAAGATCTAAAATAGACTCCAAGCGTCCTTCAAAATATTCTTTACCAATATCGGTACGTGAAATAAAGTTTTCACGAAGCTTTAACAAGATATTCTGTTCAGTCGTCCTACAATTGTTCACCGCTCTTATAAATATGATAATACTATTTTTAGGGTATTGTTTTACTCTTTCAACGATATGTATCGAAGAACCAAACTTATATATTTCTTCTCCAGCTCTGTGAAATTCGCGCAATTGGAGTAAATATACGTGACCTATGTCACCCATCTTACCACATTGAGTCAAATCAACTCTTTAACTCATGATAAAAAAAACATATTCAAATTTTGAAGACTCACAGACTCTCAGTGATATACAATTGATAAGCTTTGATAAACTTTTGGAAACTGCCAAAATGTTCTATTTTTTGCATGGCTAAATCAACGACTTGTTTACGAGTAAGATCAGGGTTAGCCATTCTAATATCGATATACCAAATTCTCCATGTAGCACAAGATCCTGCCGTATCATCAAAATGTATCTCATCTACCTCTCTAGTTTGAAATATTCTTTTGGGACAAAAGTCAACAGGAGTAAAATATTTTACATCAGCAGGAACATATACAGACATTTGTGATTCTAAGAGTTTTTTGATCCTCTTATCCATCAAATCAATTTTGTAATTTTTATGAGCATTTGATCCCAATGGATCAAACCTTTCAATCTCATGAGTAGCTTTATCGTATATTAATAGATTAGCATGTAATCCTTCTTGTTTCTCACCCAGTCTTAGTAATGTTAAGATAAATCTGACAGAGTCATCTTGAAGAGCTTCTTGCCATATATCCCAAAAGTCATCAGGAACATGAAGTTTATGTTTTTCAGTGTCAAAATTATATTTCCATTCAATCATACCACAAAGAGACCCAATATAACCATGTTTTTGCAAGACAAAATTGACAGCTTGGATAGTGATATCTTTTGCTCCTAAATGTTGAAATTTGGTTTTGAATTTCAAGGATTTCACTTTCTTGGCAACTGGACTCAAAATTATATTGATATCTTTAGCTTTATCTTTTGGAACGCATTTACGTTTGATTACATCAAAAGCTTGACCATCACTACACTTTTTGGTAGGAGGTGCAATGCGAAGACCATTTAAGGACTTTGATGTACGTTTGACACAGTTCATGGTTTCTGCTTTTAATACATGATCATCTTTACACTTTGTCACCTCTAAGCTAAGATTGGCATATTTATTCCAAGTGTCCATAATTTTAGTTGCTCCTAATTTCAATACTAATAGTTTAATTTTGCCAGCTGTAAGGGTTGGATTTTCACAACGTTGGGCTAAATAATTAACAAGATAGATAGGATATAATGATTTCTCGGATAATTGTGGGAACTTCTCAACGAATTTGTAAGGAATGTCAATTTCAGTTAGACTTTTAGCTTTCTTACCAAAGTATTGTGGAACAAATGTAGTCTTTAATTTTTTGGCATGGGCTTTGATAAAAAAGTTGGTGATATGATATTTTTTGACATCTATTCTTTCGCATTCACGAGTCAACTTATTGTACAAAACATACACCATATGTTTGGCGTAATTGCGTTTTGTCTTCGTACAAGTCAGTTTATTAGTAATGACAATAGGAACAAGTATCAAAGAAGATTGTGACTCTAATAGTTTATTAAAAGCTTCAACCTCTGTATGTTTGGGTTGTATGAATTCTTTTACAAGTTTTTGAGTTTGAGGATATTTGATGCATTTGTAATGAAATACGAAAGATGGACTCTCAATAGATTTATGATGTTCTAATAGAAAATTTTGCAATATAGGTCTGGGATCACCGAATGTATAATTGAATTCGGTCAGGAAGGAAGGATCCATTATTTATTATTTATAGTGGTTTTTATTGTATAGACAAATAAGAAAACAACACAACACACAACACACAACACATAACATACAACACACATCACAAATCACATCATGCAGCCATTGCCTTGGTCATGAAATCAGACTTTGTGGCATTATCGATCATTGTGTCAAATGCAAAGTCAGTGATCTTTTTGATTCGACGCCAATGGATACGACCTTCACCATACAACTGCACACTTTGAGCTAATACTTCAGGGTGTTTTTTGTGTTCATGATAGAACACGTACTTGGCTTTGACGAGAATAGGATCAGTCACTTTCTTTTTCTTGCTCAAAGTTGCAATCTGCAGCTCTAAATGTTCGATACGAGCAATGAGTTCAGCCACGGGATCACCAACAGTTTTCACGGGTTTCACATGGACTTCTACTGGGACTTCAACAGCCACAGGGATCTCCATAGGCACCTCCACAGACACTTCAGTATCCACATCTATATTAGCTGCAAGATGTTGAGCACACAGAGAATGCCCATCAAGAGCATTTCTTTTGCACATCTTGCCATTACCAGAGTTGCGAGCGGTACAACGAGGCATTTTGCAAGATGTCCACACGATGTTTACACGATGTTCACACGACGAATATGAATATATATGAATGAATAGGCTATTACGTTTTTTTGGAAGAATGACCGAGTCTTATAAAATATTTTGATGATGTGTTGAATTTTCTAGGTTGAAAATAAATAAGTATTGAATGGATAATGTGTTTGAACTTATAGACAATGAAGAATTAGATAAAATATCAAGTATTGTGGAAGACAACCCAAAAATTCAGTATATACTTGATGAAAACAAAAACACTCCTTTGATGTATGCAGCTGAAATAGATTCTGACATTTTACCTGAATTGATTGACATGTTGACAATACTACCTGATCCAAATCTCAAACAACAGAATATAAAAGGTGATACTATTTTACATATATTAGCAAGATCCAAGGCAGATACATATGTTGAGCATATCACATACTTTGATAAAACACTGGCGAGTATTCAAAACAATGCAAGAAATACCCCGATTCATATATCATTATTGAAAAAAGACAGCAAGAGTGCAATGTTAATGTTGATGGGTTCTTTTGTGAATGTGAATGTCAAAAATAATAAGAACATGACAATGTTGAATTATGCATGTAAAAATGATTTAGAAGAAGTAATAGATTTATTATTGTGTATGGGTGCAATTCCTACAGAAGATGATGCAAAAGAGTATCCAAAAATTGCAAAATTGCTGGAACTTCCAGAAGTGAATGTAAATAATTGCAAAATGGTAAGAGCTGCAAAAACAATTAGCAATGCGTATGCAAAAAGAATGGATTCTCTAAGAAGTCATTTTGATGCATCGAAAAGATATATGTTATCATTGAATACAGAGCAAAGGAAAGCAATTTATAGATCATTGGATTCGGGATTGATGTATAGTAATTTTAGAATACAAAACAATTGTTGTATTGCAACAAACTCTATGGTATCTTTGACACATCAAATGTTGAATATAATTGATAAATCTCCAAAGATACCAGTTGAGTATGATGTATTTAGAGGAACTTTTTATAATCCCCCGCCATCGATAAATAGCATATATGATATGACGATTCCATTTTCAACGACATTTATATCGATGTATGCAGTTGGTTGGATATTTTTTCAGCAACAAAAACCATGTTGTCTAATGCGAATAAAATGTCCAGTTGGTACATCAGGGATAATTGTAAGTAAACCGCCATGGGAACCAGTAACCACATCATATAATGAAGAGTTTTTCAAGGACAAAGATAATTTAAGATTGAAGGTGAATGCACAGAATGAATTTATCATGGCACCTTGTCGTCTGAAAGTAAAAAGTATTTCAACTATGAACTTGGGAGAATTAGAGTTGACTCACAAAAAACTGTTTTATAGTCATTATATGGACAATGCAAAACGAAGAGATTTGGCACAACCGAAGCTAACAAATGCTAAAATGGAAGAGAACATAGAAATTTATGAATGCATTGTTGAACCAATTGAACTTATACAATTGAAAGTATATAATAAAGCGGCATTCAAGGATTTATTTGATTTGGATGCAGCTGAAAACAATGTAATATTTTCTCCAACGTATATTGGAGAAGAGGTATTTAAGAAAATAAAGGATTGTTGTGGGACAAATGGAGTAAACGGAGAATTATTATATATTTGGAAAGATAACAAATACATTGCACAAAATGAAGATAGTAATGTATCAACATCAATAGTTTGGGATTTACCGGCTGAACGAAGGGTTACGAGAAAGCTTCTTGATGTTTTCAACGACACAATGATAAAAATGGAAAAGTTGCCGAAATATCAAAATATTCCAATGAAACAAAGTAACACACTACGAATAATGACGATGAATGTTCATATGTGGAGTAATGTATATAATGTGTCGTGTAAAAAAGAGATACTAGAAGTGATAAAAAGATCAGGTTCAGATATAGTATGTTTGGAAGAAATTCAATACAAAACAAAGGAAGATTTGAATAAAATTAAAAAGAAAACAGGTTTAGAGTATTTGAACACAGTGGTGACAGCAAATCATAACAAAATGCCTTTTGGTAATATGATGCTATCAAAAAGAAAATGGGACATTATTGAGAACATATATTTGGGTAGATACAATGGTGAAAATAGATCAGCAATATATGCACGTTTTGGAACTTTGCATGTATATTGTGTACACTTGGATGTTTGGGATGATACAGGTACAGAACGTAAAAAAGAATTGGATGTTTTGATGACACACATATCTAAAAATGCGAAAGACAATGATCCTATAGTAGTTTGTGGTGATTTTAATGCAATAAGAAAAGATGACTATTCTGATGAAGAATGGAAAAAAATAATTGAAGCTGACAATATCAGAAGGATAACAACATTGAGTGAATTGGATATATTTGATAAAAATAAATTTACGTCGGTGTTCTCAAATGTGTTCTCAAAAGAAATGCGAATGGGTACAGCATGGTCAGGTAGAATAGTTGATTATATGTTTGTAAAGAACATAAAAGTTGCAAATGCAGGATTTATCCCAACATCATCAAGTGATCATATTCCATTGTATATTGACTTAGATTTAAAACCTCAAATCCTCAACGTAAATACAATACACATTTAGCACTCGAAGTAATACACCGCGCAAGATCTATTTGACACCCAAATGATACTCAGCGCAAATACTATTTAAGACCCCAAATGATATGCCGCGCAAGATCTATTTAAGACCCCAAATGATAACGAACACATTCATTATTTGAAATTCCGAATTATCAATTCAGTTTTATAAGATTGACTTGCAGCTCGAAAGACTTTAAAGGTATGAATGTCATAATCTCTAAAAACCTCTCTAATTTCAGGTGTATCAGCTTGTGTCATCAACCATTTGACTTTTTTCTGATCTAATATCTTTACTTGGTTTTGAAGTTCTGTCAAAGATACGTCTTTTAATTGTTGTGATGGATCATAAGCGAATTGATAATCTTTATTTTCATGGTATGGAGGATCTAAAAATACAAAGTCACCTTCTTTTGTTAATTTTAGAATACTTTTATAATCTCGGTTCATTATTTGTCCTTCTGTTGAATTTAGAAATCTAGATATATTGTCAATATTGGTCTGGTATCGATTAGTCAGACAAAATATTTTGTTTTTAACAAGACTTGGATCAAGAGTAGTAACATAAGTATTGAAATAACCCATGTAGAAACAACACTTGAATAGTAGATATAATAATGTTTTTTTGCGAATACTATGAGTCTTTTTGTATTCTTCTAATTTTAGATTTAAGGAGTCTTTTTTATCTTGTATTGTCATTTTCAACAATACTTTCATGCTTTCCATAAATTTACTCACAACAAATGGTTTATTTTGTATCAATTGCCATAAGTTGATCAATAAATTATTAGTGTCATTTATAATCCACTTTGATGGTTGTAAATGTAAAAATACAGCACCACTCCCAAGAAATGGTTCAATATAACGATCATATGAAATAGGAAAATACTTTATAAATTTGTTGATGTGTTTAGATTTGTTGCCAGGACATCTTATAAAAGTCATCATTTATTTTAAAGAGTCATATTATACTGAATTATAAAGATTTGAAAGAATCGATAACTTTAGTGATATTAGGATTTATGGATACGAAACCATCTTTATAATCCCACAACTTTCCAAATTTTGTTCTCTTTCCAAGACCTGACTTTATATTGCTTTCAAACATTGTATCACCTTCTGTGTAAGATATCATATTAATAAGTGTTTCAACAAGTACAGGCTTTTGTTCTTGATAGAGTGCTTTGACAATCTTAGCAACTACAGTCTGATTATCTTCAGCCATGTATTTTATCAAATTCTTGATTTTGACACCATCAATAACTCCGTCTCCATCTTGTTTGACCAGATCATCACGGACACTCTTTTTCATCCTTCGCCAATCACTTTCAGTAATGAGATCTTTTAGTGAAACAAGAGTACCATTTTCATACAAATATGCTTTTTCATAGAGCAACTTTTCATTTGCAATAGCGTTCATGACAATATTCTTTGTGGCAATGAGAACTGGCATGTTTTTCTTGTAAACATCCAATAAGATACCACAAGATCGTCCAAAGCGCTGCGCATTGTTAGCACCTCTTTGTGCTGAATCATTGACATCGAGGAATGCAAAGCTGGAACAAACAAAGTTGATTCTAGCATCTTGGAATGAGATACCACGTCCAGCCATATGACCAGTTACAATTGCCACAAATGGATTTGTAGGAAAGTCATCAGGTCTTTCGTCATCTCGATCTGATTCCAACCTTCTAAAGATAGCTTGAAGCTTGACAACTTGCTCTTTTTGGATACCAGAAATCAAAGTATCTTCATATTCTGTGCCCATAAAACAAGCAGATGCCAAGATTTCTGGTAGTGACAAATCATGTTTGTTTTTGATGCCACTTTCTTTTCCACGATGCATGCTCATCTTGCCATCATCAGCTAACCTTTGCAACAATGTGAATGGTAATTGCCAAGTCCTAATAGACCCAGATGACTCTTTGAGATATCGAATGTTGTAATTTTTGCAATTTTCTGAATTGAGCTCGATGACCACATTATATCCAATCCGTAAGAGTTGCTCAGCAATTGTTGTGTGATCAGCTTTTCTAGTTGACAGAACAACAAGAGAGAGACGTTTAGCATTTTGGGGTAATTTATGGATTTCTTCCATAGTGGTATCAATTTTGTAATCGCGATACCGCTCAGCACTCATACCAGGTGATTTTGGTTGAATCTTGATTTCGATATGACGATTGTTCTCCAAAAACCAAGATGGACCAACATAAGATTCATGTGGTTTGACATAATGGTATTCAGTGATATCTTGCATCAAAAGGTCCTTGATGATTGTCCTTGAATAGTCATACTTTTGGTAAAGTGTGAACATAGCTTTGGACAAATTTGGAACAGTCGCGGTAATCATGATGAGATCGAGGTTTATGAAACAATCCACAAATTCATCATCAAGGTCTTTTACAAATTGAAGCCGATTATAGACACCAGAAGTACTGGCTTGTTCAGCTTCATCGATGACGATAATTACGTTGTCCCATATGACCGGACATTCGGCAAAAAGATTAAAGATATTCCGCACATTGCGAATGTTCCAAAAATCAACAATTGCATAATTGCCATTCTCAGCATCGTCGTCATTGACGATACCAATTAGCTCTTCAAAGTGAGCACTAGGATAACAATTTGTGAAGATTTCGGAAAAGGCCACATGGTTTGACATACGATTTTTGATTTGATCAACAGCTACAAGACTGTTTGATTGGGTAAAGAATACCATGAGAGTGTTCTTTACAGTTTTGTATTTGTCGTCAATCAAGTTTAAGAAGTACTGAGTCTTCATGGCTTGAGTGGGAGCGTTGATGAGAATAGATTTGAATGACATTTTGTGTTGTTTTGAAAAACTATTTTAAGTTTTTATGTTTCAAATTTTCCGAAAGCAAAATATGAAAAACAAAAGAACATACCCACACTACTTTTTGGTTTTTTTCATTGTTTTTTTCTTGATTCCCAATGAATTAGATTTGGGAACACGCTTCTTTTTGACTTCACGTTTGTCGGGATGATCAACAAGGTATTTGATCATCAAGAGAGCATCTGCAACATCATGGTTTCTGTCGAACGCATTAAACTTGTCCAACCATTCACCTGACAACAAGTTACGTGCAACCTCAACAGCTTTCTTTTTGCGCTGAGCATTGACTCCAGAGATCATATTGTATTTTTGTGATGGCAAGAGACATCTTGTTGGATAGCCTTGTTTTTCACAAAATTCTTTTAATTCTCGTTGAATGCGCATGAGATTCCAGTTATTAAAGAAACACATGTTCTCATAGACCACAAGCATATTATCACCTTTCATGAGTTCGCCCAACTCATCTTCAATGTATTTTCCCAAAGTTGTTTTATCTTTCATTGCAATCACGTCCATATGCAAGATGGTCATCTCATCATCTTGTACATCCGCAACGACAACGCCAGAGGTGGTATTACCACAGTCAAATGCGGTAATGCGATACATTGTTTCAAATGGGTACCGGTGACCATTTACAACTTCAATCACTTTTTTTGGAGTTAGAGGGACATTGTGAGAACATTCGGATCATCAACTCAAACCAAGGTCCAAAAATGGATAAATAGGTTCACAATCCCATTTTTTGGTCTAAAATGCCTCAAAATGGATCCTCAACGTTTGATGGCTATGGTGGGGAAAAAGGCTGTTAAGGAAGTTACTTGCAAGGGAGCATGCAAAGAAACTAGCTCCAAGTACCGGTATTACTGCTCAAGTTGCAGGTAATATGTTAAAACAGCACTTTTATTTTAACCAAAAAAAAACACAACATAATGATTTTATTATTTTACAGGAAACTGCACCGCAAGCTGTGCATTGGCTACCACAGTTGTGGCGAAGACAAATATGAAGAGTTGATGAGACGTTTGGAGTATGAGTATGTGTTTGGAATGATAAGCGGAGAAGATTTGATATGCCAAAGATGGCACCAGAGGTGCAACCGTGACATCGGGCACCATCAAAGAATTGTGAATTTGATAACCATTTGTACTAAAAACAATGTAAATCCGTCTAATTAGCGAGAGCCGAGAGTTCGAGTATTATTTTCCGACGAACATCAAATGAGTCTGTTCCGGACGATGAACATAGACTTTACTTCTAGACAACGGTCGGCATAGTATCGGGCTAATAAAACCGACTATTTAATCGATAGTAGGCTAGAATTTAATTCCCAAGGCAGCTAGAATTAATTGACAGAGGCTTTCAGGTAATTCAGAGGGCAGCTAGAATTAATTGACAGAGGCTTTCAGGTAATTCAGAGGGCAGCTAGAATTAATTCCCAGAGCAGCAAGAATTAATTGGAAGAGACTTAGAGTTAATTCTAAAGGTAGTTAGAATTTATTGGCAGAGGCTTGGAGTTAATTCCCAGGACAACTAGAATTAATTGGTAGAGGCTGGGAGGTAATTCAGAGGGCAGCTAGAATTAATTCCCAAAGCAGCAAGAATTAATTGGTAGGGGCTAGGAGCTAATTGTCAGGGTAGCAAGAATTAATTGGAAGAGGCTTGGAGTTAATTCCCAGGACAACTAGAATTAATTGGTACAGGCTTAGAGTTAATTCTAAAGGCAGTTAGAATTCATTGCTAGAGGCAAAGAGTTAATTCCCAGGGCAGCTGGAATTAATTCCTAAGACAGTTGGAATTAATTGGCAGAGGCTAAGAGTTAATTCTAAGGGCAACTAGAATTCATTGCTAGAGGCAAAGAGTTAATTCCCAGGGCAGCTGGAATTAATTGGCAGAGGCTAAGAGTTAATTCTAAGGGCAACTAGAATTAATTGCCAGAGGCTTTCAGGTAATTAAGAGGGCAGCTGGAATTAATTGGCAGAGGCTAGGAGTTAATTCTAAGGGCAACTAGAATTAATTGCCAGAGGCTTTCAGGTAATTCAGAGGGCAGCTGGAATTAATTCCCAAGACAGTTGGAATTAATTGGCAGAGGCTAAGAGTTAATTCTAAGGGCAACTAGAATTCATTGCTAGAGGCAAAGAGTTAATTCCCAGGGCAGCTGGAATTAATTCCCAAGACAGTTGGAATTAATTCCTAAGACAGTTGGAATTAATTGGCAGAGGCTAAGAGTTAATTCTAAGGGCAACTAGAATTCATTGCTAGAAGCAAAGAGTTAATTCCCAGGGCAGTTGGAATTTATTGGCAGAGGCAGGGAGGTAATTCTAACAGCATCTAGAATTTATTAGTACAGGCTAGAAGTTAATTCGCAGGGCAGCTAGAATTAATTAGTAGAGACAGGGAGGTAATTCTAAGGGCAGCTAGAATTCATTGGCAGAGGCTGGGAGGTAATTCTAAGGGCAACTAGAATTCATTGGCAGAGGCAGGGAGGTAATTCTCAGGGCAGTTGGAATTAATTGGCAGAGGCTAAGAGTTAATTCTAAGGGCAACTAGAATTAATTGCCAGAGGCTAGGAGTTAATTCCCAGGGCAGCTGGAATTAATTCCCAAGACAGTTGGAATTAATTGGCAGAGGCTAGGAGTTAATTCTAAGGGCAACTAGAATTAATTGCCAGAGGCTTTCAGGTAATTCAGAGGGCAGCTGGAATTAATTCCCAAGACAG
>JACCDW010260870.1_pt1 | contig 13895 bp, 12 predicted proteins | sample 7449781 | NCBI WGS metagenome assembly JACCDW01 (sample SAMN15323449, study PRJNA562643) | freshwater metagenome | isolation source: river surface water | place: USA:Blue River Watershed | collected 2017-08-18 | reverse complement strand
TTGTCTCAGTTGAGAAAGGCTTCCTGGTGGGCCTAGGAGGACTTGAACCTCCGACCTCTTCATTATCAGTGAAGCGCTCTAACCACCTGAGCTATAGGCCCGTAGAACCTTTCCGACTTTACACGAAGAATGTCGCAATTTCAAACCCGGTTCGGCCCAAACGTCCCGAGACAAACACGGAATAGTGATGCCAGTACCTTGAAGTTGCCGGCAAATCCCTTTATTTTTGTCGGCACAGATCCTGTTTCTGGATAATTTCGTTCGCTCGGTACCTCAATGCAATGAAAACCGAGCCGTGGGGCAGCATAAGTCATATAAAAAAGAAATGTGTAGTCAGAAAGTTCAGGATTGAATGCATCCAGCTGCTTTGATAGCAACATGGTTCTTCCGTAGCCTCTAAGCCCTTGAGTGGTATCTGTCCACCGGAAATGGGAGGCGATTGATAGCAGTGGGGAATGAACTAGGCGAATGGCAAGAAGGCGGGAAATCGGTGTGTTTTTGTGTGACCCGCCTTCGATAAATCTTGAGGCTTGAACGAAATCAAATCCTTCGCCAAGCTTCTCCGAAATTGTGAAGATTGACTCAGGGTTGTCCTTATTATTGCCATCGATGGTGACAACCGCTTCATACCCTCTCTCGAGGCAGAAGGCGTAAGCGCCCTGCAATTGCGTACCGAGTTTTCCTTCAATTCTCTTAATGATTAGTGAATTAACTCCAAGTCTCTTCAAGGTATCGTTCTCCAATGACCCGTCGTTAGACCCTCCATCAGTAATAATCACATCAAAATTCTCAAATATCCCACACTCGCGCATGCGAGCGAGAAGCTGATGCAGTCTCTCACCCTCATTTATAACGGGAATGACCACAGCTGTTGTATGTGTTTTATTCGCGAATGTGAAGATTTGGAAACTATCCATCAATTTAAACCCTCTTGCTTTCCATTGGTAACTTCAAGTAGCCATTCAATGGTGTCTGCGATAGTCACGCCACCCATTCCAGGTTCCGATTTTTGTTCGATCGTATACATAGTTCCTGCAAAGGGTGCTGCTAGATAGCTTTTTATTAGGTCGTTGTTTTCTATGTGGAGAGGTTTCAAATCTAAAGTCGAAAGGTGAACATAGGAAAGTCTTCTTGAAAAAATTTGTAAATCTTGTAGGTTTTCGGAATTGATTAGGCAAGTACCGAGGTCCAGTTGACCAGAGATGTTCGGTGAGTCAATTCTTCTAACTAAGTCTGCGGCATCGAAAGTGGTAGTTAAGAAATCGCAGCCATATCTCTCTGGATTGGCTTCAATTGTGACCATGAGATTTCGGCCGTGCATCATTTCTGCTAGTTGACCAAAAAATTCCTCCGCAAGGGCTATTGCATCTTTTTTTGTACGGCCCTCAAGTTTACGATTCCCTGGTGACCCGAACACTAGGTACTTTGCGCCAAGTGCCTCGGTTACATTGAACACTTTTTCGAAATGTTCGAGGAGATTATTCCAGTGGTCCGTATTTAATATATTCCAATTCGGAGCACCGAATAGAATTGACTGCACGCCCCGAACTTTAAAGCCACGCGATTGCCAAAATTCGCGTCTCTCTTTCGCTAAAACAACCGCGTTTTCCGCCCCCCAAGGAAAATATTTGGAGGGCGTGAGGTCAACGTTTGAGATGCCAAATCTTGCAAGAACTCCTGCAACTTCCAGATCTTCGTCGGGTTCCCACCCAATAGAAGATACGCCCAAGTTAGTCAAATTAAATGTCAACTAGGTATCTTTCTATAGCTTGGAGGCTCTCCTGTTTACTTACAAGATAGTTTCCACTCTTACCCCATGCTTCTGCATGCTCAGTTTTAAAGTCATACGACGGTGCCATCGAACTTGGTGGTGCTAATGATTCTGGATCCAAATCAAATTCCTTACATAATTCCAGCATGGAAACAGGTTCGACGGCAAAGTGGAAATAGCCGGGCTTTAATTGCAAGACGATGTCTAAGTCCTGTTTCAATCTACTCATTGGATAGAACTGAAAGGCGCTGTTTATGGGTACGCCTGCGGTTGATTTTCCATGTTTGATGTCATAAATCACATTCTTTTTGAGCCCCCTACCCACAAGCCCGGGAAGCCTGACAATCCAACTCTGGGGAAATTTGGTTTGAATAAAAACTTCGAAATTCCGCCTGTTGGTTCCGTACGCTTGGGCTTCCGAACAGGCTGGTAGATCAGTTTCCAAGACATTTGTGGGTGTTTCAAAAACATCGACTGTACTTATTAGTAAAACACTTGTAGCACTGACTTCTGCCAGCACCGCTTTCAGTCTCTCTAAATTATCTTTGTCTTGATCGGGAAATTTGTTAGCCTTCCACTTTTCGGCTGGCATGGCCGCTATTAGAAGCAAATCAAAGCTGCTTCCTGAAATATCTTCAATGTTGCTTGAGTTATAAAGAATTGCTTCGGGGAAAATTTCACATAGGTACCCCCCGACAAATCCTGTGTATCCAAGAAGCCCGATTTTCATTCGATTCTCTCTTCGTCTAATCGCTCTATCATGTCAAAGACATTGTCGACCTTGCCTCCAAGAATTGAATAGGTTCCCAGAGCTTTGTGTTTCAAAAATAAAATTGGTCTTGAATCCTCGCGTAACGAAGTCTTCAGCAACGTCTTACTTTCGAATATTTGGCCTATGATCTTCAGTTTTGCCATCGGCGGACTGTACCGCGCCGCGTCCCTTCTCATGAGCTCAAAGGCACTTTCTTGTTTTGATTTAAGGCGGGCCAATTCATCGTCCAATTGTTTAGATTCTGAAGTGCTTATGTTCGAGCGCCTCTGGGTGTATCTAACGTGTGAGAAAGTACTGGCGTTCGAAATTGACGGATATGGCATCAAAGAAAAAAATGGCCCGTCCATTACTGTTATGCCGCGCCCTTGAATTTCTATTGGTGTTTCCACTATTGGCATTTCAGTCAATTGATGAAAGACCTGTTTTCCGGTTTCCCCTGATAGGCCTTCGATACTGTCTATTCCACTATATGAAACGTTGAAAAGGTACCTCGACGATATCGTCGAACCTGAATCTAGTGAAACTAGCGATTTTTGAGCTTGCTGCATAACTGACAAAACTTTGGTGTCAAAAAACGTGCTAATTTTTTCACTGCTAAAAACGTCTTGCGCCCATGCACGCAGTTCCAAGTAATTGAAGGCTTCTTCTTGCACCTGATATGCACTATCTATGCGGGACATGTCGAACAAAGAATCCGAAACAGCCCTGTCCGCGATAAAAAACGGCGCCTTCACGGCATTCATCGTGGCCTCAAATTGCTGCGGAGAGACTTTAGAGCCAACCTTGCTAATTGCGTAAACGTGTTCGAAATTAGAAAAAACAGATGCTGGCCATTTGGATTTAAAGAGTTCGTAGGTACGTCTGCTGCTGGCAGCAGTCTTTATGCTTCGAGGATAGTGAAAACCTTGGTGAATTCGGGCCTGGTTATTGGCTGAAGCCCGAGATAGCGGGATTGGCTCTTTTTCAATTACGGCGATTCTATTGATAGAGGACTTTTTGATCAGGTATTCCGCGAGAACTGCACCGAAGAAACCTGCCCCAATTATGACGGCATCAAACTCTTCGGGTTTTGCAGTCACTTATTTTCAGACCTGTCATCGACGTTGAGTTGGTTTCGCAGCCCTTCGAAACGTGAATTAATTTCTCGAACGACAAATGAATCTTGGGTGCTGCCTGTGGCTCTATATATAAAAATTAAGAACTCACACATGAGACTCAGGACTAGTGATACAAGTAGAAACATGCCGCTTATTTGTAGGCTCATGCTCGTCCAGCCGGGAGCAACTCTCAGGGTGGCACTGACCGCCAAGACATAAATTGAGTACGCAACGTTTAAGGCCGCGCCGGCCAGCGCCAAGGATGAAACTACTCTCAAAGGTGCTGAAGATGCGTTAAATAAAATCTCCATGGCTCGGCCAAACGAAGTTGAAAGGCTTGTTCGTTTAGGTCTTTTGAATGAGCTCATTTTCCTTGAGCTCGTTGAGAACCCTTGAAACAAGTTCGAATTTCGAAGTGAGATCTCAGGGCGTCTTGTTCTCTGTAAGAAATTTATAAAATTCCTAGAAAAATCAATAACGCCGACCTGAGTTCCTTCAAGTCTGGACTTGGAAAATTTCCGATAGGCGTATGAAAAAGTCTTGTTGGCGATGCCTGTCAAGCTTAGAGAAAGATCTTCTTTAGAGGGGTACCCAAAATAGGCGTCGAAGTCTTTTGCAAATTTCCAAAAATTTTCGAGTTCCGAAAAATCCTCTGGGAATTGGAATAGGGCTGTGGTTCGATCTCCAATACACGAATCTATGCCTCGCCAAAGCGCCACTAGGTCAGAATCGTCTTTCCCTGCAAGGAAAATTGCACGCGTGTTAATGGTAGATTCTTGATTTAGTTTTTCCTCGATTTCAGCAACACTCAAAGTCGAGTTTTCTTTTACGACAAGGACGAGTTCCCAGTCAGTAAAGCTCGCTGACATCAGAGGGGCTATTTCCAAGGCGCTCTCTAAGTCTGACTTTTCACTGAGAAGTGCCACAACGCTTTGAAAATGTTCCATGTAATCTCCCGCGCCAGTTCCCCCTCACTGTCAGAGTTCGGGGCTCACGTAGTAAATTACACTAAAAATGACCGGACTTAGTCCGGACATTTTATTTAATTGTTGGTAAAACCAATTGAGATACCGCCGGTAAGGCGACCAATCACATTGAAAATCAATGCGCTGATGCCAACCAGGGCGGTGCCCAGAACTAGGTTGAAAAGTGAAACGGTGAAGGCAAAAGACATAACACGAGGCAGGCTCAGGGTCTGAGCTACGTCAACTCCGTTCTGGGTTGAACCGGCACCGCCACCAATCACGCTGTTAACGAGAGTTGATAGCGAACCAAAAAGGCCGGTTTGAGAAACAAGCAACCAGATCAAGAAGAATGCAACGATAGTTGCAATGCCGGTTGCTGTAGTCACTAGAAGACCAGTCTTTACTGCAGACCAAAAGTCAATGTGAACCAGCTTTAGTTTTACCTGCTTGACCGGTGGAATGTTGCGCTTTGCGCGGGCAAAAAGACTCATTCTGAAACCCCTTCAGTATCAGTTGATTCATCTACAGTAGCGTCTTGCGCTTCTGAAGCAGACTCAAGATTTCTCTCGGTGTTCTTGGCTAGTCCAATAACGCTGTCGTCTTCGGCGAAGCGAGCAAAGACCACACCCATGGTGTCACGGCCCTTGGCCGGAACGCCACTTACTGCAGATCTCACAACTTTACCGCTGGCCAAAACTACAAGAACTTCGTCGTCTTCGGCAACAATAATGGCTCCAACAACATCTCCCCGCTTTTCCTCAAGCTTGGCTACCTTGATTCCCAGGCCACCACGGTTTTGTGGTCGGTATTGCGAAACTTCTGTGCGCTTTGCATAGCCACCCTCAGTCACCACAAACACAAACGAATCTTCAACATCGTTAATCACGCTGGCAGAAAGCAGGTAGTCGTCCTTACGGAAATTCATACCGATATTTCCAGAGGTATCGCGGCCCATTGGACGAAGGGATTCATCACTGTTCGAGAATCTGATTGACATGCCCTTGTGAGAAACAAGAAGTAGGTCATCCGCTTCTGATGCAAGCACTGCAGAAACCACTTCATCGCCTTCGCGAAGCTTGATGGCAATGATGCCTCCGGTGCGGGCAGTGTCGTATGCATCAAGTGCTGTCTTCTTTACCAGACCTGACTTAGTTGCAAGCACAAGATAAGGAGCAGCATGGTAATCGCTAATGTCTAGAACGGCTGCAACTTTTTCATCCGGTTGCATGGCTAGCAAGTTAGCAACGTGCTGGCCCTTTGCATCGCGACCGGCTTCTTGCACTTCGTATGCCTTGGTGCGGTAGACGCGGCCCTTGTCTGTGAAGAACAACAACCAGTGGTGAGTTGTGGTTACAAAGAAGTGCTCCACTACGTCGTCGGCACGAAGGTTTGCACCCTTCACGCCCTTACCGCCGCGGTGCTGTGAACGATAGTTGTCACTCTTGGTGCGCTTGATGTAACCACCGCGAGTAAGTGAGATAACCATCTCCTCTTCAGGAATTAGATCCTCAGTCTGAACATCGCCTTCGCCACCGGCGACAATTTGTGAGCGGCGTTCATCGCCGTGCTTCTCAACCACTTCAGCAAGTTCTTCGCTGATGATTGCGCGCTGGCGAACTGGGTCAGCAATGATTGCCTTGTAGTCAACAATTAGAGCTTCAAGTTCTGCTGCCTCATCAATAATCTTCTGGCGCTCAAGAGCTGCAAGCTGGCGCAACTGCATGTTAAGAATTGCGCGAGCCTGTAGTTCGTCAATTGCAAGAAGCTTGATCAAGCCATCGCGAGCATCATCAACGGTTGGGCTCTTGCGAATCAATGCGATTACTGCATCAAGTGCGTCAAGTGCCTTTAGGTAACCGCGCAGAATATGTGCGCGCTCTTCTGCCTTGCGCAAGCGGAACTGGGTGCGGCGAACAATAACTTCAACCTGGTGCTCAACCCAGTACTTAACAAAACCATTCAGTGCCAGTGTGCGAGGCACGCCGTCAACCAGTGCCAACATGTTGGCGCTGAAGTTTTCTTGCAGCGGGGTGAGCTTATAAAGATTGTTAAGTACAACGCGGGCAACCGCATCTTTCTTTAGAACAATTACAAGTCTCTGGCCTGTGCGACCAGAAGTTTCATCGCGAATATCTGCGATGCCCTGCAGTTTGCCTTCTTTAACAAGTCCTGCAATTTTCTCAGCAAGGTTGTCTGGGTTTACCTGGTAAGGAAGTTCGGTAACTACCAAGCAGGTGCGGTTGTTAAGTTCTTCAACATTAACGATCGCTCGCATGGTGATTGAACCGCGACCGGTGCGGTAGGCCTCTTCAATTCCCTTGCGACCAAGAATGTGCGCACCGGTTGGAAAGTCTGGGCCCTTGATGCGCTCGACTAGTGCGTCGAGAAGTTCTTCATCGGTTGCTTCTGGGTTCTTTAGGTACCACTCGGCACCGGCTGCAACCTCACGAAGGTTGTGCGGCGGAATGTTGGTAGCCATACCAACTGCAATACCAATCGAACCGTTAACCAAAAGGTTTGGAATGCGCGAAGGCAGCACTGTTGGTTCCTGGGTGCGGCCGTCGTAGTTGTCTTGAAAGTCAACGGTCTCTTCGTCGATGTCGCGAACCATTTCCATGGCCAGTGGTGCCATGCGGCATTCGGTGTATCGGGGCGCCGCTGCTGGGTCGTTACCCGGTGAACCAAAGTTTCCCTGGCCGCTAATCAGTGGGTAGCGAAGGTTCCAGTCCTGGGTAAGGCGAACCATGGTGTCGTAGATGGCGCTGTCACCGTGCGGGTGGAACTGGCCCATTACGTCACCCACTACGCGTGAGCACTTTGAGAACTGCTTGTCTGGGCGGTAGCCACCGTCAAACATCGCGTAGATCACGCGGCGGTGTACCGGCTTTAGGCCGTCACGAACGTCTGGAAGTGCGCGGCCCACGATAACGCTCATCGCGTAGTCAAGGTATGAGCGCTGCATTTCGACCTGTAGGTCGACCTGCTCAATACGGTCTATCAGGGCCGGTGTAGATGGGCCTGTTGAATTTGTAGTTTCTTCTGCCATAAGTTTTTGTCGTCTCTAGATGTCACAATTCGGATTGCTTGCAATCTGAATCAAATATCGAGGAATCGCACATCCTTTGCATTCTTCTGGATGAATGAACGACGTGCTTCAACGTCTTCACCCATCAGGGTTGAGAAAACTTCATCTGCAAGTGCAGCGTCTTCAAGAGTTACCTGTAGCAGAGTGCGAGTGTTTGGGTCCATAGTGGTTTCCCAAAGCTCGTCATAGTCCATCTCACCAAGACCCTTGTAGCGCTGAATTGAATTTTCCTTTGGAATTTTCTTTCCGGCTGCAGCACCGGCTGCAAGTTCGCGGTCGCGTTCTTCATCTGAGAAAACATACTGGTGTGGGCCGTTTGACCACTTGATCTTGAACAGCGGTGGCTGCGCAAGGTAAACGTAACCGTGCTCAATCAGTGGGCGCATGTAGCGAAACAAGAAAGTAAGTAGCAGCGTACGAATGTGCAAACCATCAACGTCGGCATCGGCCATCAAAACGCACTTGTGATAGCGAACCTTGCTCACATCAAACTCGTCACCAATTCCGGTTCCGAATGCGGTAATCATCGCTTGGATTTCTGCGTTGCCAAGTGCGCGATCAAGTCGTGCCTTTTCAACGTTCAAAACTTTTCCACGCAGCGGCAAGATTGCTTGCGTTTCTGGATTACGACCACGAACAGCAGAACCACCCGCAGAGTCACCCTCAACTAGGAAAATTTCTGAAAGCTCTGGGCTGCGTGATGAACAGTCGCGCAACTTTCCTGGCATGCCGCCAGATTCAAGCAGTCCCTTACGACGAGTTGCTTCACGTGCTTTACGTGCAGCCTGTCGTGCGCTTGCAGCTTGAATTGCCTTGCGCACAATATCTTTTGCGATGTTTGGGTTGCGTCCCAACCAGTCGCTGAATTCTTCGTTGACAACTTTTTGCACGAATGCTTTTGCCTCGGTGTTACCAAGTTTGGTTTTGGTCTGACCTTCAAACTGCGGCTCAGCAAGCTTTACCGAAATTACACAGGTCAAACCTTCGCGGCAGTCATCACCAGAAAGATTTTCATCCTTCTCTTTTAGCAACGACTTCTCGCGGGCGTACTTATTAATCAGTGAGGTAAGTGCAGCACGGAAACCTTCTTCGTGTGTTCCACCCTCGTGAGTGTTAATTGTGTTTGCGTAGGTGTGCACTGATTCGTTGTAGGCGTTGGTCCATTGCATTGCAATCTCGACCGACATATTCTTCTCTTTGGTCTCAGCCTCGAACGAAATAATTTCTTCGTTTACGATTTCTGATTTCTTTGAGTTGTTTAGATACGCAACGTAATCTTTCAATCCGTTTTCGTAGCAGTAAGTGTCTTCGCGACCGTTGCGCTCATCAGCCAACGAAATTGTTAGACCCTTGTTCAAGAAACACATCTGCTGGAATCGCTGACGTAATGTCTCGTAGTCGTACTCAACGGTTTCAAAAATTTCTGGGCTGGCCAAGAACTCAATCATGGTTCCGTGCAGGTCAGTCTCTTTACCCTTTACTAGCGGCGCATCTGGCACACCGATGCTGTACGACTGAGTCCAGTAGTGACCCTCACGCGCAACCGCTACGCGAAGCTTGCTTGAAAGTGCGTTCACAACAGATGCACCCACACCGTGTAGACCACCGGAGACCGCGTAACCGCCGCCGCCAAACTTTCCACCTGCGTGAAGAACTGTAAGGACGACCTGAACTGTGCTAACACCCTCTGTTGGGTGCACATCTACTGGAATACCGCGGCCGTTGTCCTGGACTCGGATCCAGCCGTCTTTGGTGATGGTGACGTTGATGGTGTCACAGTGGCCCGCCAGGGCCTCGTCTACCGAGTTGTCTACGATTTCGTAGACCAAGTGGTGCAAACCGCGGGGACCGGTAGAACCGATGTACATGCCCGGGCGCTTACGAACCGCCTCTAAGCCTTCTAGAACCTGGATATTTCCGGCATCGTAGCTTTGCTCCGCTGCGTTCTTTGAGCCTTTTTCTGCTGCTGACCCAGTTGCTTTTTCAGACATATTGCGGTGGTGCTCCTAATTCTCGGTAGTTAGGCCCTATGGAAATGCGCTCGTCCGAGCGACTGATTTTCGGGGTGATTAACTTCCTAAATTCTACCCCGCCGGGGCGACAATTCTGACCACATCGGAACACCAATATCCCAGTATTTATGCGGGTTTCCGGCCTTTTGGGCAGGTTGTGGATAACGTCGTTCAGTGCCAAATTTTCACCGCTTTGTGGCTTATTTACTTGATTTTCGTTCAAAAGCACGAAAAACTCTTGTTTAAGGTGCTCTTTCGGTGTAATCTGGCCAAAATTCGTCAGTTCGCACCAATCGGAGACAATGTGAAAGAACCTAACTCGGCTGCGACAGAAATTGCAGCTACTGTGCAGAGCCGTCGAAAGTCATTGGGTGTCACCCAGTCGCAGCTGGCAGACCTAGCTGGGGTTTCACCCAAGTTTGTTTACGACCTTGAAAAGGGCAAGCCCTCTGTTTCTCTAGATCGCGTTCTGTTAGTAATCACAGCACTGGGCCTTGAATTCAAGTTAGAACTGGCAACCAATGAATAATCAAATTGGCTTTGTCTATAAAAAGGGCATGCGCGCGGCTACGTTGAGTCACCAAGGCGGAAACGTCGAATTTCAATACAACGACGCCTACTTAGCTTCAGGCGGCCGCCCCGTGGCCACCACCTTGCCACTCAGCTCAGAACCGTTGATTCTGAACGGCAGCACAACACCTGCCTACTTTGCCGGACTACTTCCAGAGGGGCGCCGCCTGCATGCAATTAGTGATCGCCTTAAGACCTCAGCCAGTGATGACCTTAGCCTGCTGCTTGAAATCGGCGCGGACCTTATCGGTGATGTTCAAGTCTTGCTGCCTGGCGCCGATCCAACCGTCGAACGTGAATCGCTAAAGCTACCAAGTGATCTGTCTGAAATCTCGTTCACTGAAATTCGGGAACGCTTCTTGGGTGCCAGGTCAACTGGCATTCCCGGAGTTCAAGACAAGGTGTCCAGCAAGATGCTGAACGCTCGAGCGCGGTTGGCCAACGTGGATTACATGTTGAAACTAAACCCCGCCGACGTCCCATTCGCGGTCCAGAACGAAGCTTTTTTTCTTGGCCTAGCTAGAAAGAGCGGACTCAAGGTTGCGAATTACAAAATTTTGACTGACGGCCAAGGGCAGCAGGCCTTGTTGTTGGAGCGCTTTGACCGCATAGCCACCAAAGAAGGCAAGCAACTCTTAGCTGCCGAAGATGGTTGCCAGACAGCAAATCTTTACCCGGCCGATAAATACAACATCGATTTTCTGCAAATGGGTAAGCGGCTAGCCTCACTTTGCCCGGCTTCCGTCGTTGCTGGTTACCACCTCTTCCAGCAGCTTGTCTTCAACTGGCTAATTGGCAATGGTGATGCGCACGCAAAAAATTTCTCAATCTTGGAATCTGCGGCAGGCGAGTGGCGAATTTCACCCGCCTACGATTTGCTGTGTACTCGTTTCTACGATGACCGAACAATGGCACTTAGTTTGGATGATAAAAAAACTGATTGGTCAAGATCGCTTCTGATTGACTTAGCCGCCGAGCTTAAGGTTTCAAAAAAAGCGGCCGAAGCAGTAATTACAGAGCAGCTCACTGCGCTTGCTGATTTACCGGATCAAATTATTTCTGGCGCTTTGCCTTTTAGGCGCGATCAGAATTATGACGTCGCCGCATTTTTGAAGCAGCGCGCAAAGGCACTTGCCTAGTTTTATCCGTAGGTATCTCGGGGCCCCCGGCCAGGCACGCTACGTGGGCCTTTTTTCCAGCTCGGAGCATCGGGCCCAAGCATCTTTAGGGCCTTAATTTCAACCTCTGGGTAGGCCTGGTTGATCTTCTCTAGGATCTGGGTCTGCATTAGGCGCAGCTGGGTCGCCCAGGCGGTTGATTTGCAGCGAATCGTGAGGGTTCCGTTGGTCAGGGTCTCCGGCTGGCTGCTGGCGGCATTGGTGTCGCCCACGATCTCGGCCCACTTATTGAACAGGTCTGCCTCAGCAAGCTGGCTCTCCCAGCGAAAAGCCTTCATTAGATCACCGATGGCGTCGCCGCCCTTTACAAAGTCGCGACCTTTTTCAAATGGGCGCGAATTAGCTTTTTGCTCTTTTTCGGCAATCCTTTTGGCGTCTCGGCTTAGGCGGCCGGTAATGGCCTCGCGCATCTTCCAGTAGAAATCTTGAGCGAAGTCAGGTTTTGAGTTTGGGGCTTCATCATTCATTTGTGACTACCCCCGCTTTCACGTGAAACACGGTGGCGATCAAATCTTTTGGAATGTCTTCGGCAACGGCAGCAGTAATAAGTACCTGCTCATTTTCTTTAACCATTTGAGCCAAGCGTTCGCGGCGTCCAGCATCAAGCTCGGCAAATACGTCATCCAAAATCAAAATTGGGTCGCCGCTTCTGGTTTCTGCGCAAAGCAGAGCGATAGATGCCAAACGAAGCGCAAGTGCGTAAGACCAAGATTCCCCGTGTGATGCGTAGCCTTTTGCTGGAAGTGAACCAAGTAGCAACACCAAGTCGTCGCGGTGCGGGCCAACTAATGTAATTCCGCGTTCCAGCTCTTTGTTGCGCACACTTTGTAATTTCAGGCGGAACAGTTCTTCAATCTCTGCGCGTTCGCCGGTGTTTAAAAATTCAGCTTCAACCATGTCGCTGGATTCTTCTTCGCTGTCTAGGTAATGCGCAATGGTTGCGCTAAGTAAAGATGACTTAATCAAAATCTTTGGCTCGTTGTTTGCAATCGCAATCGACTGATAGGCGGCAAACAGGTGCGGGCGAAGTCGCTCAATCAAATCAACTCGCGCGGCAATAATTTCTGATCCGTAAGCAACCAGGGATTGATCCCAGGCATCTAGGGTCGATAGAGCATTACCTTTCGCGCCAGTTTGGCGAGCGGTTTTGAGTAGCGTGTTTCGTTGTTTTAGTACTCGTTCGTAATCGCCATACACGCCAGCAAATCTTGGCCACACCTGAACCACAAGTTCGTCGATAAACGCACGGCGATTACTTGGGTCGCGCTTTATGATGTCTAGGTCTTCCGGAGCGAAGGTCACAGAGTTTACGTATCCCAAAATATCGCGCACTTTTTGCGCGGGTGATTTATTTACACGTGCCTTATTTGGGTTGTCGCGATTTAATTCCAGCTCAAGCAAAACGTCTCGATCATCAAACGATGCAAGTGCGCGAATAACCGCCTGGGCTGCTCCCTGCTTGATCATTGGTATGTAGCCGGCAACACGATGCGAAGATAACGTAGAAAGATATCGAACGGCCTCGGCTAAGTTCGTCTTACCCTGACCGTTGGGGCCAACAAATAAATTGACGCCCTTATTTAGTTGCACATCAACATTTAAATAATTTCTAAAATTATTTAATTCAAGATGTTTTATAAACATCTTTTGTTTAACGAACTAGCAAGTTCGGCTGCAGCAAGTAGCGGTATGAATCCGCGGCAGTCTTTTCTTTTGAACCGTGTGACGAAATCAAAACCGGACCCGGCTTATTTGGGTTCTCGTTATTGGTGAAGGCAATCTTCACAAACTCGCTGTGCACGCCGGAAAGTCCATCAATTAGGAACTGTGGCTTTAGCGAAACAACAATTTCTTTACCCTCAAGCTCGGCAGAAATATTTTCAGAAGCTTGCGCAGTTTCGTTTCCGGTTGCTTCCATTGAAACTTTGCCATCGTCAAATGAGTAACGCAGCGGAGCCTCGCGCTCCAGCACTAGAGAGACACGACGGGTTGAATCAATAAGATCCTGAGTTGCAACTACCGCGTAGTTTTCAATTTCGACAGGGAACAAAGATTTCACCGGTGGAAAGTTTCCCTTTAGCAACAGCGAAGTCACTGATCGGTTGTTGGCCTTGAATGCAATCATTTCGCGATCGTCAGTTTTGGCGATTGAAATTTGAATGTCACCCTGGTTGCCGAAAGTTTTTGCAACTTCTTGGAGTGTGCGGGCAGGTACCAACGCCACGGAACCATCTGCGTCTTTTGATCCATTCCAGGCTGCTTCACAATGAGCAACGCGGTATCGGTCTGTAGCAACGAATGACAAGGTTTTTTCGCTGGCTTCAATTTGCACACCGGTAAGCACCGGAGTCACATCATCTTTCGACGCGGCAACTGCAATTTGGCCAACGGCATTTGCAAATGCTTCACCGCTGATGGTGCCAGACAGCAATGGAATTTCAGGAA
>JACCDW011030055.1_pt1 | contig 13897 bp, 14 predicted proteins | sample 7449781 | NCBI WGS metagenome assembly JACCDW01 (sample SAMN15323449, study PRJNA562643) | freshwater metagenome | isolation source: river surface water | place: USA:Blue River Watershed | collected 2017-08-18 | reverse complement strand
GGTGAGCCCATACGAGCGGAGTGAATCATGGAGCGCGGCGGTTTGCAAAGCGACAAACCGATCGATGTGTTCAAGGTGAAGTCACGTGACAAGGGAAAAGCTGGAGCTGACCTTCCGTTGATGGCTTATAAAAAGTTGGTGGTCACTCAGCAGCGGCAAGGTCTCTACGCGTTGCCTTGTGCTGCGGAGTGACTACTTTTTCGGGCATTTTCTCAACGCGTTGTGTGTGACAACACACAAACCACATGGTTTGCCTCAGCAAGTCGAACGCAAAACCTTCGTATGCGACACACGCATAAGTCATTGCCACATAAGGCGTTCTGCGTGTGCTACTTCGTCAGTGTTCGCAGAAGTTTTGTGAGAAGAGAGAGCGGAGTATGAGATTCGGGGGGCGTTACCGGCTCGGATGCTGGAGGGGCATGGCACACGTAGAATCGCGCCGGACCCCGCACCATCTTGCGGTCGCCAAAACGAAAACGCCCAACTGAGAACAGTTGGGCGCTTGATTTTGGTGGACCGAAGGAGGATCGAACTCCCGACCTCTGCATTGCGAACGCAGCGCTCTCCCAGCTGAGCTATCGGCCCGTGGGCGAGATGATAGCGCCACCCGCTTGGGCACAGCACGGCGCGCGCGCCCAAAAACCACCGGGGGCCATGCCTCTGGCGGCGCTATTTCTCGGGCCAGTCGCTCAAAAAATCAATAATTCCGACAAAATCAGGGGTTATTCGATTTGGCGCGTCACCCCATGGGCACTCCCTCCTCACACACGCCCGCCGAGGCCCCCCAAGGCTTTTGGGCGCAGGTCCACCACAGCCTGTTCAACACCGACAACGACAAAGGCCATGCGCGGCTGATCGAGAACAGCGTGGGCTGGCTCATCATCGCCAGCGTGGCGGCCATCGTGGCCGAGCACAACGCCCTGCTCTACCAGCACCACGAAGCGGCCTTCCGGCTGTTCGACGTCTTGTCGGTGGGCATCTTCACCATCGAATACCTGATGCGCCTGGGCGCCTCGGCGCATGACCCGGCCTACCAGGGCCGACGTTTTGCGCGGCTGCGCTACATGCTCAGCCCCTATGCACTGGTGGACCTGGTGGCGATCGCGCCGTTTTATTTCGCCGCCTTCATCCCGATGGACGTGGAGCTGCTGCGCGTGCTGCGGGTGTTGCGGCTGATGCGGATCTTCAAGCTCACGCGCTACATGGTGCCCGCCTGGCAGGAGTTTCACCGGCTCAACCAGCACCGCAGCCTGCGCGGAAAAATCCATGCCCTGCTCGAACCCACCGGGCATTCGGGGCAGCTGCACACCTATGTCGACAACTTCATCGTCTTCTGGGTGCTGGTGTCGATCGTCTCGGTGGTGCTCGAATCGGTGGCCTCGGTGCGGGCGGTCTTGGCCGACGAGCTGCAGGCAATCGACCTGATCGCGTTTTCGATTTTCACGCTCGAATACCTGGCGCGCCTGTACTGCGCGCCCGAGCACGCCAATTTCAGGAAAGCCTGGTCACCGCGCCTGGCTTACGCGCGCAGCGGCCACGCCATCGTGGACCTGCTGGCCATCCTGCCTTTCTTGCTGGAGCATCTGGTGATGACCGGGCTGGACCTGCGCTTTTTGCGCGTGTTCCGGCTCATGCGCTTGCTCAAGCTCACGCGCTACACCTCGGCCACTGCCACGCTCTACAAGGTGGTCAAGCGCGAGTGGCAGGTGATTTTTGCCTCGGTGTTCGTGATGCTCTTGCTCGTGGTGCTGACGGCCAGCATGGGCTACCTGTTTGAACACGAGGCGCAGCCCGACAAATTCGAGAACATCCCGCAATCGATCTACTGGGCGGTGGTGACGCTGGCCTCGGTGGGCTACGGCGACATCTCGCCCGTGACGCCCCTGGGCCGCGCGCTCACGGTGGTGCTGGCGCTGCTGGGCATCGGCATCTTCGCCATCCCCGCCGGTTTGCTGGCCTCGGCCTTCACCGACCAGCTGCGCATCGACCGAGAGACCTTTCGCCAGCGCCTGCTCAAGGCCTACCACGAAGGCAAACTCGACACCAAGGCGCGCGACCTGCTGGCCGCAGAAACCGAGCGGCTGCACCTCTCGCCCGAAGACGTGCGGCGCATGACCGAAGAGGCCAAGGCCGAAATCGAAGCGCAAAAAGAGCAGGAACGGCTGCGCGTGCGCGCTGTGCTGATCGACCCGCAGACCCAGCCCGAGCTGGCCCTCATGCAGTACCGGATGCTGGTCAACCAGTTGCACATGCTGCAGCAGGCCAGCGGCAGTGAAGCCCTGGCGCGCCAGATCGATCCGCAACAGCACGACGCCGAGCTGGTGCGCAAGGTGCTCCAGGCCCTGGCATGAGGCCAGCCCCCAGGCGCACGGGCTTGCGGGGGCGGCCCATCTGCTCTAATCTTCTCGTTTTTATCAATTTAGGCCCTTTCCAAAAATGTCGATGAAATCTGCTGTCCTGCGATGCCTGGGCGCTGGCCTGTTGGTGCTCTGGGGGCTGTGCGCGCAAGCCCAAAACCTCGACCAGGCGGGCGTTCGCCTGCCGCCTGAAGAACGCGCGCGTTTGCAGGCGATTCTGGACAAGCCGATCGACCCGGGCAGTCTGAACACCACGCGCACGCTGATCTATCGGCAAAAAGACCTGGCCGCTTTCAAGCTGGGGCTCAATGCGGTGCGGGAAGAGCTTCTGCGTGAATGGGCGAAATTCGATGTCGAGGCGCAGTGGAGCTTGCGCGGCTTTTTGTCCGGCACCGAAAAACGCGCCGAAGCGTTTGAGCTGGGCCACCGACTGATTCAAAGCGAGCGCTGGCCGCCCAGCGCGATTCGTCTGCGCGTCTATGTGGCCATGGATCACCTGGACGACAACAACATCCATCAGGTCACACGCCTGATGGAGGAGGCCGAAAACCTGATCAAGTCCGACCTGCGCAACATGCCCCGGCGTGGCGACGCGGTGTTCTGGATTTCGCGTGCAGAGGTGGAATACCACATCGCCAAGTCGCGCTTTTCCATGCGCATGGGCAAATGGGAAGAAGGCATCCAGAATGCCCGACTGGCGGTTGACAAAGCATCGAATCTGGCCCGACTGGTGAGCATGGCGCCCAGCGAAAATGCCAAGCTGTACGCCCATGGCACCATGCTCTTTGCCTACGCGGAACTGGGTTCGCACCAAACGGCTTCTGGGCAATTCGCCGATGCCGAATGGACCATGCGCGAAGCCTACCGACGCACCAAGGAATACGGCATCCCGGAAACCACCCTGCAAGGTTTCTACAACCGGGTGGCCGACTATTACAACGCGGTGGGCCTCTATGCCGAAGCGGCCAAGTTCGGCGAACTGAGCGAAAAACTGGTGCTGGCCCAAGGCTACGAAACCGGCTCTCCAATGTGGCTGCATGCCCGCAACCGGATCAACACGGCGCTGATCGGCGCCGACCAGTGGCAACAAGCGCTCAAGGGCTATGACCTCATTGACCAGGAAACAGCCCGCCTGGGCCGCACAGCCTCTGGCGTGCAGGCCCAGGCCCTGCTGCGCGGCTTCGTCTACATCAAGAACGGCCAGCACGACAAAGCCTTGCGCACCCTGCAAGAGAGCCTGCGCGGGATGACAGAAAGTTTGGGGCCTGACCACTATTTCAGCGCCACCCACCGCGGCATGCTGGCCGCCGCCCTGTGGAAATCGGGGCAAAACGAGCCAGCCCGGCAAGCGTTCGAGCACGCGATCCGCAGCATGACCGCACCGTCCTCGCTGACCGGCGACTTCAGCGAAACCGCTGTGCAGCAAAAGGTGCGGCGCTTTGTGCTGCAAAGCTATCTGCAGCTGCTGGCCCAAACGGCCGCGCAAAATCCCGGGGACGCCGAAACCATTTTTCAGCTGGCCGAGCAGCTCAATGTGTCCAAGGTGCAGCAGGCGCTGGCCGAAGCGGCGGTGCGCAATGGGGTGAATGTGCCGGGCCTGTCGGACATCATCCGCAAGGAACAGGACGCCAAGAACGAGATCGCCTCGCTGACCGCCTACATCAGCGGGCAGACCACCGAAGACGAAAAGCACCGCACCCCGCAGGTGGTCGAGCAAATGCGCTTGCGCCTGCGCGAGATCGAAAAAGAGCGGCGCGAGTACAAGGCCCAGATCCAAAAGAGCTACCCCGAATACTTCCAGCTCATCCAGCCCAAGGCACCGACCACGCAGGATGTGGCCAGGCAGCTGCAGCCCGACGAGCTGTTCATGACCATCATCGCGCTCGAAGACAAGAGCTATGTCTGGGCCATTGAGCCCAATGGCAAGGTGCGCTTTCACGCAGCCGATCTGCCCGAGGCCCAGGTCAAGAGCCTGGTCACGCGCCTGCGCAAAACGCTCGACGTGGCCGGGCTGGGCGCGCGCGCACCGGCCTTCGATGTGGCCAGTGGCCACCAGCTCTACCAGCAGCTGCTGGCCCCGTTGGAAGAGCCCTTGCGCAACAGCCGCCACCTGATCGTGGCCACCTCGGGCCAGCTGGCACAGCTGCCTTTTGCGGTACTGCCCCGCCGCCCTGACACCAGCCAGCCGGCCTGGCTGATCCGCGACCTTGCGGTCAGCCATGTGCCCACCGCCAGCGGCTGGCTCTCGCTCAAGCGCCTGAGCGGCCAGCCGCCGGCGCCGCAAGCCTTGATGGCCTGGGGCGACCCCGCCTTTGACGCCAACGCCGCACAGGTGGCCTCGGTCACCGGCAGCACCGTGCGTGCCGTGCCCGTCACGCGCGCGGTCGAGGGCAGCGCCCGCAACATCATGGACGCCTCGACCTATGTGAACTACAGCAAGATCCCGCCGCTGCCCGAGACCCGCGACGAGGTCTTGCAGCTGGCCAAGATCCTGCAGGCCGACCCGCGCCAGGACCTGGTGCTCGGCCCCGAGGCCACGCGGGCCTCGGTGCTCAGGCACAGCAGCTCGGGGCAGCTGGCCAAAAAGCAGGTGGTGGTGTTTGCCACCCACGGCCTGCTGGCCGGCGACCTGCCCAACCTGAACCAGCCCGCGCTGGCCATGGCCGCCACCAAAAACCCCAACGAATCGCCGCTGCTCACACTCGAAGACGTGCTGGGCCTGCGGCTGAACGCCGACTGGGTGGTGCTCTCGGCCTGCAACACCGCCGGTGCCGACGGCAAGGCCGAAGAAGCCATGAGCGGTCTGGCGCGCGGCTTCTTTTATGCCGGCAGCCGCAGCCTCTTGGTCACGCACTGGTCGGTCGAATCCGAAAGCGCCATGCAGCTGACCACGCGCACATTCAGCGCCTACAAGACGGAGGGCAAAATCCGCCGTGCCGAGGCGCTGCGACAAGCCATGCTGGCGGTGATGGCCACGCCCCAGTACAGCCACCCCACCTACTGGGCGCCCTACGCCCTGGTGGGCGAAGGTGGGCGCTGAGATTCGCCAGCGCCCCGCAGGGTGATCGGTTCGTGGCCACAATCCCAGGCATGCGCAAGCACCACGCCGCAGGAGGCCTTTGATGGGCCAGGCCACAACGCCTTTTGTGGAGGGGCATTTCGACCCCGCCACATCGACCGTCAGCTACATCGTCATGGACCCGGCCACGCGCGCGTGCGCCATCGTCGACAGTGTGCTGGACTACGACCCCAAGTCGGGACGCACCCACACCCGCTCTGCCGATCTGCTGGCCCAGCGCGTGCGCGCGCTGCAAGCCCAGGTGCACTGGCATCTGGAGACACATGTGCACGCCGACCACCTGTCGGCCGCTGCCCACCTGCAATCGCAGCTGGGCGGACGCATCGCCATCGGTGAACAGATCACCGCCGTACAAGCGGTGTTCGGCGAGATTTTCAATGCCGGCGCCGCCTTCCAGCGCGATGGCAGCCAGTTCGACCACCTGCTCAGCGACGGCGAGGTGATCCCCCTGGGCCAGCTGGGCCTGCGGGCCATGCACACCCCCGGGCACACCCCGGCCTGCATGACCTATGTGATCGAGAGCGGCGATGCCTGGGTGGCCTTTGTTGGCGACACCTTGTTCATGCCCGATTACGGCACCGCGCGTTGCGACTTCCCCGGCGGGGATGCGCACGCGCTCTACCGCTCCATTCAGAAGGTGCTCGCCCTGCCCCCCAACACCCGCCTGTTCATGTGCCACGACTACCCGCCGGGCGGCCGTGCCGTGCGGTTTGAAACCACCGTGGCCGAACAGCGGCGGCACAACATCCATGTGCGCGAGGGCATCGGCGAGGACGATTTCGTCCACATGCGCACCGCACGCGATCAGACCCTGGACATGCCCGTGCTGCTGCTGCCCGCGGTGCAGATCAACATGCGCGCAGGGGCCCTGCCGCCGCCCGAATCCAACGGCACGCGCTACATCAAGATCCCCCTGAACACGCTCTGACGGACAGCGGCCATGCCCCTGCGGCTGACACAGCGTGTGCGCCCGCTCAAAAGGACAAGGGCATCTGAAACGGGCGCACCTCACGCTGGGCCACATAGCATTCGCAGCTGGCGTGCTCCAGGGCAGTGCGGTCCTCGACCTCGATCGCCGCGCGGCTGTGGCTCAGGCCGCGCATCTTGCCCAGGGTGTTGGTGATCGACTCGCGCCGCACGCCCAAAGAGTCGGCGATGCTTTGGTGGGTGGCCTGTATGGGCACTGAACGGTCCCGGTCGTGTCGGATCAATACCCATTTCGCCACCCGCTGCTCCAGCGTGTGAAAGTGGGCGCAAGCCACCTCCATCGACATTTTGCGTAGCATCTGAATGCCCGCCTGCAGGCACATGCGGTAAGCGCCTTGCCCCAGCGCCATTTCCCTGAGCAGGTGATCGCGCTCGAGCTGGTAGGCCAAGCCAGAGGCGGCCACATGGATGCGGTAAGCACTGTCGCCTTCAGCCACGCAGCCCAGCCCCACCATGCCGTCGGCACCAATGATGGCGGTGTCGATTGACTGCCCTGCCGGCGTCAACGTGGCCACCGCCAGCGCCGCAGAGACGGGGAAATATAGCTTGTCGATCTGATCGCCGGGGGCGTAGAGCTGGCTACCGGTGCGCAGAGACGTCAGGCGCAGGTGCGGCAGCAGCCTGTGGTAGTCCGCCTCGGGCAATTGATCGAGCAATTCATTGAGCCTTGGATTCATCGCAACCTCCTGCAAACAACATGGATGAGGAAGGCTAAAACACGCTTGCAGCGGCGGCTTGTGTGACAACCCACACAAGCCTCGCGATACCCATTGGGGAATGTTCGGATGCGGCTTCATCTGCGTCAACCGGGGTGGCGCAGGGCCATTGCAGGTCTTGGGTCATGGCGTCTGTCTGTGCGCTAAAGCACACGTCCCCTCCAAAAAAAATATTGATTTATTTGTTGTTGGGGCTTTCCAGTCAGCGTTCTGACAAAATTTACAAATTCATAAGTGCTCTCTCATCACCCAGCCTTGCAGTCGGAGGCCTTGCAAGCGCCCCACGCCCTATGCCCACCCCCCTAGCCAATGCCATCCTGTCCCAACTGCCCAGCGAGGAATTCCTTTATCTTTTGCCCCAGATGAAATTGATGAGCCTGCAAAAAGGCGATGTGCTTTTCGAGCCTGGCGGCAAAATCGAACACTACTATTTCCCTCTGACCTGCACGCTCGAATTGGCGGTGGACCTGGCCGACGGGCGCAGTGGCTCGACCACGCTGATCAACATGACCGGGCTGTACCCCTTGCACCTGATCGGCCAGTCGCAAAGTATCAACCGGGCCACAGTCAGCAGCTCGGGGCTGTGCTACCGGGTGCCCGCCTGGGTGATCCACGAGGAATTGCGGCGCAGCCAAAGCTTTTTGTGGCTCTTGCTGAGCGAGTCCATTCACCTGTTTGAACGCGCCTCGGCGGAGTCCGCCTGCCTGCGCCACCACAGCCTGGAGCAAATCACCGCCAAGCTGATCTTGCTGAGCATGGACAACAGCGGCTCGTCGGTGGTGGAACTCACGCACCAGGACATGGCCAACTCTCTGGGTGTACGTCGCGAAGGGGTTACCATCGCCATCCAGAAGTTCAAGCGCCGCCACTTGCTCACGACCCACCGGGGCGGCTTGACGGTGCACGACCGCAGCGGGCTGGAGCGCTGCGCTTGCGATTGCTACCAAACCCTCAAGGACCTCGCGGGCACAGTGGTGCCAAGCCCTGAAAAGCGAAAGCGCTATGACGGATGACATGACCACTTTGCGGCAGGAGTTTGCGAACATCCGCGCCGAATTCGACGACCTCAAAAAGAGCAACCTCGAAATGCACGCGCGCTACGCCACCACACTGGGGGTGCTGCGAGACCTGACCGCGCACACCACCGAATCGGCGCAGCAGGCCGCCAGGGCCGCACAGTTCTCGTCCGAGGCTTCCGAGCAGTGCCTCGCGGCGGCCCAGCAGGCGGCCGCCGTGCCCGTGGCGCAGGCCGCCCAGGCCGCGGCCGATGCGGCCCGCGCAGCCGCCCACTCGGCCATGCAAAGCGCCGCTTCGGCGGCTTCGGCCGCTGCCGCAGCGGCGCTGGCCGTCTCGCAGCATGCCGAAGGGGCCTCGGTCCAGGCCTCTTCGCTGGCGGCCGAAGCCTCCAAAAATGCGGCCGCATTTGCCGCGCAGGCCGTGCATTTTTCCAACAAGGCGGCCGAGTACGTGCAAGGCGCGCGCCGCTGATCGGCTGGCCCCTGCCAGCGCCCATGCGCCAGCCTGGGCACGGCAGTCCTAGGCCTGCGATGAAACCCGCCGGCGGGCTGTGGCCGCGACACCTTGCTGCGCCAGCATCCACTGCACCGGCTGCGCCGCCAGCTGCAGCGCCCGCCGTGTGGCTTGCCGCTGCAGGGCGCAGGCCTGGCGGCGGCCCAAGAGGCGCAGCGCCCATTCGGGCATGAGGTCAAAGGCGGCCTGCAGCACCAGGGCCATGAAGGGGCGGTCGGGCAGATCAACCGGGTAGGTTTCGATGCAGTGCAAGATCTCGCGGGTGCGCGCATCGCACACCAAATCCGGCTCGAAATCGCGCAGGGCCTGCTCGCTCGCGTGCAGGCCCTGGGGTAGATCGCTGGCCCCCAGCAAGTGGCCGACCTGGCGCATCTCATCGGTGTAGCGGTCGCAGGCTGTCGGCGTCAGGGCTTGGTTCGCAAAAGCCTGGTAGGCACCCAGGAAGGCGCAGACCTCGACCAGATGCACCCAACGGATCAGCTGCGGATCGTTGGCGGCGTAGGGCCGGCCCTGCTGATCGGTGCCGACCGCCTGGGCATGGATGGCGTTGACACGCGCGATCGTGCGCATGGCCAGCGAGCGCCCGCCGTAAGTGGTGGCGGCCACGAAGTACGCTGTGCGCCCCAGGCGCCCACGCAAATCGTGCCGGAAATCGGAATGGTCCCACACCGCGGCCAGCGCCCGGGGATGCAAAGCCTGCACCATCAGCGAGTACAGCCCGCCCACCATCATGGCCGTGAAGTGCTCGTGCACACGCCAGGCGATGGCGTCGGGCCCGAACAAACCGGGATCGCCCGGTGGACCGGCAAAGTCATCGAGCGATGAACGCGAACCCGTGACGGCGCGCACCCGCTGGCCGATGGCCTCCATGGCCAAATCCTGGAGCCATTGCGCCAGCACCATGCGCCCGTGTCCGCCGCTCATTCAGCCGCGGGCGGCGCGGGCGGCGGCTGCACCACGGCCCCCGACGGCTCGGGGGGCTTGGGAAAACACATTTTTTCACCGTCCCATTTTTGACCGCACCAGCAGTAGCCTTGCGCATTGATGATGCAGGTGCCGGTGCCGCAGCAACGCTCGTCTTCCACCATGACTCCATCCAGCCTCGGGCACGCAGGGCCCGCGTTGGCGACGACTATGGCACAGAGCCTGAAACACCTGGGGGGACATGGACATCCCCAAAGACAAGGGGACGCGGCTTGCGCCGTGTCCCCTGTGGAATGTGGTGGGTGATACATGGATCGAACATGTGACCCCTGCCGTGTGAAGGCAGTGCTCTACCGCTGAGCTAATCACCCGCTGCTGCAGTGCAGCGAAGTCCAGCATTATGCCACAAAATCAGCCCTGCACCTGCGCTGGCTGGCGCCAAACGGTCTTGCCGGCGCTGGCCTTGTCCATCTGGGCCAGCACGTCTTCGTGGGCGGCCAGCTCCTGCGCATTGGCCGGCAGCACCGGCAGCGAGAAGCGGCTCAGGTCCAGCCGCTCGATGGCGCCCGCGCCATCACGGCGCTCTTCGGCCACATCCACCAGCAGCGCTTCTTGCCCGCGCGTCATGTTGATGTAGACATCGGCCAGCAGCTCGGCGTCGAGCAAGGCGCCGTGCAGGGTGCGGCCGGAGTTGTCGACCTCCAGGCGGTCGCACAGCGCATCCAGGCTGTTGCGCTTGCCCGGGAACATTTCCTTGGCCATGGCCAGCGAGTCGACCACGCCGCTGACAAAGGCCTTGAAGGGCGGCTTGCCCAGCAGCTCCAGCTCTTTGTTGAGGAAGCTCAGGTCAAACGGTGCGTTGTGGATGATGACCTCGGCGCCATCCACATAGGCCAGGATCTCATCGACCAACTCGGCGAACTTGGGTTTGTCACGCAAAAACTCGTTGCTGATGCCGTGCACCTTGAGCGCGTCTTCGTGGCTGTCGCGCTCGGGGTTGAAATAAAAGTGCAGGTTGTTGCCCGTGAGCTTGCGGGCCACAAGTTCCACGCAGCCCAACTCGATGATGCGGTCGCCGCTCTCGGCCGACAGGCCCGTGGTTTCGGTGTCCAACACGATTTGGCGCATGGCAGACCTCAGTGGTTTTCTTTGGCGTGGTTGATCGTGTACTTGGGGATCTCGACCACCAGATCGGCGCGGCCCACGATGGCCTGGCAGCTCAGGCGCGAGTCGGGCTCCAGGCCCCAGGCGCGGTCGAGCAGGTCTTCCTCGGTTTCTTCGATCTCGTTGAGGCTGGCAAAGCCCTGGCGCACGATCACGTGGCAGGTGGTGCAGGCGCAGCTCATGTCGCAGGCGTGCTCGATGGCGATGCCGTGTTCGAGCAAGGCCTCGCAGATGCTGGTGCCTGCGGCAGCCTGGATTTGCTGGCCCTGTGGGCACAGCTCGGCATGGGGAAGGATCTGGATGGTCGGCATGGGGTTCAAACGTTTTGGATGCTTTGCCCGGCCAGGGCCTTCTGGATGCTCTGGTTCATGCGCTGGGCAGCAAAGGCTTCGGTGCCCTTGGCCAGGGCCAGCGTCTGGTCTTCGAGGGCCTTGGCGTCCTGTTCGGTGGCGATGGCTTGCTGCAGTGTGTCCATCAACGCATCGATGGCCGCGCGCTCACCGCCGCTGAGCAAATGGCCGTCGGCCTGCAGTGCGCTGCGCGTGGCCAGCAGCATGCGGTCGGCGTCCACCCGCGCTTCGACCAGGGCGCGCGCCTGCATGTCTTGCTGGGCGGTGGCAAAGCTGTCTTGCAGCATGGTGGCGATCTGCTCGTCCGACAGGCCATACGACGGCTTGACATCGATGCGGGCTTCCACGCCGCTCAATTGCTCTTTGGCCGACACCTGCAGCAGGCCATCGGCATCGACGGTGAAGGTCACGCGGATGCGCGCGGCGCCTGCGGCCATCGGCGGGATGCCGCGCAGCACAAAGCGTGCGAGGCTGCGGCAGTCCTGCACCAGGTCACGCTCGCCCTGCACCACATGCAGCGCCAGCGCGGTCTGGCCATCCTGGTAGGTGGTGAAATCCTGCGCCATCGCGGTCGGGATGGTCTGGTTGCGCGGCACGATGCGCTCGACCAGGCCACCCATGGTCTCGATGCCCAGCGACAGCGGGATCACGTCGAGCAGCAGCAGATCGCCCGCGCTGTCGTTGCCCGCCAGCTGATTGGCCTGGATGGCAGCGCCCAGGGCCACCACCTCGTCGGGGTTGAGGTTGTTGAGCGGCGCCTGGCCAAAGAAATCGCCGACTGCGCGCTGGATCTGCGGCATGCGCGTGGAGCCGCCGACCATGACCACGCCTTTCACATCGTCTTTGGACAGGCCCGCATCGCGCAGCGCCTTGCGCACCGCCGAGAGGCAGCGCTGGGTCAGTGCGGCGGTGGCGGTTTCAAAATCGATGCGGGCGACTTGCACACAGAGCTTGCCGCTGGAGAGTTCGACCGACAGCGTGGTGTCGCCAGCCAAAGTCAGCGCTTCCTTGGCCATGCGGGCGGCGGCCTTCAGACGCGTCTTGTCCTCGGCCGTGTCGGCGGCAATGCCGGGCAGCTGCGCCAGCGCCCAATCGGCCAGGGCGCGGTCGTAGTCGTCGCCACCCAGCGCAGAGTCGCCGCCGGTGGCCATGACCTCGAAGACACCGCGCGTGAGGCGCAAGATCGAAATGTCGAACGTGCCACCGCCGAGGTCAAACACCGCATAAATGCCTTCGGCCGCGTTGTCCAGGCCGTAGGCGATGGCGGCGGCCGTGGGCTCGTTGATCAATCGCAGCACATGGATGCCGGCCAGCTGCGCCGCGTCCTTGGTGGCCTGGCGCTGGGCATCGTCAAAGTAGGCGGGCACGGTGATGACCGCGCCGTACAGGTCATCGTTGAAACTGTCTTCGGCGCGAAAGCGCAGCGTGGCCAGGATCTCGGCACTCACTTCGACCGGGGACTTGACGCCCTGCACCGTCTCGATGCCCAGCATGCCCGGCTGGTCCACAAAACGGTAGGGCAGCTTCTCGGGCTGCGCGATGTCTTGCAGGCCGCGCCCCATGAAGCGCTTGACCGAGGCGATGGTGTTGGCCGGGTCTTGCGCGGCGTTGTGCTGCGCTTCGTGGCCGATCTGGCGGCCCTGGCCCGGCAGGTAGCGCACCACCGAAGGCAGGATCACGCGGCCTTCGCCATCGGGCAGGCATTCGGCCACGCCGTGGCGCACAGCGGCCACCAGCGAATGGGTGGTGCCCAGGTCAATGCCGACGGCGATGCGCCGCTGGTGGGGGTCCGGCGATTGGCCCGGTTCGGAGATCTGCAAAAGCGCCATGGTTCTACTGCACAAAGCGTCCCAGGACGCGTCAGGCCAACAACTTGTCGAGTTTAGCGTCCACCTCGGCGGCAAAGCGCTCGATGAACATCAGCGCCCGCACCTGGCCGACGGCGGCCTGCGCATCGCCCGCCGCATCGAGCAGCTGGGCCAGAGACTGCTGCAGGGTTTGGCGCTCGGCGGCCACCTCGTCGGCCAGGTCTTCGAGCGCACGGGTGTCGTGCGTGTCTTCCAGGGTTTCGCGCCAGGCCATTTGCTGCATCAAAAAGGCGGGCGGCATCGCGGTGTTGCTTTCGGCATTGACCGGCACGCCACGCAGCTCGCACAGGTAGGCGGCGCGCCTCAGGGGGTCTTTGAGCCGCTGGTAGGCCTCGTTGATGCGCACCGACCATTGCATGGCCACGCGCTGGGCGGCCGCGCCTTCGGCGGCAAAGCGGTCGGGGTGCGCCTCGCGCTGCAGCGCTTTCCAGCGCTCGTCGAGCTGGGCGCGGTCCAGCGCGAACTGCTGCGGCAGCTCGAACAGCGCGAAATCATTGGCCTGCAGCGAGATCACACGCGGAACGATTCACCGCAACCGCAGCGGTCGCGTTCATTGGGGTTGTTGAAGCGAAAGCCTTCGTTGAGGCCTTCGCGCACAAAGTCGAGCTCGGTGCCGTCGATGTAGGCCAGGCTCTTGGGGTCCACCAGCACCTTCACGCCATGGCCTTCAAAGATCACGTCTTCGGGCTCGGCCTCGTCCACATATTCGAGCTTGTAGGCCAGGCCCGAGCAGCCGGTGGTCTTGACGCCCAGGCGCACGCCCAGGCCCTTGCCACGCTTGGTGAGGTAACGGTTGACGTGCCGGGCAGCAGCTTCACTGACGGTGATGGCCATGGCTTACTGCGCGTGATTCTTTTTGTAGCCGTCCACCGCCGCCTTGATAGCGTCTTCGGCCAGGATCGAGCAGTTGATCTTGACCGGC
>JACCDW011354199.1_pt1 | contig 13898 bp, 7 predicted proteins | sample 7449781 | NCBI WGS metagenome assembly JACCDW01 (sample SAMN15323449, study PRJNA562643) | freshwater metagenome | isolation source: river surface water | place: USA:Blue River Watershed | collected 2017-08-18 | reverse complement strand
TGACCTGGACCGTCTGAGGGTCGGCGCTGTCGCGCAATTGGCTGGCGGCGCAGTAGCCTGCGAATCCGCCCAGGTCGCGCTCGTGGGAAACGTCATAGTCCACCGCGATGGAGCGGAGCTGGCCGAGTCTCTTCCGGACGAAGCCCTTGTCTTCGGTTAGGTCGACCGACTTCACCAGCAGGTCGGCGAGCGCCTCGGCGCCCTTGGAGACGAAGGTCTGCGCGATCGCGAGCGAGGCGGCCTCCCATCCGCCGTGGGCCTTGAGGAACTTGGCCGAAGCCGGAGAGATCTCGGCCAGGCCTCTGGCCAGGCCGTTGTCGGGATGGACGGTGGCCTGTATCAGGGCCAGCAGGCCTGCCGTGACCGGATTGTCTTCGATGACGGAACTCTTGGCCTCGTCGGTCGCCTCGACCCCGTTCTTCCTCAGGACTTCCGTGATTTGGGCCGCTTGGGCGTTCTTGGAGACCAGGATGGCGCAGGTGAGCCCGTTCGCGAGGCGCCCAGATTCGTCGAGCAGTCCGGGGGTGGCCTTGATGTGCGCCGCGATCCAGAGCGCCTGGATGCCGGCGTCTTCGTGTTCCTTCATGCCCGTCGGGCGGGTCATGCGCACCCAGGAAGCGTCGCCCTTCTTGGCGGGCTTGCCTGGCTCGACCACCGCGTTCTGCGGGTGGAAGGTGGTGCTCCAGTCCTTGGCCGCGATCGCCGAATAGAACCGACCGAACCCTTTGGCCTCATGGCCATCCAGCACGCCGTTCACCAGGGCGAGAACCGCCGGGGCGCAACGCCGGGTCTCATCCAGGTTGAGGTTTTCGCCATGCACGGGGTTGGCCCCGATGCGGGCGTGCAGGTTGCTCAGCAGCTTGCGGTTGCCGGAACGCCATTCGTAAAGGCTCTGCTTGAGGTCGCCCACGACGAAGACCGTCCGGTCTTCGGGCGTCTGGATGATCTCGTCGATATTGCGGGAGATCACCTGGAACTGCGGTGCGCTCGTGTCTTGGAACTCATCCAGGAGCCAATGTTTGATGCTGCAGTCGAGGCGGTACTCGATGTCCTCCTTCTTGAACGGGTCGGCCTTGGTCAGTAGCGTGACGTAGTCGCTGAAGCCAAGCAGCCCCGTGCGCCGGTTGGTCTCGTCGTAGATCTTCTCATAGGCGCTCAGGACGCGGTGCAGCGCCTTGGTCTGCCGGAGGCGCGCGCTGACCAGCTGATCGACCGTCCGCAGGAGGAGGTTGCGGATGGCGTCCGAGGTCGCCGCATCCACCGCGATGTTCTGCCGATGGAAGATCTGTGATTCCCGGCCAGGGCCTACGCTGAAGACGTCGCCGAAGTAGCCGACCAGCCCGTTGGCGAGGCCGTTCGTGGTGCGATCGGAACCAGCCGCCTCGGCGAGGTCCCCGAAGTCCGCCGGCCAGTCCGCCGGGTCTTCCCCGAACTGGCGGCGGGCGTAGGCTTCGACTACGGCCCATTCTTTGGCCGCATCGACTTTACCCGCATAGCCTGTCCAGCAGGGCGGATTGTCCGGCCAGATCAGGGCTTCGTTCCCCCAGATGCGTGCATCGTCCGATGAGACCAGCAGCTCGTGGTAGTCCTTGGCCATTTCGGCCATCGATTCGAGTGGGTTGGCCACCTCCATGCCGTCGTTGTAATCCTTGAGGTTGGCCAGCAGTGTCGCCGCTGCCGGTCCGTCCAGGGATTCGACCACCAACTGCAGGGCGGTGAGGCGCAGGCTGGCGATATCCTGGTCTGGGATGGTCGTGGCGCTTCCGGTGTTCAGGCCCACTTCGAGGGGGAAGTTGTTGACCAGTTTGGCGAAGAAGCCGTCGAGCGTCCCCATGGTGAGGCGATTCGAGGACAGCAGGGCCTGGCGGAGCATCTCCCGGAACTTCTTCTGGTCGAACTTGGATGGGTCGAGCTTCAGCCGTCCGCACAGGGCCAGGCGGCTCTTCTCGTCCTCGGCAGCTTCGCGCAATTTGGCGATGACCTTCACGATGAACTCCGCCGCGGCCGCCCGGGTGAACGTCAGCGCGGCGATCTCCTCATGCTTAACGCCGAGCGCCAGGAGCTTCACGATGCGATCGGACAGCTGGAACGTCTTGCCGGTGCCGGCCGAGGCCAGGATGGAAGTGTTGCGCATCTGGCTCATTGGCGGGGGGTCTCCTCGACACGGACGGTACCCAGCAGGGTGATGTCCATGTAGTCCTCGGGGTTGCGTCGGCTCAGCGATTCCAGGACCGGGTGCTTGGCCTTGCCGTCGATCGGGGCGAAGTTCTCCGGCTTGTTCTCCAGGATCTTCGCGATGACGTTGTCGATGGCCTTGGTCGCGTGGCCCGCGATCGACCCTGCGTAATCCGGCCAGATTACGGCGACTGCGGCGCCTTTGGCCGGCAGGACGATGTAGCCGATTTCGAGATGCTTGCCCTGGATGCGGGGGTCGCCTTCGAAGAGGTTGCGGTAATAGACCGGGAGCTGGAGGTCGTCCCAGCGGAAGCGGTGGACCTTGGTCTCGGTCTTGGTCTTGCCCGCCTTTGAGGTCTTTTCGATGGTCTCGGTGACCTGGTACTCGAAATCCGGGGTCTCGCGGTTGCCCTTGCGGTGCTTCTTGACGTGCTTGTCTTCCGGCGACTGCACCTTGTCGAAGCTCTTGTAGTCGTAGACGCGCCACCTGTCGGAGGCTGCGTGGTAGTCCAGGCGGTCGTAGCGCCCGCCGATCTCGACGCCCTTGATTGAGATCGTCGGGAGCTGGCCCTCGACCTTCACCGTCCGCCAGCCTTCGGCGACAAGCCTGGCCTGCAGTTCGGCGAAGGCGTTCAGGCGCTCCCGGGCGGTTTCACGCTGGAAGACCAAGCCACGTTCGTGCTCCTGGCCGTAGGCCTGTTCGAAATGCCGATCCAAGCATTCGGAGAGCTTCCTGGCGATGACCTCGGGGTCTTGGCAGTCGCGCATCGACTCGTCGCGGCCGAATCGCTCCAGCGCCGAGTGCAGGAGGGTGCCGAAGCCTGCGCGATCCAGTTCGATGTCGTCGTGGGAGGTCTCTCTCATCCCGAGGGCATGCTTGAGCCAGAAGTCGGCGGGGCTGGCCAAGTAGTCCTTGAAACTGGTCGCGGAGATGCGGACACGCACGGCCGTGGCCTGTCCTGGGCTGGCAGCCGGGGTCAGCTTCAGGTTTTGGGGAATCCGCCAGTAGGGTTGCTCTTCCGTCGCCACGTCCTCCTCGAACAAATGGCGGACGCGTCCCGCGAGTTCCTCGTCGGGGCACTGGAAAAGGAGGCGAGAAGGCCTGAGCCCGTCGCCGTTCGAATCCAGGCGCGGCACGATGATGTCGAGGCGTCCCTGGCTACGGTCACCTGACAGGGTCTCTCGGGAGCGGCGGAGCTTCTCGAGGGTGTAGGCGGCGTTGGCGAAATGGTTCTCAGGTGTGCCTAGCCCCAGCTGCTTGCGCAGTTTTGCCGGCAGGAAGGGGTGCGCGTGGGTGGCGTTAGGGATCAGGTCATCGGTCAGGCCGTAGACGATGAGATGCGGGACGGGTTCCCAGGGGGCTTCCATCCAGCCCGGGAGATTGACCGGCTTCTTCGCCAGGCTCTGCCGGAAGCGCTTCTCGCGGGACAGCTTCAGCGCAAGCCTGACCCACCGGGTAGGCTCCAGGGAGAGCGACGGTTCCAGGTCGGCTCCGAGGGCGGCGAGGGTGTTTTCGATCGCTTCCGAGACCTGTGTAGCGAATTCGATCTCGAGGGCCTCCAGTTTGCCTGACTTATCTTGCACGAGCTTCAGCACCTCGGCCCCGAGTTCTCCCGGGGTCAAGGTAGCCAAGCGGTCTAGTTGGGCGACGATCTCGAAGAGCAGCGGCTTAAGGCTCTGGACCTGATTCCATTGATAGGTCGCCCGGCGGTCCGACTTATCCGGTTCCGTCAGGGCGCTGATGTGCGAGAGCAGGGCGGCAAGGTCCTGCGGGGGTTTCATCTGGCTGAGCGCATCCAGCAGCGTGTTCAGGGCGGTGAAGCTCGTCGGCTGTCGGAGGAGATTCCTGATCAGGGTAGGGTGGAGCAGGGCCTTGCGTAGGGAGGAGAAGGTGCGGCTCTCCATCAAGTCGAGCAGAGCCCGGACCGAGTGATGGATGGCGTGATCGGCGTGGAGTTCGCCGAGCGGATTCACGGCTTCGGCGCCGAGTGAGCGTAGGCGGTCGGTCAGGAGGTCCGGGTAGCGTTCGCGTTCGCAGGGTGCGATGGCCAGTACGCCATGTTCCGGGGCTTTGCCGCCGATGAGTTCGGCGATCTTGTCCAGCCCGTGTTCGGGGTCGCGGACCAAGTGGACCGATTCGGCGAACTTAGGCCAAGCCACGCAACGCTCGGCCCATCGGGCCGGATCCGGTCGACCCCAGCGGTCGAAGAGGTCGGCGTCGGCGGCGTCGGCGCCCACGATGACATGGATGTTCAGATGGTCTTTCCGGCGCTCAAGGGCCTCGAGCAGAAGCGGCTGAGGGTCGAGCAGGCCCACCAGCCAGACATCGGTCACGTCCTCCGGCAGGCCGTGCCCGACGGCGAGGGCGGCACGGACCTGGTTATGGTCCTCCTTGCCGTCGCGGTTAAGCACGTGGAGGTAGGCGGCTTCCAAGGCGGCCAGGTCATGCCAGCGTCCCGAGGCCACCTCGCCTTGGGATTCGGCTACTGATGCAAAGCCGTGGACCTTAGCGGATCCGCCCAGCTGGTCGCGGATCTGCATCAGTTGGATGGCGAACTTCAGCGCCTCGTCGAAAGTGAATCCCGAGGCCGTCTCGGCCGGAAACAGGTCGGGGTAGTGGCCCCGGTCGAAATCAGGGGAGATGAGGACCTCGATCCAGGCCAGCAGGCAGGCCTCCTTCGTGGCCACGTTGAGGTGGCTGTCGCCCCAGTTGAGGAACTTGTCGGGGGTCTGGAAGACCGGGAGTAAGATGCCGTCCGGAGCCAACTTCGCCAACTCCTCCTGGATCAACCGGCTTGCGAAACTCGAAGGCACGATCACCCGATGGCTGCCAAGGTCAATCGGTAGGCCTGTCGGAGTCTCTGGGCACCGGAGCCTCTGGGCCTCTTTGAGGAGGGCATGGGCGACCTGCTCGGCCAAAAACTTGGACCATCCGGTGAACTGTGTGGGGGTGAATGCCATGCTTAGCCAGGTAGAGTCTTATGCCCTAGGTCGTTAGTCGCGCAACCCACTCCTTTGCTTTTCTTGGTCTTTTGGGTTTTATTATTCTTGCTCGGACTAAACTCGAACAAGCTGGCCAAGGAATCGGTGGCTGTAAAAGCTGCCGACATGTCCGACACCCCTTCGAACTCTGGCTTCAGCTATCGTCAAGGCCGTGATGCGGGTTGGTCCGGTAAGTTCCCCGTTTTCAGAGCAACTTCTCCTGACCACCTGCTCGAGGCTCTTAAAGGTTTCGTGCAGGAAGCATCTTCGGAGCAAGTCGTGGCATGGGAGAACTCGGTCCCGTCGCTGCAGCAGGAGGTAGGGCGAGTCGTTGATTCCGATCCGCAGTCCAAAGAGTTCTCGGCCCTGCTTGAGTATCTGATGCCGATGGAGTCGAGGCGTTCCGACGCGATCTTCCTGCTTAATGACCGTATCTTAGTCTTGGAGTATAAGGGCTATCCGCGCTTGGATTGGGCAGATATCGACCAAGCTCGTTATTACCTTTCTACGCTCAAGAACTACCACCGGGAATGTCACGACAGGAAGGTGGATGCAGTCCTTGTTCTTATGGGCGGCAAGATGGCTATGCTCGATCACTCCGGGGTTCACGTTTGTGGCCCGCAGGAGGTCCACAAACTCGTCTTGCGACTCTGTGCAGAATCGGCCGGGAGCCCCGTTGATTTAGAGCGGTTCACGGCCCCGGATGCTTATCTTCCTGCCCCTGCCTTGCTGAAAGGCATCAGGGAGATCATCAAAGAGGGGCGTTTGGTTCGGGTGCATCGTTCGGCCGCCAAGACAGACGAAGCTCTGTCAGTCGTCGAGAGTGTGGCCGAGCGTTCGGCCGCTTCGAAGCGTAGATCTCTCGTTTTGCTTTCCGGTGCGCCCGGGACCGGCAAGACGCTCGTGGGTATACGTGCTGCAGTGAGCGATAAGATTGGCTCGTTAGCCTTGCCGCGAGCAGGTCAGCCGAATAGCCAGGCCGCAATTTTTCTGACCGGCAATGCGCCTTTGGTGAGCGTCTTGAAGCACGAGTTCAAGAAGCACCAGGTCGATGCCAAGGCTTTGGTACGTAATGTTCGGGAGTACGTTGAATACTATAGCAATCCGAAGCGTATTCCGCCCCAGCATTTCATGGTATTCGATGAGGCCCAGCGTGCATGGGACAGACAGAAGGTGCGGGAGAACCATGAAAAAAAGGCCAAGAAAGAGGCTGAGAAAGGCAAGACGGCGAAAACGGCTGAAGCAAATTTGGTTAAGTCTGAGCCTGAAATGTTCGTCTGGTTTTCAGAGCGCGTACCGGACTGGTGCACCGTCCTTGGACTGATCGGAGGTGGACAAGAAATACACAGCGGCGAGGAGGGTGGGGTGAAACAGTGGGCCGATGCCATCAAGGCTAGTCCTGACTCGGGTAGCTGGGACATCTATGGTCCCATGGCGTACGCTCACTTATTCGCCGAGGCCGGCCTGGGCTCACAGTATAAGGTCGAGGGCGCCTTATTCCTGGACCGTTCGATCCGATTCAGCGGAGCCGTCCATCTTCACGAATGGGTCTCAGGCCTAGTCGACGAAAATCAGCCTGAGGATCGTCTCAGGGAACTGGCTGCCAACTGCAAGGAATCCGGGGTGGTGATGCGCGTTACCCGCGATCTTGAAGTCGCCAAACGTTACCTATGGACCAGGTTCAACGGAGACTTCGACGCCCGTTTCGGTCTGATGATTTCATCACGGGATAAATGCCTTGCCGCTTACGGGGTCCCTCAAATCGGCAAGTATCTTCCGGTGGGCGAATGGTATGTCGAGGATGACATCAACCCCAACTCCTGTCGTAGACTTCGAGAGGCTATCACGCAGTTCGAAGCCCAAGGACTCGAACTAGATTCGGCCCTGGTTTGTTGGGGCAACGATTTCACCTGGACTGCTCAGCCTTCCGAAGGCTCTGAGAGTAATTGGGATATCTCGAAGGGGAAGAAGTGGTTGAAGACCTCAATCGTGCGTAATCCGCTCGCTCTCCGCAGGAATACCTACCGCGTGCTGCTCACCCGGGGGCGGCAAGGCTCCGTGATATTTGTGCCTCCGCAGCCTGATTTAGATGAGACTTATGCTAAGTTAATATCAGCGGGTTGTGAGTCCTTGGATAAAAAGCTAGATTTTTGACATTTATTCTCCTGGACTGGGAGCATGTAGCCTGGAAGCCTGGGCGCATGAGCGATCCAGGTTCGGAATGGACTCCCAACGAAACCGCGTCCCTGCTGGACGCCTATATCTGGATGTGGCTGAACGATCAGTCCGGTCGGAAGTACGTTAAGGCCCATCTGGTCCGCGCTCTGATGGCTGGACCGGCTGCCGGCAGATCCAAGCAGTCAATTGAGTATAAGATGCGTAATGTGTCCAAGGTCTTTATGGACATGGGGCTGCCTTTTGTAGTCGGATATGTTCCCGCCGATAATGCCAGTGAGGATATCAGAGAGTTCGCTCGCCTTGCTTTCGGTCGTTTGGCTAGCCGGCTTGAGGCGGATTCTCCGCGCATGTGGGGTTGAGGCTTAGTCTATTGAATCCCCTTTTCAGGGCCGGCTGAATATGCTCTATTAAGGCATGAAAGAGAGCCGCAAGCCAACGTTCATAGATCTCTTTGCAGGTATTGGTGGCTTTCATGAGGCTTTTCATGAACTTGGTGCCGAGTGCGTCATGGCATGTGAGCGTGATAAGCATGCCAGGCTTACTTATCAGGCTTTCCATCGCAATAAGGTCGCTGACCCAGATTTGTTTTTCTCGGAATGTAATGCAGACGAGGATGGGGTGTGGAGGTTCCCTAGAGACCTTACTCATGTTACTAAAACAGGAGGTAAGGATGATAAGTGGAATGAGGCACAGAGGAAGGAGTCTCTCGAGCATATCAGACGCCGCACGGTTAAGTTTACTTTGCTCTGCGCCGGCTTCCCATGTCAGCCCTTCAGTCACGCAGGTAAAAGGCTTGGTTTTGACGATGCGCGCGGCACCCTCTTTTTCGATGTTGCCCTGATGATCAAGGCTCGCAATCCGGAGGCTTTCTTTCTCGAGAATGTAAGGGGTTTGATTCGCCATCGCTATGATGGGAGTGTTCCTATCACACTGAATGGCGAAATCCTTCCAGGCATCGGAGCTACGTTAGGACGTATCCTTAATGTTCTTTTTAGCACCAATCCTGAAGTTGGACTTGGATATCACTATCCGAAGGTTGATAAAAAAGACCCTAGATATATAGCGCCTGGCGTCTTTCTTGTCAGGGCGAGCGACCACTCGCTTCCTCAGTATCGCCCACGTATTTTTATTATCGGTTTTAAGTCCAAGGCTGACGCCGATAAGTTTGAGATGCCGCCTTTGCGTAGCCCGGTGGCGGGTTCATTGGCGAAGAAGCTAGGTGTCGTGGGAGTTTTTATGGATGCTAAAGGTGAAAAGCCGCGGAAGATCGGCTTTACGCTTAGGTGCGGAGGAAAGCAGTCGCCGATTTTTGCCCGGCAGAACTGGGACAGTTATTATGTTGTCAGGCAAAAGGGTGGGGAAGTTGAGCCGATGCGAATCGAGTGGGAAGAAGGTCTCGGACTGCAAGGATTCCCTCGACGTGATTTGCCGGATGGCGTCAAGCCTGCCCAAGGTATGAAACAGCTTGGTAATTCGGTAGCCGTTCCTGCTATCAGGGCTTGGGGCAGAAAGATCTTGTTGGCTTTGGGTTACGAGCCCAGCAAGGAGGATTAAGGATCTACCAGTTCGAGAAGCTCATCGAGGAGTTCGTCGCCGAGGTCTTCCGGGTCCGTTGCGACCAGGAGTTTCTTCATGCACTGGGTGAGTTCTTCGGCGGTGATCTGTCTCTTTCGAAGATAGGCAATGAACCGGTTGGCCCAGTGTGATTTTGTCTCCTTGCCTCGGCGTGGCGCATTGATCATGGTGGCCGCTTCTTTGACCAGCGTCTGAAGGGTCTTCGCCTTGCACCCCAGCTGTTCGGCGATGGTCTCGATGGTGTTATCTCCGGGTTCTTCGGAAATGAGAGATGCCCAGTCCTCGTCATATGTAGCGATGAATGCAGCCATGAGTTTTGCCTGGCTGTCACATTTCTTGAAGCCTTGCTTCTTGAATCCCGAGGGCAGGAATTCGAGCAGTTCCTCCTTATGCATCTCGTGAAGTTCGTAATTGACCAGGTATTGGGAAACGTCGCGGTGAAGGTGTTGGAGCGCCCACCTGCGTTCGCCGGAACTGCCAGGCAGCACGCGCTTGCCGTCGAAGTAGATGGAGTTTGCGGCTTCGATGACGGTTTTTTCGCGATATGAACCAACGCGAGCGAAAGTTTGCTCGCAGTAGTCAGACATTGAACCGGGCGCTGATAGCAGCATCGGCTTGCTGAGTTCCTTGCCTAAGTGCCTGATCATGAAGACACCATGGCCAATCCTGTGTCGATAGGCCTTCTTGAAGTTAGCGTTCCAGATATAGGCTGGGAATTCTTGTTCTGTTGAGACGGCCAATTTAACTTTGCCATTCTTGGATGTGAAGGTGGTGAGTTCTTCGAAGTAGTAGGCCGACAGCCAACTCCAAATCCCATCTCCCGGTGTGAGTCTATCCATGGCGACGCTGTCCTCGAGTGCATCAAATAGATTAGAGCAGAGTTCAAACCTGGTAGGGAAGGGCCCACTAGGTAAATCTACCTTCTTGTCGGCTAGGTCTGTGAAGGCTGGATTCATGGCCAACGTCTTCACAAAGGCGATGTCTTTGGGGGTGGGCTTATCGATTTCACGAAGCCTACCGAGTGCCTCGGTGAAGGCGTTGTGACCGGCGCCGTTGAAGCTATAGAGGGGCATTATTGTTTTTCCGGGTTCCACTTGCCAGGAAGCTTGAGCCAGCTGGCGTAGTTATTGACCGATTCGTTGATCCAATTGGTGATGGGGAGTAAGGTGTCCGCGCCGCCAGTCGGCGGGGGTTCTAGGTTCCATCGCTTAACTTTACAAAGTAGCAGCCACTTTTCCGCGTTTGCGTGCCGGGGGCTGCCCTTGTCTAGATGGAGATTCTCGTTGAAGATAATTGAAAGCACTGAGCGGAGAACCGCTGGCTTAATCAGGGGCCAAAAGGCGTCATCTCGCAAAAGGAGTGATTTAATGTTCCCCTGTGCCCTGTTGTTCAGGAATAGGATCGGTCGAGCCGTTTCACGCCACTCTACCTTGTAGAGTTCGTTTTTGGGGATATCGCATTCACGAACGATGATCAGCGAGCGCTTGCCTTTGTCTTTGCCGGAACCAGGTAGGTCATGCTGGCGCGTATCCGCTTGGATCTGCTTTGTCTCGGGGTTGACGACCCGGACCTGGATTTTGGGGTCATGGTCCTGCGAGAAGTCTTCGAAAATGCATTCGGTCGTTTTTTCGAGCAGTTTCGAGAGCTTGCCTGCCTTGATAGTCTGGGCCTTGTAACGGTCGGCGCATCGAACGAAGACTTCACAGTCTGCGTAGGTTTTTTCATACCGCTTTTCTGCAGCTAGGCTTGTCTTGAAGCTTACTTTAACTTTCAGGGTACCTGCGTCAAAATATGGTGTGACGGCGACGTGCTTGGTGATGTCTTTGCGTCCCGTTGAGATGAGGGTCCTGATCATGGTTGATTACGCTATTTTATTTTGTTCGGGGCAATTTGACGTTGGCCTTCAGGTCTTTGTTGCGGTCGAAGCCTTCGATGGTGATTTCCATGTCTGCGGATAGCTTGAACTTCATGATGTTCTTGTCTCTGGAGGTGATCATGGTGCCGGTGGAATCAGTTTTCATCTTTCGGAGGTTGAAGTCAAAAGGCCGCCACTTGGCGCCCCGCATCGTAGAGACAAAGTACAGCAACAATGTGCATTCTGCGCCGGCATGTTTGGCTGCATGTTCGGTTGCCTTGATGGTGAGGTTTCCCTTGCTGTCGCGGCTAAGCGCAACCAACGCAGGACCGCCTTCCACTTCCAGGCCGACGGGGTCTTCGTCTTCATCCGTTTCATCGTCCCCGATGTCGTCAGGGAAGTCGTCCGCCAGGATCGATTCATCGTCGACCTCTATGCCGCTTCCTAGGAGGTTCTGCATCACGACGAGCAGAGACTTCACATAGCCGATGACATCGGTTGCATTGTCATAGATTCGAACGGCCAGGCAGTTTCTCTGCATCCAGGTCGAGTGTGCTGGTCCTTCGGCTTTACGTAGTAATTCAGCGATATCGCCTTCGTCTGCAAGCAGGAGCGCGATGCTAGGAGTTTCTGCCGTGAAGCTGCTGTTCTCGTAGACGGAAATGCCTTGCCGGATATAGTAATCCATTCCCTTACCGTCAGTCTTCTGCAGGAATAGCTTAACTGACGAGCAACGTATCTCCTTCGATGTTTTTTCTTGGGTTTCGATCGGGACTTCGACGGCTACTAGGTGGCCGGCTTGGTATCGGTCTTTCAAGGCCTTGAGCTCAGTCGGGTCAAAGTTTTGGGCTCCGAGCCGGTCACCGTAGTTGCCCACGCGATATGTCATGGATTTGATATCGCTCGTCTTGCTGGCGGCTTTTTGTGCCCTCTTGGTAAAAGCGATTAGAGCCGCTACTTTAGGTCCAATTTGGTTGGCCAACTCTTCGATGTTCGTGGCATCAATTCTCTCGGTCACCGCCTTACCAACCGCTATCTCGATTACTAGACGCCCTTCAACAATCGGATAGAAGTAATGCTGGATGGCCGCTTCGGTGAGAGCTTTGGGCGTGAAGTCGCTGATCGGGAAGGGCACTACGATTGACAGTCCTGGTTCATCATTTCTGGTTATTCCAGTGGCTTTGACGAAGTCCTTTAAAGTTTGTCCGTGTGTTACTGGGTACTCGATTTCGCGCTTTAGTTCTCCCCAGAGGGCATAGGCCTGATACCGGACTGAGTTGTAAGTGTGTAGGCTAAGCATCGTTTGTCCCATTAGGAACGGGCCAGCTTCCTCGTCTTTTGTTCGGCTAGTGTTTCGAATGGTGAGGCCGAAGAAGGTTTGGAGCCTGGAGGCCATCGGATTGACGATCTTGCCGATACCGAAGGCCCCACCACGGTTTGATCCTCTCCCCTTGTTCGTGCTGCCAACGTTACGCCAAAAGGTGGCAAAGCCTCCGTCATTTGGGTCTGAACTGCTGATATCTCCGTTAAGCCCATCCGTATGGAAGTCTTCAATCACAAGAAACTCCGGGGACTTGAAGTCGGGACTTTCGGGCTCGATGTCGGATTCCTGACAGGCCTTTCTGTAGTGGCCTAAGACCGAGTCTTTCCCTTGCGCGAGTAGTTCAGTTATGAAGTCCTCGCAGCCTTTAGGTGTTTTGGTGAGCGAAAATCTTACGAGTACAGCCCTCTTCCCGGATTGGGCGTCTAAGGCGTTCTGGATGTTTTCGCGCACAAGGTTCTCGACCATGTTGGCCGAGTCCACGCGGAAAAAGTTGTTCGCGGCATTGGATTGCTGGACGCCGCCTTTGGGGGTGGGGATGAAGTTCCAACTGGGGGCCATAGGTAGGCCTTTAAAGCCGCCCGGCCCTGGGAGCACAAACCTCTAATAACATTTGTACTGTAAACGCCTTGCGGCCTGCCCAGGTCCGGGCATATATCGGGTTGCTTTATCTCATGTGGTATTTTCTCCAACTGCGCGAAGAAGGGGTCGGAATGGACCCTATTCATGACAACTTCTTCGTCCAAGATAGCGCCAACCTGGCCGAGAGCCTGGTCCGCGAGACCCTTCAGAACTCCCTCGACGCCCAAGTCGACGAGGGGACCCAGGTGCGGGTCCGGTTCGCCCTCAATGAGGTGCCGGAAGCTAAGCGTGCGATCTTTGGACGTTACCTCTCCGTCCTGACCCCTCATCTTGAGTCGGCTAAGCCGGCCTTGTCTAAGCTTTGCGCAGCTGCCAAGCCGCAGTTCCTGGTGATTGAGGATTTCGGGACCAAAGGCCTGATGGGCGACACGGTGAGTAATCGAGACACGAAGAGCGGTTTCTCCAACTTCTGGCGTCACGTGGGCAAGACCGAGAAAAGCTCCGGGCGCGGTGGTGCCTTCGGTATCGGCAAGGTGGTCGTCCCCATGTCGTCTTCCGCGTGCGCATTCTTCGGCGTCACGATTCGACATGATGGACCTGACTCTCGCATCCCTTTGCTCATGGGTCAATCCATGCTCCCGCAGCGTACGGTTGGCGGGGTTGAATATGAGCCTTTCGTCTTGTTTGGAAAGCAGTCCGCCCCGGGCAAGGCTGTCCTGCCGCTACGCGGCAATGAGTGCGATGAACTGAGCAAGCTGGCAGGCCTTAGCCGTGTCAATGAGCCGGGGACTTCGATCGCGATTCCTTATCCGTCCAGTAAGGTGGAGTGGGGGGAGGTTTTCACGGCCGTCATGAAGCATTACTATTTGCCGATTCTTTCGCAGGACCTTGTGGTCGAATACGTTAAGGAATCTGGCGCGGATCCGGTCGTGATCGATAAGAGAGGTCTCATCGAAAACGCGTCGAAGGTGAGCTCGGATTTCACTCACCAGGTCAAGTTCGTTCAAGATGCTATCACGAAACCCGACGCTGTCTTCGTGACCATTAATGGCAAAGATACGAACCAGGAGCTCACCGCAGCCAGATTCACCGAAGATGAGCTAAAGGCTTTGCGAAAGCGCTATGCGGATAATGATCTGCTCTGCTTCAAGCTCCAGGTCTACGTCCGACCGAAGGCCGGCGAACCCGCTTTCTTCCCCCTGAAGCTGTTCATTCGTAAGGCTCCCGATG